>JAESGL010000035.1_pt1 | contig 295058 bp, 273 predicted proteins | sample 9269711 | NCBI WGS metagenome assembly JAESGL01 (sample SAMN14515918, study PRJNA621676) | algae metagenome | isolation source: Kastovskya adunca ATA6-11-RM4 and co-occurring heterotrophs from soil and... | place: Chile: Atacama Desert | collected 2011-06-27
TTTCCTTATGCACGTCCAGTCCGATGTACTTCACTGCCTCCGTCATGACTCGCCTCCGTTGCTGACAAATCCATCGCCAGCATCTCAGATTTGAGCCGCCGAGGCTCCCGCAGTCATTGGGTCTAAGTGGGGCGCGCTAAACTCGCCCCTCCGCCGCGTCAATCTGATATGGGCTCGCGGCATCATGATTCGAGACGATATCAAGCAAGCCCAGATCGCCGCCATGAAGGCAGGCGACAAGGAAACCCGCGCCGCGATCGGCCTGATCCAGGCTGCGATCAAGAATCGCGACATCGAAGCACGCACCCAGTCAAACGCGCCCGACGATGACGCGCTGGTGGTTGAGGTGCTGCAGAAGATGAAGAAGCAGCGGACCGAATCGATCCAGATGTTCCGTAGCGGCGGCCGCGAGGAGTTGGCCAAGGCCGAGGAGGCCGAGGTTGCTGTCATCGACCGCTTTCTGCCGAAGCAGATGGACGAGGCGGAGACCACCGCTGCGATCGAGGCGATCAAGGCCGATATCGGCGCCGCCGGCATGAAGGACATGGGCCGCGTGATGGCGGAGCTAAAGGCGCGCCATGGCAGCGTGCTCGACATGTCCAAGGCGAGCGGGCTGGTTAAGGCGGCCCTCGCGTAATCTGAACGTCCCTCCCGCTTGCGGGAGGGACATGGGAAGCGCATGTCCACATCTGCAGATCCATGTCGCTGACCCCTGCCTTCCTCGACGAATTGCGCGCGCGCACGTCGTTGTCGGCCCTGATCGGCAAAACCACCAAGCTTACCAAGGCAGGTCGCGAGTATAAGGGCTGCTGCCCCTTCCACAACGAGAAGACGCCGAGCTTCTACGTCAACGACGACAAGGGCTTCTATCATTGCTTCGGCTGCTCCGCGCATGGCGACGCCATCCGCTGGATGACCGATCAGCGCGGGCTGCCGTTCATCGATGCGGTGAAGGAGCTGGCGCAGGCGGCGGGCATGGAGATGCCGGCGCAGGACAAGAGGTCGGCCGAGCGCGCGGAGCGTGCGCAGTCGCTGCACGACGTGATGGCCGCCGCCGCCGAATGGTTCGGGCAGCAGCTCGACGGGCTGGAAGGGGCGCCGGCGCGCGACCTGCTTCAGCGCCGCGGCATCTCCGATGCGACCCGGCGCACCTTCGGCTTCGGCTATGCCCCCGATGCGCGCGGCAAATTGCGCGCCGCGCTGAAGCAGTTCGGCGACCCCATGCTGATCGAAGCCGGACTGCTCATCAGCGTCGAGGGCAAGGACCCGTACGACCGCTTTCGCGGTCGGCTGATGATCCCGATCCGCGACCAGCGCGGACGCGTGATCGCGTTCGGCGGCCGCATCATCGGCGATGGCGAGCCTAAATATCTGAACTCTCCCGACACGCCGCTCTTCGACAAGGGACGGACGCTGTACAATCTCGATCGCGCCGCCCCCGCCGCGCGCAAGGCGGACCGGGTGTTCGTCGTCGAGGGCTATATGGACGCGATCGCGCTGGCGCAGGCGGGGCTTGGCGAGACGGTGGCGCCGCTCGGCACCGCGCTGACCGAGCATCAGCTCGAGCGTTTGTGGCGGATGGTCGACGTGCCGACGCTCTGCTTCGACGGCGACAGTGCCGGGCAAAAGGCCGCGATCCGCGCCGCGCATCGCGCGCTGCCGATGCTGGCGCCGGGGCGCAGCCTGTCGTTCGTGACGCTGCCGGAAGGGCAGGACCCGGACGATCTGGTGCGCGTAAAGGGCGCCGCGGCGTTCGAGGCATGCGTGCGCGAGGCGGCGCCGCTGGTCGACCGATTATGGGCGCACGAGCTTGCCGCAGAGCCGATGACCACGCCCGAACAGCGGGCGGGATTTCGCGCGCGGATGGGCGAGCTTGCCAAGACCATCGTCGACCCCGTCGTCCGCTCCGAATATCAGGCCGAGTTCCGTCGCCGCTACGACGAGCAGTTCGCGCCCGCCCCGCGCCGTTTCGAACCGCGCGCGCCCTTCGTACCGCGTCGTCCGGGGCAGAAATGGACTCCTCCTGCCCCGCCCGTCACCGAAGATGCCAAAGCGTTGCGCGCCGCCGGTGTCGACCCGGTCATCGCTAAAGCCGTGCTTGCCGGGCTGATCCGCCATCCGGCCGAGATCGCGCGGCACATGGAGGTGCTCGGCTCGCTGCGGCTGGCGGACGGCGCCCTTGGGCGTTTGTTCGAAGCGGTGGTCGATGTCGCGCTGGAGGATCGGGCGCTTGATAGCGCCCGCCTCGTTACCATATTAACGAACAGCGGTTTCGAAGCGGTCGCACGCGACCTGCTGAGAGCAGATACGATGGCCTATTCCTTTACGCAGCCGAACGGGGATGCGACGCGCGCCAGGGACGACCTGGACGAGGCGATCGCGATCCTTGTGACGCAGCCTGAAGTGAATGCGGCTTTGGCTGATGCAACGTCCGCCATGCAGGCGCGCTTCACCGAAGAAGCGTTTGAACGGCAGGTGGCGTTGGTGAGAGAGAAACAGGCGCTGGAGCTTCGGCTTGCAAATCTCGTTCAGTCGAACGAAGACGCCCGCGCTTTTGGATCCGAGGACGATTGATGGCGAAGGTTAACGGTAGCGGTGCAGAAGACGGCGTTGAAGTGGCCGATGCCCCGCTGATCGACCTGAACGACGCGGACATCAAGAAGATGATCGCCCGCGCCAAGAAGCGTGGGTACATCACCTACGAACAGCTGAACGCCGCCTTGCCGCAGGACCAGATGTCCAGCGACCAACTCGAGGACATCATGTCCGCGCTCAACGAAATGGGCGTCAACATCGTCGAGAACGAGGAGCAGGGCGAGGACGGCGAGGAGCAGGAGCAGCCGGAGGACGAAGTCGAATCCGTCGACGGCGAACCCGACAACGCGCCCGTTCCGGAAAAGAAGAAGGAAACGGTCGACCGCACCGACGATCCGGTGCGTATGTATCTGCGCGAGATGGGCGCCGTCGAGCTGCTCAGCCGCGAGGGCGAGATCGCCATCGCCAAGCGGATCGAGGCCGGCCGCGACACGATGATCATGGGCCTGTGCGAATCGCCCATCACCTTCAACGCGATCATCGACTGGTCGACCCAGTTGAACGAAGGCACGATGCAGCTGCGCGAGATCCTCGATCTCGACGCAATGCTCTCCAAGGGTCCGTCGGCCGAGCAGGTCGAGGGCGCCGAGGAAGACGACAACGGCGAGATCAGCGAAAAGACCGCGGGCACCAGCTTCAAGGAAGAGGATGAGCCCGAGGAAACCTCGTCGGATGATGATGACGAGATGACCGAACGGCGCACCCCGCGCCCGTCGGACGATGAGGAGGAGGACAACACCCTCAGCCTCGCGCAGATGGAGGAAACGCTCAAGCCGATGGCGCTTGAGAAGTTCGCCAACATCACCGCGATCTACAAGAAGTTCTCCAAAATGCAGCAGGGTCGGCTCGACGCCATGGGCGGCGGGACCGAGCTGACAGCGGCGGACGAGCGCAAGTATCAAAAGCTGCGCGAAGACCTGACGGCCGAGGTGGAAAGCGTCCAGTTCCACAATGCCAAGATCGAATATCTGGTCGACCAGCTGTACAGCTACAATCGTCGACTGACCGCGCTAGGCGGGCAGATGCTGCGTCTGGCCGAGCGCCACAAGGTGAGCCGCAAGGACTTCCTCGAACGCTACATGGGTCATGAGCTCGACGATACGTTCCTCGCGACCGTGAACGGCCTCGACAAGAAGTGGACCGCCTTTGCCACCAACGAGGCACCGGCGGTGGACCGTATCCGCACCGAAATCGCCGAGATCTCGCAGCAGACCGGCATGGCGCTCGGCGAGTTCCGCCGCATCGTCAACATGGTGCAGAAGGCGGAGCGCGAGGCGCGCATCGCGAAGAAGGAAATGGTTGAGGCGAACCTGCGCCTCGTGATCTCCATTGCAAAGAAGTACACCAATCGCGGCCTGCAGTTCCTGGATTTGATCCAGGAGGGCAACATCGGCCTGATGAAGGCGGTGGACAAGTTCGAGTACCGTCGCGGGTACAAGTTCTCGACCTACGCCACCTGGTGGATTCGCCAGGCGATCACGCGATCGATCGCGGACCAAGCGCGCACGATCCGCATCCCGGTCCACATGATCGAGACGATCAACAAGCTGGTCCGCACCAGCCGCCAGTTCCTGCATGAGCAGGGCCGCGAGCCGACGCCCGAGGAAATGGCCGAGCGCCTTTCCATGCCGCTCGAAAAGGTGCGCAAGGTGATGAAGATCGCCAAGGAGCCGATCTCCCTCGAAACGCCGATCGGCGATGAGGAAGACAGCCACCTGGGCGACTTCATCGAGGACAAGAACGCCGTTATTCCGGTGGACGCCGCGATCCAGGCGAACCTCAAGGAAACGGTCACCCGCGTCCTCGCCAGCCTCACCCCGCGTGAGGAGCGCGTGCTGCGCATGCGCTTCGGCATCGGCATGAACACCGATCACACGCTGGAAGAGGTCGGACAGCAGTTCAGCGTGACGCGCGAGCGTATCCGCCAGATCGAGGCAAAGGCGCTGCGCAAGCTGAAGCACCCGAGCCGCAGCCGAAAGATGCGCAGCTTCCTCGATCAATAAGCAACCACGAGCGACATGGCGAAGGGCGGGAAGAGCGATCTTCCCGCCCTTTCCATTTTTGATGTGATCGCTGATCCGCCGCGCACACGCGGCCGTTCATCCATAAAGGTGATGACGCGGCGACGCGTCGGGAAGGCGTCGCCGCGCCACCTGTCACCGCCATTCGAGGCTGCGACCCTCGACCCTCGAACATGCGCCGTGACGTTCTCGACGCGCGCGGACGCCATAATAAGCATCCGCAGCGCGACCTGTTGATAAAACGTCGTCGCTGCCAACGAGAGCGGGTAAGGTTTTCTCCCCTATTCAGAAGCATGCGCCTGATTCTCTTACCATTTACGCAATAGACGTCGCTCATATAGAAACATCGAACACATAGGTTAGATGTGCAGCTAGCCTCCACGGCTGGCCAACTATTCTGATCCAGAATGGCCGCGTTTCCCCAGCTACACGCGCATCTCATGCCAGAATGGCATAATCTACTTGCCGCTTGGCGTTTGCCGCTTACGGTGAGGAAATGGCGAAACATTCCTCGCAACCTGCTGGCGTCGAACAGCAGGTGACCGCGTCGGACCTCGTCCGACACTTTGGCATCTGGCAGGATCGTGCCAGTCGAGCGCCCGTATATATTCTCCATCGCGGCCGACCGCGCTTGGTGCTGACGTCGCTAGACGTAATGGATGCTTTGTGTGCACCCCATGCGCAGCCACCGACGGGCACTCATCTCAAGACGCTGCTTGAGGCTATGTCCGACATGATCGTCCTGTTGGGTCCAGATCAGGCGGTCGTCGGAGCCAGCCGCGGTGCCCGCGCGTATTTTGGTGACAGCGTTGACATTGGTGCTCCGCTGGAGGGGCTGTGCGCGTCGGGCGACGAAACGCTGCAGGCTGCAATCCTGCGCGTCAGCGGATCAGGGCTGGCCGAAACGATCGAGTGCCATTCGCCTCGCTTCGCCGAGCGCCTGCTCGCTTATCAGATCAGCAATGGCCCAAGCGGTTGCGTGCTGCAGATCCAGGATGCGACGGCGCTGGAAGAGCTGCAGCATTGGCGTGACCGACACGAGGCAATCTTTCGCGCGGTCGAGGCGGCGGGCGGTGCTGCGGCCATCGTGAACCTGCGCGGTCGCATCGACTATGCATCTCCACAACTCTCCTCCCTCACCGGCGCCAGTGTCGAGGCCCTGACAACCGCGCGCCTGGTTTCACTGGTAAACGTCACCGATCGCAGCAATCTGGGCGACGCGTTCGAAAGCACGATCGATCGGCGGGCGCCGCAATCGTTGGAGGCCGGGCTCCTGATCGGCGGCGCCGACGTCCAGCGCGTGCGGATCGGGCTGGCCCCCCTGCTCAGCAGCGGCCATGTCGTGGGTGTGACGGTGATCATCAACGCCGCTTAGGCTTAACGGCCTGTTTACCGTGTCAGCCTATCGCTACTGCTCAATTCGTGGGGAAGGGTAACGAGGCGGTGCCATTGAGCGCATTAGCAACGGCAAAGCGCTATGCCATTGATCTGATCGTCGATCAGGAAGGCACGCTCGCCTGTGATCATGCGGTGGGATTGTGCCTGCCGACCGCCAGCACCCGTGATCTTGCAGACGCGATTCATGCGCTTTGCCACCTTCATGGCGCGGCACCAAGCCTGGTAACGCTTGCCGCCTCGCCCGATAGCGACGGTGCGCTTGAGCGCATGGCATCGGCCTTCGATGCGGAGCGGGCGATGCTCGCCACAGTGACTGCCGCCGTCGGACCGATCCCCTCCACGCCGCGCCATGCACAGTCCGAAGCTGCCATTACGACGCAGCGTCATGCGCTCGCCACCCTGGCCCAATCGGCGCGCATGGGCTGCGCCAGTGGCGCCGCATTGGCACTGCTCCTCGATTGGCATGCCGTCCGCGCGGTTCTGACGGCAGCGGCAGCGCGCGCGAACATCGTCGTCGCACCCTCGCATCTCCCATCCCGCGCCACGATCCTTGCTGCGGCACAGGAAATCGCAACCGATCCGTCCCGCTCGCGGGCGCTCGCCTTTGGCGCGCAGCAGCTGGCCTTGCAGCACCACGGCCTGTGGCGCTTGCTCGCCACTCGCGCGGAGGCCCGCTCCGCTCTTTAACAACAGTATACGGCCAAGCCGCTTGCACCTGCGGCCGATTTCGATCATCCCAAACCCGATATTCGAACGAGACGGGAAGAGGGCATGAAGCGTTTCGAAGGCACGCAAAGCTATGTCGCGACCGATGATCTAAAGGTCGCGGTCAACGCCGCCGTTATGCTGCGGCGGCCGCTGCTGGTAAAGGGTGAGCCCGGCACCGGCAAAACCGTACTCGCTTATGAAATTGCCAAGGCGACCGGTGCGCCGCTTATCGAATGGAACGTGAAATCCACCACCAAGGCGCAGCAGGGCCTGTACGAATATGACGCGGTGGCGCGGCTGCGCGATGGCCAGCTCGGCGACGAGCGGGTCCACGACATCTCGAACTACATCCGTAAGGGCAAGCTGTGGGAGGCATTCACCGCGCCTCAGCTGCCCGTCCTGCTGATCGACGAGATCGACAAGGCCGACATCGAGTTTCCGAACGACCTCCTTCAGGAGCTCGATCGCATGGAATTCCACGTCTACGAGACAAAGGAAACCGTACGCGCGGCCGAGCGCCCAATCGTGGTGATCACCTCCAACAACGAAAAGGAGCTGCCCGACGCCTTTCTGCGCCGCTGCTTCTTCCATTACATCAAATTCCCCGACCGCGAGACGATGCAGGCGATCGTCGACGTGCACTTCCCCGGCATTCAGAAGATGCTCGTCAGCAAGGCGATGGACATCTTCTACGACGTGCGTGACGTGCCGGGGCTGAAGAAGAAGCCGTCGACCAGCGAATTGCTCGATTGGCTGAAGCTGCTGCTGCACGAAGACATGCCGCTCGACGTGCTGCAGAATCGCGATCCGACCAAGGCAATCCCGCCGCTGCACGGTGCGCTGCTGAAGAACGAGCAGGACGTCATGCTCTTCGAACGCCTCGCATTCATGGCCAAGCGTCAGGCAAACAAGGGCTGACGCTACGCGCCGGTGATCGCTCCGATCCGTTCGGGCCCGATCACCGGCATCGCCGTCAATCGACTAATATCCTCGGCCGTTCATTTGGCGGTTAACTGTTGCGCGGCTATCCGGGCCTGTGTTCCTCGCTCTGCTCCTCGCTACCGCGCTTCTCACGCCGAATGCATCACCGGCAGTGCAGCCACGCGGCACGTTCACCCTGTCGCCCGACGCTGAGACGCGGTGGATCCCCTTTGATCTGACGCCCGGCAACCAATTGCGCTTCTCGCTCGAAATTGACGGGCGCACGGCAAGCGCCATCCTCGACACCGGCGTCAGCTACTCCGTTCTTTCGCGCCGTTTCGCCGATCAGGCCGCACTCAAGGTAACAGCCGGCGGGAGCGCGACAGCGATCGGGGGCATGGTGCCCATCGGCTGGACGCCAACGCAGCAGGTGCGCTTCGGCAGCGTCACTCGGGAAGGCGGCGGCCTGGCAGTAGCCGCGTTGCCGGCGCTGGCCACCGGCAGCGCCGAGCCGGTGGACCTGCTGGTCGGCCGGGATCTCACCGCGTCCTTTGCGCTGGATATCGATTTCGCCGCCCGTCGCTTCCGGCTGCTGCCGAGTGGCCGCATGCCCTTTCGCGGCTTCACCGCGCCGCTTTGGATCTCCCGCGATCGGCTGGTCTATGTCAGCGAAATGAGCCTTGGCGCGGCCAGCCTGCGCCCCATGATCGTGGATACCGGCGATGGCTCGTCGGTCACCGTCACTACGGAAGGCTGGACGGCGGCAAAGATCGATGGTGTGCGCACCACCAGCACCATTTCGTTCGGCCTCGCGGGCACGGTGACGAGCACCATCGGGATCGTGCCACTTCTTCGCCTGGGGGAGCTTGCCGCGCGCCGAGTCGAGGTTCGCGTGGAGCCGGTCGGCGGCTTTTCGGAAACGATCCAGGCGGCTGGCAGGATCGGCACGGGCTTTCTTCAGAATTATCGCGTGCTGCTCGATCCCACCGCGAAGCGCATGATCCTGGCGCCGGGCGCCACCGCCGATCAACCACCGCTCCGCTCGACCAGCGGGCTTCTGGTCGGCATCGATCGTGATCGCCTGCGGGTGCTGCACGTCATGCGCAACGGACCGGCCGCCCGCGCGGGCTGGTCGGTTGGCGAGACGATCTGCGCCATCGACGGTCGGCCTATCCCCAAAGATTACGCCACCAGCCCGCTCGCCACCTGGTCAGCCGACATGCCGGGTCGCACCGTGCGATTGCGCCTGTGCGACGGCCCGGAGCGCCGGCTGGTGCTGCAGCAATTCTACTGACCGCCGTTCCGCCCCAGCCAACATCGCATCTATTGTCGGAAGGCGCGATTGAACTGGTCGATCAGGGGCTTCAGCAAATAGCTGAGCATCGAGCGTCGTTGGGTCTGCATATAGGCTTCCACCGGCATGCCGACCTTTAGCTTCACCGCACCGAGTTTGCGCACCTCCGCCTCCGGCACCCGCAGGCGAATATCGTAGAACGGTGCACCGGAACGCTCGTCGTTTTTGCGATCGGCGCCGATGTAGAACACGCTGCCGGTCAGCTCGGGCGTGGTCTGCGCGTTGAACGCGGAGAAGCGCAACATGGCGGGTTGCCCGATGTGCAGTTGATCGATGTCCGCAGGCGTCACCGCGACATTGACGATCAGCGGCTCGGAATCGGGCACGATTTCCATGATCGTCTGCGCCGGCGGCACCACGCCGCCGATCGTCTGATAGACCAAATTGTCAATCACCCCGTCGTAGGGCGCGCGCAGCAGCGAGCGCTCGGACGCATCGGTCGCCGCGATTGATCGCACGCGTTGATCGCCCAGTTGCGCCATCACGCCAGCCAGTTCCTGCCCCGCCTGCACGCGGGCGTTGCGTTCCGCCTCGATCGCCATCTGCCGCAGCTCGGCGATGCGCGCGTTCTTTTCGGCAATGCGCGCCCGCAGTGCGTTGATCGTCCCGTTCAGTTCGGCCGACGTCCGTTCCAGCTGGTTGACCCGCGCCACCGTGACCAATTGGCGGGCATATAATCCGCGCAGTGCCTCCAGCTCCGGCGTGAGATAACGGCGCTGATCCTCCGCCCCGGCGAGTTGCGCGTTGGTTGCTGCCACGTCCTGCTGCGCCTGGGAAACGCGCTCGCGAATGGCCCGCTGCTCGGTCGCCTGCAACGACTGTCGTGCCGCGAACAGCCGATCCGCTTCAGCCATCGCCAGCTTGGCACTGGGCGCCGCGTTCGACGCCAGCGACGTCGGGTAACGCACCGCCGCAGTCCCATCGCGCTCGGCCGTGAGCCGCGCCTGCGCCGCCAGCAGTTGCTCCAATGACTGGCCAAGCGACGCCGCACTGTCGCCGCTCACCCGATTGTCGAAGCGCATGACCGGGTCACCCTTGCGCACCCGGTCGCCATCCCGCACGAAGATCTGCGCGATCACACCGCCGCTCGGATGCGCCACCCGTTTCACGCTTGATTCGACCGACAGGTGCCCGCTGCCGATCACGGCGCCGGTCACCTGGATCACCGACGCCATCAGCGCGATGGCTGCGATCAGGGCCGCCACCAGCAACGCCGATTGGCGCAGGCTACGATCCAGCGCGTGCTGCGGGTCGTGCAGCGGTCCGCTGTCGACCACGGCGGGCATGGTCAGGTTGAGCGCAAGGTCACTCGCCACGATCGTCACTCCACCATCGGCGCTCGGGCCGGCGTCTCGCGCGGGTCGGCACAGACCGATACTTCCGCCAGCCTTTCAGCTTCGCGTCGTTGCCGCTCCGCGAGCCGCGCGCGCACGTCTTCCTTGAGCCCGTAATCCACCATGCCGCCTTTGCGCATCACCATCACGCGATCGGCGCTGTCGATCACAGAGGCGGTGTCGCCCACCACGATCGTCACCGCACCACGCGCGCGCAAACCTGCTAGGCACCGGCGTAGCGCGACATGGCCGTCGCTGTCCTGAAAGCTGCCCGGGTTATCGAGCAGCACCAGAAAGGGCTCGCCGAACAGCGCGCGTGCCCAGGCGATTCGCTGCTGCACCGACAGCGCCGGCGCAGGCTGATCGGGATCGCCGAGCATCGTGTCATAGCCCGATGGCAGACGGACGATCGCATCGTGCGCACCCGCCGCCGCCGCCGCGCGGGTGATCGCGTCCGGATCGGAAGACGCGGCAAAACCGGAGATGTTCTGCGCCACCGTGCCCGGCATCGGGCTGGGCAATTGGGGCGAATAGCCGATATGTCGACGCCTGGCCGTCGCACCCCACTGGCTCAATGCCGCGCCGTCGAGGCGCACAGCGCCGGTCGCGTGGGCCGCCTGCCCCGTCAACACCTTCAGCAGCACCGATTTGCCAGCATCAGCCGGCCCGATCACCGCCACCAATTCTCCGGCACTTGCGGAAAAGGTTATGTCCTGAAGCGTCAGGCGGCGCGTGCCAGGAACCGGCACTGAAATGCCGCTTACCTCCAACTCGCGCGTGGGCGGCGGCAGCGCGACTACCACTGCGCCTTCCGGCTGCTCTTGCAGCGCATCGCGCAGCAGTCCCCACTCGCGATACGCGCCGGCAAGGGTCTCGCTCATGCCCGCGATCTGTCGCAGCGGATGGAAGACCAGAACGGTCAACAGCGCGCCGGCAGCAAGTGCGCCATGGCTCGCCGCATCCCGCGCCATCATCCATGTGCCACCCGCGACAACGCCGATCACGCAAGATGCACTCAGTAGCGAGACAAGCACTTCCACGCGACCGACCTGCCGACTAGCCTCTAGCTGGGCATACGCCGCCAGCCGCCGCCGCCCCTGCATCACCTCGGCCGCTCGCGCCGTCAGGCCCAACAAGGCAAATTGGTCGCGCTTGGCGCTCAGCATGAAATCCGCCACATCGCGCGCGCGCTTTGCCTCCTCCGCCTCAACCGCGGATTCGCTTGACCGCATGCTGCCGAGCAACACGATCACCGCGGTCGCTCCGCCCGCAAGCGGAATGACGGCAAGCCAGCCAAGCACCACGGCCAGCACGACGATCAGCACAATGCTCGTTAGCGCGTCCGTCACCGCAGACACGCCGCCGCGCAGCAGAGCCGATCGTAGGAAGTCCTGCCGCAACGCGCGATCTGCGCCCGCGCGATCGCAACAGGCGGCAAAGGCGGTTAGGATGCGCTGTCGCTTGGCCAGCACCAGAGCGTGGAACACGACAAGACCGGCAGCCAGTGCCATCAGCCCTACGATCGTTTCCGCGCTTCGGCCGGGCAGCGCGATGTCGAGCAGCAGAAACAGGGTGACGCAATAGCCGATCGTCACGATCCACAACGCCGGCGCGAGAAGCGCCACGGCGCGCGCCGCCGATCGCAGCGGCAGCTGCAGTCCGGCGTGAACGCCCGCTTTGTCTATTGATCCGGGCATCACCGGCGCACCATGCGTTATCCTCTGGGCTCCGACACACGCCCCCAAAAAAAAGGCGCGGTGAGACAAGGAAGAGGGACGCCGCACGAATACGACGTCCCTCTCGCCGGGAGACCTCAAGCCAAGGTCAAGAGAGCGTCAGCTCGCTCACGAAGGCATCGTAGCCGCCGGTGATGCGGAGCGTCTGCGTTGCGCCCGCGCCATTGTCGAAGCTGATGATCAGCAGGTTGCTGGTCGGATTGCCGGTGAAGGTAATCCGGCCGCCCGACGCTTCGTAGGCGGCAGCAAGCCCTTCGTAGGTGGAGATGATCGCCGAATCGCCTGATGCGAAGCCGTTCAGCCCCGGCGCATCGGTGCTGAAGAGGCCGTTATACTGGCCGAATACCAGCGTATCGCCGTCGCCGAAGTTGAGATCATAGATGGCGTCCGTGTCGGAAGCGCCGTCGATCTGGTTGCCGAAGAAGCGGAACTGGTCGGCACCGGCGCCGCCGTAGAGCTTGTCGTCGCCTGCTCCGCCGACAAGGATGTCATTGCCCTTGCCGCCGCGAAGAATGTCGTTTCCGCCGCCGCCGACCAGCTGCGAGTCGTTGCTTGTCGCGCGCAGATCGTCGTCGGTCGTGTTCTTGCCCGAAATATAGTCGACCATAGTGCTCTCCTGAACCCTGTATGGGAGCGATGTTCCGCTCGAAGACACGGCCTATCCCGAGTCTCTGGAAGGAGGTTATGCAGCTAAGAACCATCACGTGCAGCGACAGACTAGACGAAAACGGATCAAACACTTCGTCAATTACTTTGGCAGACCGGTAGGTGATTAGGTCGACCAAAAAGTGAATTGGAAAATCAGGCATCCTCCGGCAGCAGCGCTTGGCGCGGACCATAGGAAATCGCACGGCCGCCGCGTACGGCAAGCACGTTGTCGACAGCCACCAGAACCGATGGCCGATGCGCCACCAGGACAACTATACCACCCCGTGCTTTTACGCCTTGGATCGCCTCGATCAGCGCCGCTTCGCCGGTCGTGTCCAGGTTGGCATTGGGCTCGTCCAACAAGATCAGAAAAGGATTGCTATAGAGCGCCCGGGCCAGTGCGATCCGCTGTCGCTGCCCGCCGGATAGCCGCCGCCCGTCGATGCCCACGTCCGTGTTATACCCGTCCTGCAATTCCCGAATCATCGCCGCGACGCCTGCCTCTTCAGCGGCAGCAATGATCCGCTCCGGCGTGGCCTTCGGATCGAAGCGTGCGATGTTCTCGGCGACGGTTCCGGGCAACAGCTCGACATTCTGCGGCAGGTATCCGATGTTGCGACCCAGGGCGGCGCGCGACCATTGCGCCATTGTGGCGCCATCGAGTCGCACGTCACCGCTGGTCGCCGGCAAGCTGCCGGCGAGCCCGCGCAGCAGCGTCGATTTGCCCGAGCCGCTCGGCCCGAGGATCGCTACCGCTTCGCCAGCATAGGCCAGGAACGAGATGCCGCGCACCACCGGCTCCGCGCTCCCCGGCGGCGCGAGCGTCAGCCCCTCGGCGGCCAGAGAGTGACGCGGGGGCGGCAGCAACTGCTCAGGCCGACGGTCAGCCTCGAACGTCGTGATTTCGCCCAGCCGCCGCCAGCTTTGGCGCGCGGCAACGAAGCTACGCCAATTGGCGATGGATGCCTCGATCGGCGCCAGCGCGCGGGAGGAAAGGATCGAGCTGGCGAAGATCACGCCACCGCTGGCCTTGCCGCTCAGCACCAGTAGCGCGCCAACGGTAAGCACCCCCGATTGCAGAAACAGGCGAAAGATGCGCCCCGCCGTGGTCAACCGGCTCGCCTTTGCGCTCAGCCTCACCTGCGCATTGCGATAGGCGCCGTTGGCAGCACGCCAGATCGCCTCTAACTGCCCCTGCATGCCCATCGCGTGGATCGCCTCGGCATGGCGGCGACTCGTGTCGATCGCTTGCTGGCGCTCCCGATTGAGCTGCATCAGGTCCGCCATCGCCGACTGCGTCGTCCGCTCGGTCAGCACCGTCAGCGCGATCAGCACGATCGCCCCTGCCAGCACGGTGAAGCCGAGCCACGGATGCAACAGGAACAGGATGGCGACGAAGAAGAAGACCCACGGCAGGTCGACGAGCGCGGTCGGGCCCGCCCCCGCCAAGAATCCGCGCACCTGGTCGATGTCGCGGATCGGCTGCCCGGCATCGCGCGCGGGATAGAGGCGTGCCAGCGTCAGCACCAATTCGTGTGCCTTAGCCTCGAACTGCACGTCGATGTTACTCGAAAGGTGCGTCAGCAATTGCCCGCGAACCCCATCAAGCATGCCCTGAAAAACATAGGCGACGATCACCATCAGCAGCAGCCCGACCAGCGTCGGGATGCTACGCCCCGGGATCACGAAATCATAGACCAGCATCATGTACAGCGAGCCGGCAAGCAGCAGCACGTTTAAGCACGCACTGACGATGCCCACCCCCAGCATTGCGCGCCGTAGCAGCGGCTTGATCGGCGAAAGCGCCGTGCTGTTATCAGGATCCGCCCTGCCTTTCGTGGTGATTGTCCAACTCCCGCAGCCATGGTGTGATCGGCACCGGTCACACCACCCATAGCGTCGAACAAAGAAACCAAACTCGTGCGCGAGCAAGCCGTTACGCGCTGAACACCGCCATTATGGACGCGTCTGCGCACGCCTAATCTTAAATGAAGCGTAAACCGGTGGGCAGGTTGGTCGCCGGCGAAGTCATCCTCCCCGCGCGATACTTCAGGGGAGCGGAAATATCGTGCCGAGATCGCGCGCAGCCTTTGATGCCATGTCGCTCCTGGGCGCGCAGAAGCGAGTTTCACTTGGACAAACACATCGCAGACCACTAAGGCTCGCCCTTTGCGCATCGGGCGGTGGTCATGTCCGTCAGGTGCTCGATCTCGAAAGCGTCTGGCGCGGTCATGACTTCTTCTTCGTGACCGAGGATCTCGCGCTTGGTCGCTCGATCGCACAAAAGCATGCCACGTCATTCGTCGCCCACTATGCCCTGGGCCAAGCAAGACTTGGTGCGCCATTACGGATGTTGTTCGCCGCGATCCGCAATCTGTGGCAGTCCTTTCTGATCATCCTGCGAAAGCGTCCGGACGTGGTGCTCACGACCGGCGCAGGCTCCATGTTCTTCGTGCTTCTCTTTGCACGGCTCTCGGGCGCGCGCATCGTGCTGATCGACAGCTTCGCACGATTCCGCGCGCCATCGGCCTTTGCGCGTATCGCCGGCCCTCTGGCACATGTGCGCGTCTCGCAATCGGCCGCCTCCGCCGACCTGTGGGGTGCGACCGAAACCTTTGATCCGCTTCGGATGCTTGATGGTCAGCGTCCCGCCAAGGAACCGCTGGTGTTCGCAACGGTCGGTGCGACGCTGCCGTTCGATCGCCTCGTCCGCATGGTCGAAGATGCCAAGCGCCAGGGCCTGTTGCCGGAACGGGTGATCCTGCAGGTCGGCGACACCACCTACATGCCCGGTGCAGTGGACGAGGTGCACACCTCTTTGCCTTTCGATGCCGTGCAGGACATCCTGCGCCGCGCCGATATCGTCATCTGCCATGGCGGCACCGGATCGCTGATCACGGCTTTGCAGAACGGATGCCGGGTCATCGCCGTCCCACGCCTGTTTGCACTCGGCGAACATTACGACGACCACCAGCTTGAGGTAACCTCCGCCTTTGCGGAACGCGGCCTGCTCGCAGTGGTCGATCAGCAGCAGGATTTCGCCACCGCGCTGGCAAAGGTCCGGGCGCAGGATCCCGTCATGGCCACGACCGAACCGGCGGCGTTGCGACGGTACCTCGCTGCGCTTCTGACGCGTTGGTCGAAACCGACCGGAGGCTATTCGCCTGCACTCACTCCCGAGGCGCAGCAGGGCTCGTAAGCACGTCCAGCACTACCCCGGTCGCCCGCCACAAAGCGCGGCCCGCGGCAACCGAGTCCGTGCCGATCCCCTCAAAGCGGCCCTGCACAAGGCGGCTCGCGCCAAAGGCCGCAACCGCCATCGGCAACATGCATGCCGCGCCCACCACGACAACCGGCACCGTCACCAGCGCCGACAACGGCCGTTGCGGCTGGCGATCTGCTCCATATCGAGCGAGGTCGGTGCGAGAGAGGCGAGCGTTCTGTTCCATGATGCTTATGGACTGATCCAACGCCGTCGCCCGCGCAACATGATCTTGCCGCTCCACCCTCAGATCGCGGGACATTTACCTAGCTTTACACTTTGGTAATGAATGTCTTCTTGTGATCTACCGACTTCAGTTTTTCGATTCTGCTCAACGTTTGTTGAGTGCACAAAACCAGAACCTTGCGCGCATCTGAATACGACCGCAAGCGTCCGACTTGGGCACATACGGTTAGCCTCGCTCCCGATCAAAAACAGCGAAAATCAAGCGCGCCGCGCTCCTATCGTGCGCCATACGCGGTACGTAGCCTCATCACGGCGAAACTAAGCGTCCCCGCATCGCCCTAATCTGTACCAGGATGGCCGGCAGACAATCGGGCTGCATCGTCACGCCCGCATCAAGAGCGTTCAGGTTGAACGAGACGATTAGCGCCTGATAACCCGCGGCCAAGCCTCCGCCGCCCCAAGCGCTCAGTACGGGCTCAGGTCCGGCGTTGCATCCTTGCCGCGCGCCTGCGCCTCGCGCTTCGCGCGGCGAGCGTTCTGCACGAAACAGCCGGTGGCGCCCCCCGCGCCCACCGTGCTGCAGGAGCCGATGCCAACGGCGCCAACATCCTGATTGCCCTTTTCCCGCGCCGCCCAGCTTTCGTTCTCAGGCGTCACCTCCAGCGTCCGCACTTCCATGGGAATGCGAAACTGCTCTTCCGCGCCGCGCCGCTGACAAACGACAATCTCTTCGCCGTTGCCGTTCGTTGGGCAGCGTTCATTGCCGTAAAGGACCAAAACGCCGTTCACCGGCGCATTGCGCGAGATTTCGGTCGAGACCGTCTGGCGGCGCGTGCGTGGCGCGCCCGGCAGCGCCACCGGCTTGGACGGCGGCGGCAGGATGACGACCTTCGATGGCGACACGACCGGCTGCTCGGCCTCTTGCGCCGAAAGCGGGCTCGCCACGGCAAGCATCGCGACCAACACCGGCCTGCTCATACGCATGCCCCTGCCTCCTCTCAAATCCGCTTCGCCGCGGCAATCGCCACGCGGCAGCCCAGCCCGATCACGGCGGAGAGCAGCGGGTAAGCCGGCGCATTTTCAGCGCCGCTCGCCAGCGCCGTGTCGCGATGCTCCAGCTCCTCGGCCTGAAACTCGGCGATCGCCTCGCGCAGCTCGGGTTCTTCATTGCCCAGCTCGACCAGCTGGTCGGCGTAATGGTTGTCGATCTCGGTTTCGACCGCGGCCGTGCAGGCCATCGCCGCCTCCGGGCCAATCGCGGCAGTCACTGCGCCGAGCGCGTAGCCGGCCATGTCCCAGAAGGGCTGCAACAAGGTGGGGCGCACGCCGCGCTCGACGATCAGCTTGTCGAAGAACTGGCGGTGCCGCTCCTCCTGCAGCGCCATGCCGGCAATCTCGCGCGCTAGGGGGGAGCGATGGCCCATGACCGCCAGCTGGCCCGCATAGATCCGCGTTGCGCCATATTCGCCTGCCTGATCGACACGAATCATCGCCTTTGTATCGCGTCTGCGATCGCCCGGTTTCCAGTTCATCGCGCTCTTCCGATCAGCCACAGGATCACTGCCGCGCCGCCCAGCGACAGGATCGCGTTATACCCTGCCAGGGAAACGCCCAGCAACGTCCATTGTGCCGCGTCGCAGCGGATCACCGGGGCAGCCAGCAGCCGTCGCAGCATCTCGTCGGTAGAGACGCCCTCGCCTGTGGCCATGGTGGAACAGGCGGTGATCCCCTCCCACCAATGATATTCCACCCCGGCGTGGAATACGCCGATCAGCCCGGAAACCGCGATGAGCGCCGCCGCAACGACGATCATCGTCACCTTGCTCGATCGACCCGGCACGATGAAGGCGAATGCCGCCACCAGCACCGCGGCATAATGCGGCCAGCGCTGCCAGTGACACATTTCGCACGGCACCAGCCCGCCGATCAGTTGCGAACCCCAGGCACCGGCGAGGAGAAGGAGCGGAAGAAGCAGCGCAATAAGGCGCGCACGCGATTGAGCTAGACTCACTTGGCGGCCAGATCTTTCTTCATGGAGGCCGTCACCGCCGCAACCTGCGCCGGCCCGCCAACGCGCGCCACCGTCTTCAGCGCATACCAGAGCTGGAAGTCCTCGATACCTTCCTTCTTCAACGTGTCGGCCGAAGTGGTGAAGCGCGGATCGTCCTTGGTGTCTTCCTCAAGGATCTTGTCGTCGGCCTTCACCTCGTTGATCAGGTGGCGACGCAGATCGGCCTCGCGGAACACCGGCCGGCTCTTGTAATCGGGATCGCTGATCTGCGGCACGGCGATATCGGGCTCGATCCCGCCCTCCTGCACCGACCGACCCGATGGCGTATAATAACGCGCGGTGGTGAGCCGCAGCGCCGTCGTTGGGCCAAGCTGCAACAGCGTCTGCACCGATCCCTTGCCAAAGGTGCGCTCACCCATGACGAGCCCGCGGTGATGATCCTGCAGCGCGCCGGCGACGATCTCGGAGGCGGAGGCGGTGCCGCTGTCGGTCAGCACGACGATCGGCAGGCCATGCGCCATGTCGCCGGGCTTGGCGTAATACCGCTCCACATCGCCCTTCTCGCGCCCGCGCTGCGAGACCACCTCGCCGCTTTCCAGAAACACGTCGGCAACCTCGATCGCCTGCGTCAGCAGACCGCCCCCGTTGGAGCGCAGGTCGACCACATAGCCGAGCGGGCGATGACCGAGCGACTTCTCGATCGCGACCATCGCGGCGCGCGTATCGGCGCCGGTCGTTTCGGAAAAGGTGTTGATGTTCACGTAGCCGACATCGCCCTTCACCTCCCACTTCACCGGTCGCTGCACGATCAGCTCGCGCACCAGCGTCAGCTCGATCGGCTTGTCGCGGCCCGGCCGTACCAGGGTAATGTTGAGCTTCGATCCCGGCTTGCCACGCATCTGCGCCACTGCCTCGTCCAGCGTGCCGCCGTAGATCAGCTTGCCATTGATGTGCGTGATATAGTCGCCGGTCTTCACCCCGGCACGCCAGGCCGGCGAATCCTCCTGCGGCGCGATCACCTTCACCGCGCCATCCTCCAGCGACACGGTAAGGCCAAGGCCACCATAATTGCCTTCCGTCTGGATGCGCAGATTCTCGAAGTCGCCCGCATCGACATAGCCCGAATGCGGATCAAGCGCGGCAAGCATGCCGTCGATCGCGCCCTTGATCAGCTGTTCGTCGGTGACCTTGTCGACATAGTCCGCCTTGACGCGATTATACACGTCCATGAAGCGTTCCATCTCGCGATAAGCGCCCGTGTCCACCGCCGCCATCGCGCCAGTGGTAAGCGGCGCCAGCGCAAGCGTGGCGACCAGGGCAGTGGCGGAAAGCAGCGGAAACTTCATGTAGGTCACGTCCTCGGGCGAACCGGATGGATCACCTGTAGCGGCTTTCGCCTGCCCGATCAAAGCGTGCCACAGGTGAACGGCGGCTGAGCGCCGCCAAATTCATCCGATCACCGCAGTAAGATCGATCGGCCGGCCTTGCCGCCGCAACTCCACGGTGATCCGCGGCTCGGCCGCGTCAAGTGGCGCGCGGCCGAGCGGATCGCCGGCGGAAACCTGCGCGCCGCGGGCCACTGCCGTCCCTCCCATTCCAGTCACCAGCGTGTTCCAGCCGTTCCCATGATCGATGATAACGATCCCGCCATAGTCGCGAAAACGGCGCGAGAGCAGCACCTGCCCCGCCGCGGGCGCGCGCACCGTCGCCCCCCGTGCGACGGCAAAGGTCAGTCCGCGCGACCGCACGCCATTGTCCGAAAGCTCGCCGAAACCCGTCACCAGCCGCCCGTCGATCGGCAGGCGGTACGGCGCGTCGCGCGTAACCGGCGCAACGATCGCGCGGGGCGGGCCGGGCAGCGCGGCCAGCTCCTCCAGCGTCGCCTGCGTCTCGCCGAACGCGCTCATGCGATCGACGATATCCCGCGCCTCCTCGCCCAAAGCGATCGCGCGATCGGATTGCGCCAGCGCATCGCGATTAAGCTGAACGGCGGCGCTCGCATGCTTCGCGCGAACCGCTGCCAGCGCCTGCCGCTCGGCCACCAGCAGGCGACGGCTTTGCTCCAGCCCCGACGCCGCCTCGGCCGCCGCCGCCCGCAACCGCCGCGACTGCGCCAGCGCCCCGCGCAGATCCGCAGTGTCGCGCCGGATCGCCGGCAAGGTACTGCCCAAAACGGCGCGCACATGCACAAGGTCGGTCACCGAACCCGGCTGCACGATCGCCGCCGCGACGGGCCGGCGCGCCAGAGAGGATAAGGCCGCCACCAGCTTGGCCACCGGCCGCTGCCGCTCGCCCAGCGCCGCCCGCTGCCGCGCCAGCAATTCCTCGGTGATCGCGACCTGCGCCTGCGCCGCGGTCACGTTCGCCGCCGCGCGATCGATGCGTGCGCCCACCGCCGCTTCCTCCGCCTGCGCCTTGGCCACGGCGCCACGCTCCCGCGCGGCCCGCCGCGCCAGGTCGGCCGCGCGCGCATTGGCCTGCACCGCTTCGGCACGCGCGAGCTTCAGCCGGTCCCGCTCGACCGACAGCGGATCGGGCGCGGTCGCGCTGGCGAGCAGCAGCGCCGCCCCTGTCAGCATGACTGTCCACCCCGCCCGCATCGCGGATCAGCCTTCGCGATGATAGGGGTGATTGGCAAGGATGGAGGTGGCACGAAACAGTTGCTCGGCCAGCATCGCGCGCGCCAGCATGTGCGGCCAGGTCGCACGCCCGAATGAGAGCAGCAGGTCGGCTCCTGCCCGCTCGGCATCGCCAAAGCCGTCCGCCGCGCCGATCATGAAGCGCGCCTCGCGCACGCCATCGTCGCGCCACCGCTCCATGATCTTCGCGAACTCGACCGAGGACAGCACCTTGCCCGTCTCGTCCAGCACCACACGCCGCGTGGCCGGCGCCACATCGGGCAGCTTGCCGCCGCGGTCGGGCAGTTCGGTCACGCGGGTCGGCCAACTGATCCGCTTCAGATAGCGGTCGACCAGCTCGGCCTCGGGCGATCGCCCGATCCGCCCGCGTGCCACGATATGCAGGATCAGGTCAGGCGTTCCCGGGTGTCGGCGACGTATTGCCGGGCACGGGCGCGTCGCCGAACGACCACATCCGCTCCAGATTGTAGAACGAACGAACCTCGGGACGGAACAGGTGAACGATCACGTCGCCCGCATCGATCAGCACCCAATCGGCAGTCGGCAGGCCCTCTATTCGCGGCGAGCGACCCGTCTCGCCCTTGATCTTCTCCGCCAGCTTCTGCGCCATGGAGGCGACCTGACGGGTCGAGCGGCCGCTGGCGATCACCATATGGTCGGCGATTGACGATTTGCCCGCGAGCGGGATCGAGATGGTGTCGGCGGCCTGGTCATCGTCCAGGCTGTCGAGGACAAGCTTATGCAATGCCGCGACGCTGTCTGCGTCGGAGGATCGATAGGCGTTGGCGGAAGCGGGCAAGTTCACTCCTGGGTGAAAGGTTTGGCTGCTGATATGGGGTGCGCATAGCGTTTATGCCAGGCAGGATCTGCGGCGCGCAGCTGCGTCGCGGATGTCGGGTCAGGGCGGAAACGCAGCAGCACCAGGGCTGGCACACTCCACTCGGTCCAGTTCTTCGCCTGGCGTGCGGGCCTCTGGAAGCGCCGCAGCCAACCCATCGCGGGTGCCGCGCGGGCAGCACCGTCATAGCCTGGCCGCGCGATTACCGCAATCGGAACCGTGCGTGCGATGCGCCGCCACTCGCGCCAGCGGTCGAACTGCTGCAGATTGTCCGCCCCCATCACCCAGATAAACCGGTGCCGCGGATAGCGCCGCACCAGCGCGGCAAGCGTGTCCACAGTATAGCGCGTGCCGAGCCGCGTCTCGATGTCGGTCGGCCGAATCCGTGCCGCGCGTGCCACCCGGCGGGCGGAAGCAAGCCGCGCCGCAAGCGGCGCCATGCCCGCCGCCGGCTTCAGCGGATTGCCCGGCGAAACCAGCCACCACATCTCGTCCAGGTCCAACGCCTCGATCGCGGCCAGGCTGATCCCGCGATGCCCGCTATGGGCCGGATTGAAGGAGCCCCCAAGCAGGCCGATGCGGTGCGGACGCCGGCTCACGGGCGATCCCCTCGCCAAGCCTCGTCATCCCGGACTTGATCCGGGATCCAATTCTCCGCTGCCACTGCCGCTCGCGCCTCTTGCCTCACCGCGCGGGGAACCATGGATCCCGGATCAAGTCCGGGATGACGCTGGAGACTTGGCCACGTTTCGCCCGGCCTCCGCGCATCGCGGATGAACGACCTCAGAAGCTCTGCTCCGCATAGACGCGCGACACATCGCCGCCCCACGCACCATGATAGCGATCTAGCAATTGCTCCGCCGGCACCTTGCCCAGCCGCACGATCTCGCGCAGCGGATCAAGGAAGCCCGTTTCATTGTCGCCCGCACTGTTCGTCCGCCCGCGTGCGGCGAGGCCGGCATTGGCGATGTCCAGCACCTCGCCGGCAATGTCGCGCAGCGTGCCGCGGCCCGGCACCGGCGCATCCAGCCCCATCTTCGGCACGGCATCGCGCACCGCCTGGCGCTCGTCGAGCGTCCAATGCTTCACCAGATCCCACGCAGCGTCCAGCGCACCCTGATCGTACAACAGGCCGACCCAAAAGGCTGGCAGCGCGCAGATCCGGTTCCACGACCCACCATCGGCGCCGCGCATTTCAAGGAACGTCTTGAGCCGCACCTCGGGAAAGGCGGTCGACAGGTGATCGTTCCAGTCGTCCAGCGTCGGCTTCTCGCCCGGCAGGACCGACAGTTCGCCCCTCAGGAAGTCGCGGAACGACAGGCCGGCCGCATCGATATACTGGCCATCGCGGTAAACGAAGTACATCGGCACATCGAGCATATACTCGGCGTAGCGCTCATAGCCGAAGCCATCCTCGAACACGAACGGCAGCATGCCGGTGCGCGCGGCGTCGGTGTCCGACCAGATGTGGCTGCGATAGCTGAGATAGCCGTTTGGCTTGCCTTCCGTGAACGGCGAATTGGCGAACAATGCGGTGGCGAGCGGCTGCAGCGCCAAACCGACGCGGAATTTCTGCGCCATGTCGGCTTCGCTCGCATAATCCAGGTTCACCTGGATCGTGCAGGTGCGCAGCATCATGTCTAGGCCCATGGTCCCGACGCGCGGCATGTGGCGCAGCATGATGCCGTACCGCCCCTTGGGCATGATCGGCAGCTCGTTGCGCGCCTTGTCCGGCCACATGCCAAGCCCAAGAAAGCCGATCCCCAGCTTCTCGCCTGCCGCCTTCACCTGATCGAGGTGCCGCCCGGTCTCGGCGCAGGTCTGATGCAGATTGTCGAGCGGCGCACCCGACAACTCGAACTGCCCCGCCGGCTCCAGGCTGACCGACCCATCCACGCCGGTCAGCGCAATGAGGTTCCCGCCCTCCTCCACCGGCTTCCAGCCATGCTGCTCCAGCTCGATCAGCAGCGCGCGGATGCCGCCCGGTTCGCCCCAGCTCGGCGCATGATGATCGTCGCGGGCGTACACGAACTTCTCGTGCTCGGTGCCGATCCGCCACCGCTCCTTGGGCTTCTCGCCGCGCGCGAAACTGGCGATCAGCTGCTCACGCGACTCGATCACGGGCGAGTTGCTGTCTGAAACGGTTTTGGTCGTCATGGCGCGGCCTTAATGGGGGATTGCTGGCGGTGCTAGATGCTCCCGCCGCTTGGGATACGTCACCAATCGCCGACGCTTGCCATCCAGATCGCCACGGCCGCCGCCGCCGCGGTGTCGGCGCGCAGGATACGCGGGCCCAGGCTGATGCCCGCCGCTTGGGGCAACGCCCGGATCGCCGCGCGCTCCTCATCATCAAAGCCACCTTCCGGCCCGATCAGGATCGCGGCTGGTCCGGCCTTCATTGCCTCACGCGCCGGCATGCCGCCCATCTCATCAGCGAAATACAGCTTGCGCTCCGCCGGCCACTCGCGCAGCAGCGTGGGCAGCTTCACGGGCTCGGCCACTTGCGGCAGCGCGGTTCGCCCGCATTGCTCCGCCGCCTCGATCATGTGCGCCCGCAGCCGCTCCACCTTCGGCCGATCAACCACCGTGCGATGAGTGATGACGGGCAAGAGGCGCGCGACGCCAAGCTCGCACGCCTTTTCGGCCATCCAGTCGACCCGCCCCTTCTTCAACGGCGCCGCGACCAGCCACAGGTCCGGCACTGCCTCACGCGGGGCAAGCTGCTCGGTCACATCCAGCGTCACATCGCGTTTGCCCGCGGCGCTCACGATCGCCAGCCACTCGCCAGACACGTCATCGAACAGGCGCACCGGATCGCCCGCCTTCACGCGCATCACACCCGCAAGATAATGCGCCTGCGGCCCGTCGATGCGCAGCGGACCGATATTGAGGGTCGATTCCACGAACAGGCGGGGCGTGGAACGGGGCGGCCAGGCAGGGGTGGCGATCATGCGCGCGGGGTCTTACGCCCGCCGCGCGCGATCAGCCAGCGCGCGGTGAGAAACAGGAACAGGCCCGCGACCGCGATCAGCAGCACGATTCCCGTCACCACGCCCGCGACGCGGAGGATGGCGTAAAACAGCGCCTCCACGAAGCGGCCGATGGCAACGGACAGATGGATCATTCAGCGCACGCGTCGCCACGTCTGCGACTTGCAGCCGAAATTGGCGAACAGGCAGCCGGTGCCGACGATCGTGTCGCGGTTCATCTGCTCGATCGTCCCATCAAAGGTCTGGCCGATGTCGGGCACATAGACCTGCCCGTACCACAAGCCGTCCTCACCCTCGCGGAAGTCACGGAACAGCTGCGTCCCGACCAACCGATCGGTGCCGCCCGCCGCGGCATCTGCCTTCGCCTTGTCGCTCGCCTGGATCACGGTGCCGCATAGGCCGGCGCCGCAACGCGCCACCTTGATGCGCACGCTGTCCGCGGCATTTCTCCACGTACCTTCCCACGGGTTCGCGCGCTGGGCGCCGGCGGGCACCGCGACAAGCAGCAACGCTGCGGCGAAAGGGATACGCGATACTGACATGGCCTTGCCGACCTCCACTGGCGTGACATGCCGCCCGCTCCCGCCGCTATGGGCGGAAAAACAGGCGTTCTTTGCGTGATATAGGAAAGCGCTGTGGCGAAACCACGGCAGCATGGTTTAGGCGATCGGGCGTGACATCCGCACCAGACATCACCCCTGACAGCCAGCACCGCGGCCTTGTCGCCGCGCTGCCCGCCAGCATTCGCCCCTTTGCGCTGCTCGCCCGTTTCGATCGCCCGATCGGCTGGTGGCTGTTGTTCTGGCCGGGCGCCTGGGCGGTGGCACTGGCCGGCGGGGCAATCTCACGCTGGACGCTGATCGCATGGCTGCTCATCGGCAGCATCGCCATGCGCGGCGCGGGATGCGTCTATAACGACATTGTCGATCGCGATCTCGACGCCAGCGTCGCGCGCACCCGCTCGCGCCCGATCGCGTCGGGCGCGGTATCGCTGAAGGCCGCCTGGGCTTGGCTGCTCGTGCTCTGCCTCATCGGCCTGCTCGTCCTGGTGCAGTTGCGGCTCGACACCGCGCTGCTCGCGCTCGCCAGCCTTGCCCTCGTCGCCGCTTATCCGTTCATGAAGCGGATCACCTGGTGGCCGCAGGCGTGGCTCGGCCTGGTCTTCTCCTGGGCGGCACTGGTCGGCTGGCTCGAGACATGGGGCAGCCTGGCCGTCCCGGGACTGCTGCTCTACGCCGGGTCGATCTTCTGGGTGATCGGATACGACACGGTCTATGCGTTGCAGGACCGCGAGGACGATGCGCTGATCGGCGTGCGCTCCTCCGCGTTGCGCATGGGGCGCCATGTCCGCAGCGGCACCGGCATCTGTTACGCCCTCGCGCTGCTACTCTGGGCGACCGCTTTCTGGCTCCACCGCCCCGATCCCTTGGTCTGGCTCGCGCTGCTGCCGCTGGCGCTCCATCTGCTCTGGCAGGTCGCCACCTTGCGACCCGACGACGGCGCCGGCGCGCTCGCCCGATTCCGCGCGAACCGCTTTGCCGGCTTGCTCATGTTCCTCGCCTGTCTGGTGGTCGGCACGTCGCTTTGACGCGATCTGGCCGCCAAGCATCGGTTCGTGGCCGAACCGTGCACACTAGCGCCCGGCGCATACCGCTCCTAAGTCGTTTTAATGCTGACCCCGACCCAGGCGCAGGAGCGCGCCGCCGACATTGTTGCCCGCGCCCGAAAGGCCGGAGTTGATGCCGCCGACGCCGTCTTCGCCGCAGACGCCTCGTCCGAAATCTCCGTCCGCCTCGGAAAGCTGGAGGATGTCGGCCGCTCCGAAAGCGAGGATTTGGGCCTGCGCGTCTTCATCGGCCAACGCTCCGCCAGCGTCTCCACCTCCGACCTTTCCAGCGAGGCGCTGGATGCGCTGGTCGAGCGCGCGGTGGCAATGGCGCGCGAGGCGCCAGAGGATAAATGGGCTGGCCTCGCACCAGAGGATCGCCTGATGCACGGCGCCCCGCCGCTGCTCGATCTCGATGACGGCGCAGAAGTGTCGCCCGCTGAGCTGCGCGAGGCAGCGCTTGCGGCCGAAGAAGCCGCGCGTGCCGTTCCCGGTGTGACCAACAGCGAAGGCGGCGGCGCCAGCGCCGCGCGTAGCGCCTGGGCGCTCGCCACAAGCCACGGCTTTTCCGGCGCTTATGCGACCACCGGCTACGGCCTGTCGGCCAGCGTGATCGCCGGTGAGGGCAGCGGCATGCAGCGTGATTACGGGTTTCACTCCGCCCGTCACCGCAGCCGGCTCGACTCTCCCGAAGCGGTCGGCACGCTCGCCGGGGAGCGGGCTGTAGCGCGCCTGAACCCCGGCCGGATCGAAAGCGCGGCACTCCCGGTGGTGTTCGATCCGCGTGTCGGGGCGGGGCTGCTGGGCCACCTCACAGGCGCGATTTCCGGGCAGGCGATCACGCGGCGAACCTCGTTCCTGCTGGAGTCGCTCGGCGATGCGGTGTTCGCGCGCGGCATCACCATATCGGACGATCCGCACCGCCCGCATGGGCTGCGCTCGCGGCCCTTCGATGGCGAGGGATTGCCGGTGTCGCCACATGCGATCGTTGAGGATGGCGTGCTGCAAACCTGGCTGCTCGACAGCGCCTCCGCCCGGCAACTCGGCATGTCACCCACCGGCCACGCAGCGCGCGGCGTCGGCGGCGCTCCCAGCGTCACGACCAGCAACTTCTACATGCACGCCGGCCTGGTGCCTGTCGAAACGCTGATCGGCGACATCACGCGCGGCGTGTACGTGACCGAGCTGATCGGCCAAGGCGTGAACGGCGTGACGGGCGATTACAGCCGGGGCGCCGCTGGCTTCCTGATCGAAAATGGCGAGATCGCGCGACCGATCGCCGAGTTCACTATTGCTGGCAATCTCAAGGAGATGTTCGCCAATCTTACGCCAGCCAGCGATCTAGTGTTCCGCTATGGCACCAACGTGCCAACCGTGCGGATCGATGGGATGACCGTCGCCGGTGGATGATCTGGCGAGCGCGGTCGGGAGGATCACGCGCGAGGCGGGGCAACTCGCCATGGCACGCTTCCACACGGACTTCGCACGATGGGAGAAGTCGTCCGGCGGCCCGGTGTGCGAGGTCGACCTCGCGGTCGACGCCTTGCTGCGCCAGCGCCTGTACGCGCTGCTACCCGATGTCGGCTGGCTGTCAGAGGAAACCGCTGACAATGCCGAGCGCTTGGCGCGACGCCGCATATGGGTCGTCGATCCGATCGACGGCACGCGCGACTATATCCGCGGTCGCCCCGGCTGGGCTATCTCGGTGGCTTTGGTCGAAGACGGCAGGCCGATCGTCGGTGTCTTGGACGCGCCGGTGCGCCAAGAATTTTGGCAAGCGTCGGCCGGCGTAGGCGCGACATTGAACGGGCGGAAATTGGTTGCCAGCCAGCGGGATACCTTCGCCGGTTCCCGTGTACCGACCGACGCTCTACCCAAGGCCGACCGCGATCTGGCCATGGTAGAAAAGCCAAATTCAATCGCGTTACGCATGGCGATGGTGGCTGACGACCGCGCCGACCTCGTCGCCACGCTGCGCTGGGGCAATGAATGGGACATTGCCGCCGCCGCGCTGATCGCGATCGAAGCCGGCGGCGCAGTTACTGACGCACTCGGCGCCGACCTTGCGTTCAACAAGCCCGATCCGCGCGCCTTTGGCGTGATCACCAGCAGCCGCGGCATCCATCAAGCTGCGCTGGATCGCCTATCGGTGCGGGCGCAATCGGTGATGGCACCTCGCAGCGTCGACTAAGCACCCCGTCGACCAAACCGCGCGTTTTGCAACGGCGGCTCATCAAACCGGTTAAATGCCGGCGCAGGGCCGGCACTCTCCCCTCACTTCTGGCAGACAACTACCGTTGCAATGACGCCCAGCGTATCCTGCGGATCACGCACCCGGACCGTGTCCAGCCCGAGTTCCTTGGCCGGATAATCGTTGCCGCCGGGGAAGATTGCATCGCCGACGAACATCATCGCGTCGAGCGGAATGCCACTCTCATCGCGTAGGCGCTTCAGGCCATAAGCCTTGTCCACACCCTCCTGCGTAATGTCGATCGAGGTCGCGCCGCCCATGTTGATCGACAGGCCCGGCAGCCGCTTCTTCAGATCGGCTTGGATCACCTTGCGCTTGGTAAAATCCGGATCCCATACTTCCTTGGCGTGGATCGGAGCTTCCTGCCCCAGAGCGGAGAAGGTAATCTGGCTGCCGCGATCCTCGATCCGCTCGCCCCAGGTCTGCTCGGGGACGAAGCCGGTTGCCTCCAGCGATTCGTCGAATGCCGTCAGAATCTTCTGCTTCTGCTCGTCGGAGAACAGTTCGGCATAGACGGTGCCCCATTTGCCGTTGCGATAGGTGTACAGCTTGGTACCCGTCGTCGGCATCAGCCACAGCTTCGAACGGTCAGCGCGTTCCGGCAGGCGGCTCGCGACCTGCTTGTCGAACTGCGGCCAATCCCCGCCCGAAATCACCGCCACATGTGCGACCGTCAGCAGATCAGCGAGCGCTTCGCCCATGTCTTCCTTGATCGCCTGCTTGCTCTCGGCCAGCGTGCCATCGAGATCAAACGCCACCAATTGCTTCACATCATTCTCCCCAAGATCAACGTGTCGATCGCATGCGCCACGCCGTCGGCATCGTTGCCAAGCGTCACGTCGGCCGCATGCGCCTTTACCTCGTCAGTCGCATTACCCATGGCGATCGCACGACCCGCGCGCTCGAACATCGCGATGTCGTTCGCCTGATCGCCAAGCACGACCGTCTGGTCGAGCCGCACGCCAAATGCTTCCGCGAGCCGGGAGATCCCGTCGCCTTTGTTTGCCGTCGTTGCGGTAATATCGAGATAATAGGTCTGCGATTTGACTATCGTGGCCGCGCGATCATGCGCCGCAACGATCCTGTCGCGAAGAGCATCAAGCACGCCCTCATCGTCGCAGACAAAGGTGATCTTGTCGGCGCGGTCGAGCAGATTGTCGAAGTTCACGCAAAGCACCGGCTCCTGATTGGAGGCCAGCCGCTCGCTCGGCACATGCGGCCCGGTGTCCGACGTCGCGAACCATCGGTCGTCGGCGAACACCCAGATGTCGACCGGCTCGCCCTCCGCCAGGCGCATCGCCCCGCGTGCTACATTCTCGTCCACAACGTCACGCGACAGGACCTCTCCATTCGGACGACAGATCAGACCGCCGTTAAAGGCGCCGATCGGCACGTCCAATAACAGCCTTTTCGCGAGCGGCGCCAAGCCCGAAAACGGCCGCGCGCTGATCATGGTGAAGCCAGTATCGGCCTCGCGCAGGCGCTGAACGGCCGCGATCGTCGCTGCCGTTAGATCCTTGTTCTGATCGACCAGCGTTCCGTCGACATCGCTGATGACGAGCGTCACAGACGCGCGCTCATTGTGGGATCTCGACATGGCCGCCGAAGCCGAAGCGCATCGCCGACAGCAACTTGTCGCCGTACATGTCATCGATCCGGCTGCGGTATCGCGCGAAGAGGGCGGTGGTCAGCACTGCGACGGGCGTCGCCTGCTCCATTGCCGCGTCGATCGTCCAGCGACCTTCGCCTGAGTCGGCGACCTTGCCCGAGAACTGCGAGAGCTTCTGATCCTGCGCCAGCGCGGACGCGGTGAGATCGAGGAGCCAGGATGAGATCACCGAGCCGCGCCGCCACACCTCGGCAACTTCCGCCATGTTGAATTCGAACCGCTCTTCTTCGGGCAGATGATCAACATTGCGGCCCCACAGGACATCAAAGCCCTCCGCATAAGCCTGCATCAGGCCATATTCGATACCGTTGTGCACCATCTTCACAAAGTGCCCGGCCCCAGCGCGACCGGCATGAATATAGCCCTTCTCCGCCCGCGGATCACAAGCGTCGCCTCGCGTCGGCGTACGCGGAACACTGCCCACGCCCGGCGCCAGCGTGTCAAAGATCGGATCGAGCAGATCGACGGTTTCCTTGTCGCCGCCGATCATCATGCAATAGCCGCGTTCCAGGCCCCAGACACCGCCGGAGGTGCCGACATCGACATAATGCACGCCCTTTTCGGCTAGCGTCTTGGCGCGGCGCACATCATCCTTCCAGAAGGTGTTGCCGCCATCGATGATGATATCACCATCGGCACAATCTTCGGCGCAAAGCGCCTTGATCGTTTCCTCGGTCGGGGCACCGGCGGGCAGCATGACCCAGTAGATCGCCGGCGTTCCGAGCTTGCTCTTCATGTCGGCAAGCGAGTCCGCCGCAATTGCGCCGTCGCTCTTCAGCTCATTCACCGCGTCGGCATTGCGATCCCACGCGACCACTTCGTGGCCACCGCGCATCAACCGACGTGCGATGTTGCCGCCCATGCGGCCAAGGCCGATGATGCCGATCTTCATATATCCAGGCTCCACGTGAATTTGCCATCGGGGCTGCTCCCGCCAATCGCCGCGTCAGGCGGAACGCCTGATGCAGAGCAATCAGCGGGTTCTTGGCGAACGGGAAAGCCCGCATTCCGTTCCCGATGCTGATCAGGCGTCGGCCGGATGTTTCGCTTGAATCGAGCCCAACAGATCGTCGAACGACTTGCTGAACGAGGCCACGCCTTCCTCCACCAGCCGGTCGGTCACGGCCGGCAAGTCCAGCCCGAGCCGGTCCGCGTCGGCCAGCACCTTGCGCGCGCCAGCGACGTCCTGCGTCAGGGACACGGCCGAAGTGCCGCGCTCGCGGAAGGCATCCATAGTTTTGGGCGGCATGGTGTTGACCGTGTCCGGCCCGATCAGCGTATCGACGTAGAGCGTGTCGGGATAATCGGGGTTCTTCGTGCCCGTCGAGGCCCACAGCAGCCGCTGCGGCTGCGCGCCCTTTGCCGCCAGCGCCTGCCAGCGATCCGACGCGATGAAATCCTGATACCAGGCATAAGCAAGCTTCGCGTTTGCGATCGCCACCTTGCCCTTCAGCGCCTTGGCCTCCTCACCGCCCTTTCCGGCATCGATCGCCTTGTCGATCTCATTGTCGATGCGGCTGATGAAGAAGCTGGCGACGCTGGCGATCCGGTCGATCGGTTCGCCACGCTGTACGCGCTGCTCCAGTCCCTCAACATAGGCCATTGCCACGGCCTGGTAGGATTCCTGCGAGAACAGCAAGGTGACGTTGACGTTGATGCCCTTGGCGATCGTCGCTGCGATCGCGGGAACTCCGGCCGCAGTGCCCGGGATCTTGATCATCAGATTGGGGCGATCGACTGCCTTCCAGAGCTTCTCGGCCTCGGCAATCGTGCCGTCGGTGTCGTTCGCGAGGTATGGCGAAACCTCCAGGCTGACATAGCCGTCCTTGCCGTCCAGCCGATCATACACCGGGCGCAGCGTCTCGCAGGCGGCCTTGATGTCCTGGATGGCAAGGTGCTCGTAGCGATCCATGGTGGCGGCACCGGGATTTGCCTTGTCGAACGCGGCAAGCGTCCCGTCATAGGCAGTGCCCTCGCCCATTGCCTTCTGGAAGATCGTCGGGTTGGAGGTAACGCCGGTCACGCCATCTTCCTTGACGAGCTTCTCCAGCCCGCCCTCTTCGAGGAACTTGCGGTCCACGAAATCCAGCCACACCGCGGTGCCGAGGTTCCCGAGATCGTTGAGTTTGCCCATCTGTCCTGTCTCCGTCCGTTCGTGTCGAGCGAAGTCGAGACACGTTGCCATGAACAACGCCCACCCGTCCGATCCCGATCCTTAGACTTCGCTCGGATCGGACGGGGGCCTGAGGTTTTCAGTTAGGCAGCCATCACCTCTTTCGCCACCTTCACCACGTTATCGACGGTGAAGCCGAACTTGTCTGCGAGCTTGGCGATCGGTGCGGAGGCGCCGAAGGTGGACATGGTGATCGTCTTGCCGGCGAGACCAACGAAACGATCCCACCCAATCTCGCCCGCCATTTCGATGGCGACGCGTGCCGTGACGGCCTTGGGCAGCACGCTTTCCTTGTAAGCGTCGCTCTGCTTTTCATACCGGTACCAGCTGGGCATCGAGACGACGCGGCTCTTCACGCCGTCGGCGAGCAGCTTCTCATGCGCCTGGATCGCAAGGCCAACCTCGCTGCCGGTGGCGAGCAGGATCACGTCCGGCGTGCCGTCACTATCCGCGAGGACATAGCCGCCCTGCTTCACACCATCGGCGCTGGCGTATTTCGCGCGATCGAGCGTCGGCAGCGCCTGCCGCGAGAGAACCAGCGCGGCGGGCTGCTTCGGCGTCTCGACGATCGCGCGCCATGCGGCGGCAACCTCGTTCGCATCGCCCGGGCGGAACATGTCGAGCCCCGGGGTCGCACGCATCATCGCCAGCATCTCGATCGGCTGGTGGGTCGGCCCGTCTTCGCCGACGCCGATCGAATCGTGCGTGAAGATCCAGGTGGTGCCGAGCTCCATCAGCGCCGACAGGCGCACCGGCGGGCGCATGTAATCGAGGAATACGAGGAAGGTGCTGCCGTACGAGCGCAGCCCCGAAAGCGCCATGCCGACCGCGATCGAGCCCATCGCATGTTCGCGCACGCCGAAGTGGAAGTTGCGACCGGCGTAATTATTCGCCTCGAACGATGCCTCGCCTTTGATGTCCGTCTTGGTCGACGGCGCAAGATCGGCCGAGCCGCCGATCAGCCACGGCATCTTCTTGGCGATCGCGTTCAGCACCTTGCCGCCGGCGTCGCGGCTGGCGATGCCCTTGGCGTCCGCCTCGAAGGTCGGGATTTCGGCGTCCCAGCCATCGGGCAGCGTGCCGTTGATGATCGCGTCGACTTCCGTGGCGAGATCAGCGTGCTCGGTGCGATACTTCTGAAGCATCGCCTCCCAAGCCTCGCGCAGCGGCGCAGCGCGGCTGGACATGGTCTTTTCGAAGCCTTCCTGCACGCCCTCGGGAACGTAGAAGTTCTTGTCCGTCGGCCAGCCATAGGCTTCCTTGGTCAGGCGGACATTCTCTTCGCCAAGCGCCTCGCCATGCGCCTTCTCGCTGCCGGCGCGCGGGGAGCCCCAGCCAATCACCGACTTCACGACGATGAATGTCGGCTTGTCGGTGGTGGCACGGAATTCCTCGAACGCCTTGGTAAGCGCCGCGACGTCGTTCGCATCGTCGACGTGAATGACGTGCCAGCCATAAGCTTCGAAGCGCTTGCCCACATCCTCATCGAACGCGAGATCCGTGTCGCCTTCGATCGAGATCTGGTTGCTGTCATAGATCCAGCAGAGATTGGAGAGCTTCAGGTGGCCGGCGAGGCTCGCGGCCTCCGAGGCGACGCCCTCCATCATGTCGCCGTCGCCGCACAGCGCGTACACGTCATGATCGAAGAGCGTGAAACCGGGCTTGTTGTAGCGCGCCGCCATCCAGCGCTCGGCGATCGCCATGCCGACCGAGTTGCCGCAACCCTGGCCGAGCGGGCCGGTGGTCGTCTCGACGCCGACGGTGTGGCTGTATTCGGGGTGACCCGGGGTCTTGGAGCCGAGCTGGCGGAACTGCTTGATGTCCTCGAGGCTAACGGCGGGGGCACCATCGGGCTGCTTTACACCGGCGAGGTGCAGCAACGAATAGAGCAACATCGAGGCATGGCCGACCGACAGGACGAAGCGATCGCGGTTGGGCCAGTGTGCGTGCGCGGGATCGTAGCGCAGGAACTTGGTCCACAGCGTATGGCCAACCGGGGCAAGTGCCATTGGCGTGCCTGGGTGACCGGAATTTGCCGCTTGCACGGCATCCATCGAAAGCGTGCGGATCGTGTCGATCGCGAGCCGCTCGGGCGAGCCGTCCTCGTGAACGTCGGCAGGCGCGTTGGTGGCGTTGTCGGTCATCAGAGCTCTCACTGGATGGTTTTGGATCAAACGCGCGGGATCATCGCCCGGTTGCTGAGTCGCCCTCCCCCTAGACGCTCGATCCGTCGCGTTCCAGTCGCGCAACGAAACGCTCCTTTGTGCAGCAACCGTACAGGTTCATCTCGTCACGCTGCTGAAACGAACCAGAGGAATGGCGGTAATGGACCCGATCATCAGCATCGCCAGCATCATCGCAATGCTTGTGGCCAGCGGCGGTCTGATCGCCATAATTCGATCAGGCAGCGTCGATTGGCGCTGGCTGGCGGTGGCAGCAGGTCTCGTTTTCCTGAACGACCTTTTCCTCACGAACGCTTATGGTCTGATCCCCAAGGCACTTCGGGGGCAATGGAACTGGCAGGGCAAGGTGCTGGCTCTCGTCGCCACGTTGGCGATCGCTGCGGCGCCTCGCTTCGGGTGGCGGCAGGCTGGCATTACGCTGCAACAAGCACCCGGTAGCCTACGCGCATCGCTCCCGATCGCGGTCGGCTATTGCGCCTTCTTTCTTGCCATCGCGCTGGTGTTTCCAGACGATCCACCCACTGGAGAGACGATTGCCTTTCAGCTGACCATGCCTGGGCTGGAGGAAGAGCTATTCTACCGCGGCCTTCTGCTGCTGGCGCTGGACAACGCCTTTACCGCGCGCAAGCGCCTCCTCGGCGTCGATTGGGGTTGGGGCGCTATCCTGTCTTGCGCATTGTTCGGCCTTGCGCACGCCTTCCGCTATGCCGACGGCAGCTTCAGCTTCGATCCAATCTACATGGCACTCACGGCCGTACCATCGCTCCTCGCCGTATGGCTGCGACTGCGCACCGGCAGCGTGCTGATCCCTGTGTTGTTGCACAATTTCGGCAATGCCATCGGGCTAATGGTCTAAGCTGATCGCTCGAGCCTGGTGACTGCGCCATCAGTCGCGATGTAGGCGGCATCCACCTCATCAAGAAACAACCCGTGGCCAAGCGCACCCGGGATTGCAGCGATCGCTGCCGCCACGGCCGAAGGATCGGTCATGGCATCAAAGCGACAATCGGCGACCAGATTGCCGTTGTCGCTGCGATAGCTTGGCCGGATCGTGACAGCGGCGCCGAGGTTCTGAAGCTGCGCCACCACGAAAGCACGGGCGAAGGGCAGCACCTCGACCGGCAGCTTGGCCGCGCCGATCGCGTCCACCCGCTTCGAGCCGTCCGCGATGACGATGAAGCGGCGCGCGGCAGCAGCGACCGTCTTCTCGCGCAGCATCGCACCGCCCGCACCCTTGATCGCCCACAGCCGAGCGTCGATCTCGTCGGCGCCGTCGATTGCGACGTCCAGTGTTGTGAAATCGGCGAAGTCGCGCACGATGATGCCGCCGGCAGACGCGGCCGCCGCGCTGGCCTCGCTGGTGGCCACCGCTTCGATCCTGAGGCCAGCGGCGCAGCGGCGGGACAATGCGGCGATGGCAAAGGCCGCGGTGGAGCCGGTGCCGAGGCCCACAACCATCCCGTCGCGTAACTCTTGCACCGCCGCCTCCGCGGCCAGTCTCTTGTCATCCTCGACGCTCATGCCGCGTCATAACGCGGCACGGCGTTGATCGATCAACCGTGCGTCAGCCGTACTTCTGCTCATCCCACCACGGGAAGAAGTCGGGCATGTTGCTCGACACCTTGTCCGGGTAAGCCGGCGTGCGCTTTTCGAGGAAAGAGGTGACGCCCTCCTTCGCATCGCCCGACCGACCACGTGCGAGGATCGCGCGGCTGTCGATCTTGTGCGCATCCATCGGGTGCTGAAAACCGAGACCGCGCCACAGCATCTGGCGGGTCAGCGCGACCGATACCGGCGCGGTGTTGTCCGCAATCTCGCGTGCCAGCGCGTTGGCAACCGCGAGCAGTTCGTCGCCCGGCACGACCTGCTTCACCAATCCGCCGTTCAGCGCCTCCTGCGCATCGAACACGCGGCCCGAATAGCACCATTCGAGTGCCTGACTGATGCCGACGACACGTGGCAGGAAGAAGCTGGACGCCGCCTCCGGCACGATGCCGCGACGTGCGAAGACGAAGCCGAACCGCGCCGTGTCGCTGGCGATGCGAATGTCCATCGGCAGCTGCATGGTGGAGCCGACACCGACCGCCGCACCGTTCACCGCCGCGATCACCGGCTTCAGGCACTCAAAAATGCGCAGCGTCAGACGCCCACCGCCATCGCGCGCTTCCTCCATCTCATAGGTCAGCTCGACCTTGCCGCTGCCACGATCGGGCCGATCGCTACGCTTGTCGTAATCGAACGTCTTAGCCCCGGCCGAGAGATCGGCGCCCGCGCAGAAGGCGCGGCCCGCCCCGGTCACGATCACGCAACGCACATCGTCGTCGGCATCGATCTTGTCGAACGCGTCGATCATTTCGCTCATCATCGTGCCGGTGAACGCATTGAGCTTGTCCGGTCGGTTCAGCGTGATCGTCGCAACACCGTCCTTCACGTCATAGATGATCTGCTCGTAAGCCAAGCTGCCTCTCCTTGTCGTGCCGCCCCTCCGGCAGCTTCGCCCATCACCATAACATTATTTATGGTTGCGGACGCAAGCGAGTCGCATACCCTTGATTGCCGCGACGGCAGTTTTCGAAGTTCGGGTTCGCTTGACCGCGCTGGGCCGACGGTCCGTTTCCAGCACACGGTCAACAAGGCTTGCGGGCTTGGGTTGCACGCGCCTACAGGTGCGCTGCACCCGCGAACGGGATGAGGAAGCCAAAGGGGAGTCTTCGTGAACGCAGACGAGATGAAGGCCGCGATCGGCAAGGAAAGCGTGTCCGAATGGGTCGAGGTGACCCAGGAAATGATCAACAAGTTCGCCGATGCGACCGGCGATCATCAGTTCATCCACATCGATCCGGAACGCGCCAAGCAGACGCCGTTCGGCACTACCATCGCGCACGGTTTTCTCACGCTATCGCTCCTGCCGCTGCTGTCGGCCAAGAACCCGAACATGCCGCGCCTCGACGGTGTGAAGATGGGCGTCAATTACGGCGGCAACAAAGTGCGCTTTCTTGCACCCGTGCCGTCGGGCTCGAAGGTGCGCGGCCGCTCGAAACTGACCGAGTTCGATGAAAAGCGCCCCGGTCAGTATCAGTTCACCACCGAGACCACGATCGAGATCGAAGGCAGCGAAAAGCCCGCGATGATCGCGGAGTGGATCACGCAGGTCTTCACCTGATCCTTTCTACCCGCCGCCCTCCCCGGGGAACGCCGCTCGCATCTACGGGCGGCTCGGCACTCCATTCTACTCAAGGACAATAACCATGCGTTCCGCCGTCATTGTTTCCACCGCCCGCACGCCGATCGGCCGCGCTTACCGCGGCGCCTTCAACAACACGCTTTCGCCGACGCTTGCCAGCCACGCGCTGAAAGCCGCCGTCGAGCGCGCCAAGATCGACGGCGCCGAAGTGCAGGACGTGGTGATGGGCTCCGCACTCCAGCAGGGCGCGCAGGCGACCAACATCGCACGCACCTCGTTGCTGCGCGCCGGCCTGCCCACGTCGGTATCGGGCATGTCGCTCGATCGCCAGTGCGCCTCGGGCCTGATGGCGATCGCCACCGCCGCAAAGCAGATCATGGTCGACAACATGGATGTCACCATCGGCGCCGGCGTCGACAGCATCTCCATCGTACAGACGCCGCAGATGCGCGTGCAGCCCGACCCCGAACTGGTCGCGATGCACAAGGACATCTACATGCCGATGCTGCAGACCGCCGAAGTGGTCGCCAAGCGTTACGGCATCAGCCGCGATGCGCAGGACGAATATGGCTTCCAGTCGCAGCAGCGCACCGCCGCCGCGCAGGCCGCCGGCAAGTTCGATGACGAGATCGTCTCGGTTACCGCAAACATGGCCGTCACCAACAAGGAGACCAAGGAAGTCTCCTACAAGGAAGTGACGCTGGCGAAGGACGAAGGCAACCGTCCGGACACGACGCTGGAAGGTCTGAAGTCGCTGAAACCGGTACTTGGCCCCGACCTCAACATCACCGCCGGCAACGCTTCGCAACTGTCGGACGGCGCATCGGCCAGTGTGCTGATGGAAGAGAAGTTGGCCGAGAAGAGGGGCCTGACGCCGCTGGGCCGCTATGTCGGCATGGCCGTTGCCGGCACCGAGCCGGACGAGATGGGCATCGGCCCGGTCTTTGCGATCCCCAAGCTGCTCGAGCGTTTCAACCTGAAGATGGACGACATCGGCCTGTGGGAACTGAATGAGGCGTTCGCGGTGCAGGTGCTGTACTGCCGTGACAAGCTGGGCATCCCCAACGAGCTGCTGAACGTCAACGGCGGCGCAATCTCGATCGGCCACCCCTATGGTATGTCTGGCGCGCGCATGACGGGCCACGCGCTGATCGAGGGCAAGCGTCGCGGCGCGAAGTATGTCGTCATCACGATGTGCGTCGGCGGTGGCATGGGCGCAGCGGGCCTTTTCGAAGTCCTCTGATTCGCCGAACCGGCGCGGCCCAAGCTGCTCGCGCCGGTACGCTCAAGCGAAACGGGCCTCGATCGTGTATGCGATCGGGGCCTTTTCGTTGCCTTTCGCCGAAAGGCGGTGAGCAACGGCACGCGCCGTGCCGCAACGTTACGCAACCAACGCGGTCCGCTCTCGTTCTCCAGCTAAATCCACAGCAGGAGACGATGAAATGGCCGATCACGACAGCCCGCAGGAAGTCGCCGAAACCTTTTTGAGCAAGCTGGAAGACAGCCCGTTCATCATGATCGGCCTGATGGATGGTGAGCATTCGGAGCCGATGAACGTCAAGCTTGACGAGTCTCAGCCAAACACCCTCTTCATCTTTTCCGCCCACGACAATCGCATCGCCAAGGGCGGCAAGGCGATGGCGCAGTTTGTCGGCAAGGGCCACGATTTCTTCGCCTGCCTCTCGGGCCAGGTGCGACAGGAAACCGACCAGGCAACGTTTGACCGCTTGTGGGACAATCGCGTGGAAGCATGGTTCCCGAACGGCAAGGCGGACGCCCGCCTCAACCGCTTCGACATCAGCTCCGCGGAGCTTTGGGAAACCGATGTGTCGATCGGTGGTCGGTTGAAGATGCTGTTTGGCGGCACGATCGACTCCTCCGAATCGTCCAGCCACGCGAAGGTTGGCTCAATCGTCTAAGTTAAAAGCTCGGCGCTGCACCGCTTTACGAATAGCGGTACAGCGCCGAAGCATTTCGGGCGTCACGTTCAATCGTGCGCCGTGATCCACTCCTCGACCACCGGGGCAATCCGCTCGCGCCACTTGGAGCCGTTGAAGATACCATAGTGGCCGACACCCTCGGCCATGAAGTAGCGCTTGCGATCCTCCGCCAATGCGGTGGCGATGGTCAGCGCGGCCTTGGTCTGGCCCAGCCCCGAGATGTCGTCGCGCTCCCCCTCTATCGCCAGCAGCGCGGTGTCGGTGAGTTCGGCGGGATCCACCGGGCGGCCACGGTGGGTCATGGTGCCGTTCGGCAGGGCGTGCGTCTGGAACACCAGGTCGATCGTCTGGAGGTAATATTCCGCGGTCATGTCGCAGACCGAGCGATATTCGTCGTAGAAGTCCTTGGTCGCGTCCGCGCTCTCGCCGTCGCCGCGGACGAGGTGTTTGAACATTTCCCAATGGCTCATCATGTGATTGCCGAGGTTCATCGACATGAAGCCGGTGAGCTGAAGGAAGCCCGGGTACACGCGCCGTCCCGCGCCCGGGTACATCGCCGGCACCGTCGCGATCACGTTTTGCTGGAACCAGGAATGCGGCCGCTCGGTCGCCAGCGTGTTCACCGCGGTCGGCGCCTCACGCGTGTCAATCGGGCCGCCCATCATGGTCAGCGTCTTGGGCCGGCAGGAATGCGCGTCGGCGTTCATCAGACAGGCCGCGGCATAGCAGGGCACCGAGGGCTGGCAGACCGCGAGCACGTGCGCCCCGCCCTTGTCACCATCGGATCCGATCGCTTCGAGAAAGGCGATCAGATAGTCGACATAATCGTCGAGGTCGAAGCGACCATCTGCCAGCGGCACCAGCTTCGCATCCTGCCAATCGGTGACATAGACGTCGGCGAACGGCAGCATGCGTTCGACGGTGCCGCGCAACAGGGTGGCGAAATGCCCCGACATGGGCGCCACGATCATCAGGCGCGGGCCGCCGTCGACACCCTCGCGCACGAAGCGCTTGAGCGACCCGAACGGCTTTTCCAGCACCACTTCCTCGCGCACGACGACGTCGCGCCCGTCGATCACCGTATGGCCGAGCCCGAATGCCGGCTTGCCCCGCGACGCTGCTGCATGTGCGAAGACCTCCAGCGCGGAGGCCATGACCTGCCCGCCGCCGAAATAAGCGAACGGGTTTGCCGGGTTCTGCAACATGCCCGCACCGAAATTGGCCATGGCACTGGCAGTCGCAAGCAGCGACCGGTTGAATTCATAGGCGTCGTAGAGCATCGGGTATCCTGTAGCACCTTTGGTCCGACATGGGGCGCATTGTGCACCTGCACAACGGCTTATACCAGCCGATTGCTCCCGACGGTGGCCGTTGAGCCACACCCCCCGCGCTGCTAGACGGACGCGCATGGCCAGCAGCGCGACGAGCGAACCGCCCACCAGCCGGCGGATCGGCAACCTTTCCATCGTCTGGCGTCATGCCAAGCGTTACCCCGCACAGATCGCCGCCGCCTGGGTGGCGCTGGCCGTCACGTCCGCAGCGACGATCGCGATTCCCTATAGCTTCAAGCGGATCATCGACCGCGGGTTCACCGCCGGCAGCGGCGAGGCGGTGGCGGGCGCATTCCACTATATGCTGATGATCGTCGTCGTGCTGGCGCTCGGCACGGCGGTGCGGTTCTATTTCGTGTCGTGGCTGGGCGAGCGCGTGGTGGCGGACATCCGCACCAGCGTTCAGCGCCACCTGCTGACGCTCAGCCCGCGCTTCTTCGAGGAAAACCGCCCGTCGGAGATCGCGAGCCGCATGACCGCGGATACCGCGCAGATCGAGATGGTGGTCGGCACCACCGTGTCGGTCGCGCTGCGCAATGCGTTCACCGGGATCGGCGGGCTGGTCTACCTGTTCGCAATCTCTCCCAAGCTCGCCGGGCTGCTGACGCTGGGCATCCCGCTTATCATCCTGCCGATCGTGCTGCTGGGGCGCCGGGTGCGTACCTACTCGCGCACCTCACAGGACCGCGTCGCGGACGTCGGCGCGATGGTGACGGAGACGCTGGGCGCGATGAAGATCGTGCAGGCGTTCGGCCAGGAGAAGCGCGAAAGCGACCGGTTCGCGGGCGCGGTGGAAGCGACCATGGAGGCAGCGCAGCGTCGCATCGCGCTGCGCGCCGTGATGACCGCGATCGTGATCGGGCTGGTGTTCGGATCGATCACCCTGGTGCTGTGGGAAGGCGCGACCGACGTTGCCGCGGGGCGCATCTCGGGCGGATCGATCGCCGCCTTCGTGCTGACCGGCGGCATCGTGGCGGGCGCTTTCGGTGCGTTGACCGAGGTCTATGGCGAGTTGCTGCGCGGTGCGGGGGCGGCGGGGCGGCTGACCGAATTGATGGCCGAGCGGCCTGAGATCGCAGCGCCCGCCAAGCCGGTCGCCCTGCCTCAGCCGGCGCGCGGCGCGGTGTCGTTCGAGGGAGTCGAGTTCCGTTATCCCACGCGCCCCGATGCAGCCGCGTTGCACGATTTCACGCTGGCGGTTGCGCCGGGAGAGACGGTGGCGCTGGTCGGCCCCTCCGGCGCCGGCAAGACCACGTTGTTCCAGCTGCTCCAACGGTTCTACGATCCGATCGCGGGGCGGTTGACGGTGGACGGCGCCGACCTGCGCAACGTCGATCCCGCCGCGCTGCGCAGCCGCATCGCCATGGTGCCGCAGGAAACGGTAATCTTTGGCGCATCAGCGCGCGACAACCTGCGCTACGGCCGGTGGGACGCCGATGACGATGCGTTGTGGGCTGCGGCAGAGGCGGCCAATGCCGCCGGGTTCCTGCGCGATCTGCCCGACGGGCTCGACACCTTCCTGGGCGAAGGCGGCGCGCGGCTTTCGGGCGGGCAGCGCCAGCGCGTCGCGATTGCACGCGCGCTGCTGCGCGATGCACCGATCCTGTTGCTCGACGAGGCGACCAGCGCGCTGGATGCCGAAAGCGAGCGGCTGGTGCAGGAGGCGCTGGAACGGCTGATGGCGGATCGCACGACGCTGGTGATCGCGCACCGGCTGGCGACCGTGCGCGCCGCCGACCGGATCGTGGTGATGGACGGCGGCCGCATCGTGGAGCAAGGAAATCATGCCGCGTTGATGGCGGGCAGCGGGCTGTATGCACGGCTCGCCAGCCTGCAGTTCAGCGAGGCGGCGTAGAACAGGGAGAGGACGGATGGCGAGCGAGTTCGACGTGATCGTCTATGGCGCGACCGGCTATACCGGGCGGCTTGTCGCGGAATATATTGCCGGCGCTTACCCCAACGGTGTGCACTGGGCGATGGCGGGGCGCTCGCTGACCAAGCTGGAGGAAGTACGCGGCGCGATCGGCGCGGAGGCGGACCTGCCGCTGGTGGTGGCCGATGCCGACGATCCCGCCGCGCTGCGCTCCATGTGCGAGCGGGCGAACGTGGTGATCTCCACCGTCGGCCCGTATCAGCTGTACGGCAGCGCGCTGGTCGCCGCCTGTGCCGCGACCGGCACCGCGTATGTCGACCTGTGCGGCGAGCCGGGCTGGATGCGGCGCATGATCGACGCACACGAGGCGGAGGCAAAGCGCACCGGCGCGCGGATCGTGTTTTCCTGCGGGTTCGATTCGATCCCCTTCGACCTCGGCGTCCTGACGCTTCAGGAACATGCGATCGCACGCTTCGGGCGCCCGGCACCCCGCGTGAAGGGGCGCGTGCGTACGATGAGGGGTACGTTCTCGGGCGGCACCGCGGCGAGCCTGAAGGCGACGCTGGCAGCGGCGGCCAAGGACCCGTCGCTGGTACCGCTGCTCGCCAGCCCGTTTGCCCTCACGCCGGGCTACAGCGGACCGCACCAGCCGACCGGGCTGATCCCGGAGTTCGACACCACCATCAACTGCTGGGTCGCGCCGTTCGTGATGGCGCCGATCAACACCAAGAACGTCCATCGCACCAATTTCCTGCTGGGCGGCCTTTATGGTGCGGACTTCGTCTACGACGAGATGATGGTCACCGGGCTGGGCGACATGGGCAAGGCGGCGGCCGAGGCGCTCGCCAAGTTCAATCCGTTCGCCGGGGACAGTGGGCCAAAGCCGGGCGAGGGCCCGACGCGCGAGGAGCGTGAGGCGGGGCATTACGACCTGCTGTTCGTCGGGCTGATGCCGGATGGGTCGCGGATCGACACGGTGGTCACGGGCGACCGCGATCCGGGCTATGGCTCGACCAGCAAGATGCTGGCGGAAAGCGCGCTGTGCCTGGTGCAGGACGTGGCGGGCGACGGCGGCATCTGGACGCCGGGCGCACTGATGGGCGCGGCGCTGCGCGACCGGCTGGTCGCGAAGGCGGGGCTTACGTTCACGGCCGGGTGATCGGATTCACGCGGCGGCTTGGGCAAGCGCGTTCAACGACCGAACGCGATCGCCCCTGCGGCCGCGAAGCCGACCACGGCGACCGCGCCGAGCAGCCGCGCGAGTTCCTCCTTGCGAAAATCGACCAGGCGCCGCTCGTTTAGCCAGTATGCGCCATTGCCCTCGCTAACGACCGCGCCGAACGCCACCATGCGGTCGAGCAGCCGCCGTTCCAGCTTGCCGGTCGGATCGATGGCGGCGGCGTTGGCGGGCTTGATCGCACCCGCGATCCGCAGCCGATCGACGATACGGTTCTGCGCGCGGGTGGTGTAGCCTTCCGCGGTGCGGATCATGAAATTGGCCATTGTTACTTTCTCCGCCCCTGATGCCGGATATTGCCGGGCCGTCCGCGCCGCTTCAGCACGCGCGGCGGGCCGGACTTGCGATCGTCGCGCCGGTTCGGCCGGGCGCCCCTACCCTCTTCCATCTCGAAGCGCAGCGCGCCGGTGACCGGGTTCGCCTCCGCGAGCCGCAGCCGCAGCCGCTGACCAAGCGTATATTCGTCGCCGCTCGTCTCGCCGACCAGCCGCCGCCCCGCCTCGTCATAGCGGAAATATTCGCCGCCGAGATCGCTGACCGGCATCAGCCCGTCACCGCCGACCCCTTCCACCGTGGCGAAGAAGCCGAAGTTCTGCACCCCGGTGATCCGCGCATCGACGATTTCGCTCACCCGGTCCGCCAGGAAGGATGCGACGTAGCGGTCGATCGTCTCGCGCTCCGCCTCCATGGCGCGACGCTCTAGCTTGCTGATCGTATCGCCCAGCCGCTCGAAATCCTCATTGCCGTTCAGCCCGCCGGGGCCGAGCGCATAGGCGCTGGTCAGCGCGCGGTGGACCAGAAGGTCCGCATAGCGGCGGATCGGCGAGGTGAAATGCGCATAGGAGCCGAGCGACAGGCCGAAATGGCCGTGGTTGCCGGGGCCGTAATAGGCCTGCGTCTGCGAGCGCAGCACCTGCTCCATGACCTGCGGCCGGAAATCGGCGTCGCCGACGCGATCGAGGATGCGGTTGAAGGTCGCCGGCTTGATGACCTGGCCGAGCGCGAAGGGGATGTCGAACGTATCGAGATAATCCTTCAGCGCCGACAGCTTCTCGCGCGAGGGCGGCTCGTGGATGCGGTACATGACCGGCGCCTTTTTCGCCTCCAGCGCCTTGGCGGCGGCGACGTTGGCGGCGATCATGTAATCCTCGACGAGCCGATGCGCATCGAGCCGCTCGCGCGGGGCGACCGACAGGAGCCGACCTTTTTCGTCCAGCGCGACCTGCCGCTCGGGCAGATCGAGCGCGAGCGGTTCGCGCTTGTCGCGCGCGGACAGCAACGCGGCCCAGCAGGCCCACAGGTTGCGAAGGGCGTCCACGATATGCCCCTCGCCGCCTACGGGAAGAGGGGCGGTTGCAAGCGGGGACGTTTGGGGAGACGCCCCTCCACCAGCTTCGCTGGTCCCCCTCCCCGTTCCGGGGAGGATATTATCGATCATCGCCTGCGCGTCTTCGTAGGCGATGTTGCGCGCGATGCGGACCACGGCGCGGGTGAAGCGCCAGGATTTCAGCGCACCCGTCTTGGTGACCTGAAGGTGGCACGCCATGGCGGCGCGATCCTCGCCTTCCTTCAGCGAACAGACGTCGGCTGACAGGATCTCGGGCAGCATGGGAACGACGCGGTCGGGGAAATAGACCGAATTGCCACGCCGCCGCGCCTCGCGGTCGATGGCGCCGCCGGGGCGCACGTAGAAGCTGACGTCCGCGATCGCGACCACCGCGCGAAAGCCGCCTTCGTTGGCGGGATCGTCGTCGGGCGCGGCCCAGATCGCGTCGTCGTGATCGCGCGCGTCGGCGGGATCGATCGCCACGATCGGCAGGTGCGTCAGGTCCTCGCGATCGTCGCCCAGCGGCTGGCGCGCGACGCGGGTCGCCTCGCCCAGCGTTTCTTCGGTGAAGACGTGCGGGATCTCGTGACGGTGGATCGCGATCAGCGAGAAGCTGCGCGGGGCAAACGGATCGCCCAGCCGCTCGACGACGCGTGCGGTGATGCGCGGTGGGCGGCCGGTGCGCTCGGCCAGCACCAGGTCGCCGGCCTGCGCCCCGCCGGCGTCGGAGACGGCATATTCGCGCTTTTCCTTTTTCTCGACGCCTTGCAGCCAGAGCCGGTCGCCCTCGCCGCGAAGCACGCCGATCATCTGCTCGGCGGCGGGCGCCAGCGTCTTCATGGCATGCGCGATCCAGCCGTTGCCGGCCTCCTCCGTCCGCGTGAGGATGCGGGTGCCGACGCCAAGCTCGCCGCGCCGCCGCTCGCGCACCCGCACGCGCGGCGGAGGAACATCGGCCTCCCAGCGCTCCGGCGTCGCCCAGATCGTGCCGCCATCGTCGACGTCGACGACGCGCAACACGGTCACCTTGGGCAGCCCGCCCATCTTGTGAAAGGCGCGGCCTGGCGCGCTGTCGATCAGCCCTTCGTCCGCCATGTCCTTCAGCAGCGCCTTGAGCCCGATCTTCTCCTGCGCGGTAAGCCCAAAGGCGCGTGCGATTTCGCGCTTGCCCGCGGGCGTGTCGCTGGTGGCGATGAAGTCGAGGATCTGCTGGCGGCCCGGGAGCCCTGCCTTTGGTTTGCGCATCCCGGCTAGATAGGTATTCGCACGCGCCGGGTCACGCGTCGATCGTCTCCTCGTCCAGACGCGCCGCATTCTCCTGGATAAAGGCGAAGCGGTGCGCGGGATTGGTGCCCATCAGCCGATCGACCAGATCCTTGACGCCCGCGCGTCCCTCATATTCCTGCGGGAGGGTGATGCGGATGAGGCTGCGGCTGCCCGGATCCATGGTGGTTTCGCGCAGCTGACCCGGGTTCATCTCACCGAGGCCCTTGAAGCGCGCGACGTCGACCTTCTTGCCCTTGAACACCGTGCGCTCGATCTCGGCGCGGTGCGCGTCGTCGCGGGCGTAGAGCGACTTGGCGCCGACGGTCAGGCGATAGAGCGGCGGCTGCGCGAGGTAGAGGTGCCCGCGGCGGACGAGGTCGGGCATTTCCTGGAAGAAGAACGTCATCAGCAAGGTCGCGATATGCGCGCCATCGACGTCCGCGTCGGTCATGATGACGACGCGTTCGTAGCGCAGATTGTCGGGGCGACATTCCTTGCGGGTGCCGCAGCCCAATGCCTGAATCAGGTCGGCGATTTCCTGATTGGCGAGGATCTTCGCGCTGGTGGCGGAGGCGACGTTCAGGATCTTGCCGCGGATCGGCAGGATCGCCTGCGTCTTGCGGTCGCGCGCCTGCTTGGCGCTGCCGCCCGCGCTGTCGCCCTCCACGATGAACAGCTCGGTGCCCTCGTTGCTGTCGATCGAGCAATCGGTCAGCTTGCCGGGCAGCCGCAGCTTGCGCGACGATGTCGCGGTCTTGCGCTTCACCTCGCGCTCCGCCTTGCGGCGCAGGCGGTCGTCCATCCGCTCGAGCACATAGCCGAGCAGCGCGCGACCGCGGTCCATGTTCTGGCCGAGCCAATGGTCGAAATGGTCGCGCACCGCTTTCTCGACCAGCCCGGCCGCCTCCGGCGAGGTCAGCCGGTCCTTGGTCTGCGACTGGAATTGCGGATCGCGGATGAAGACGCTGAGCATCAGCTCGCTACCGACCATCACGTCGTCGGCGGTCAGCTCCTTCGCCCGCTTGTTGTTGACGAGATCGCCGAACGCGCGAAGCCCGCGCACCAGCGCCTGGCGAAGCCCCTGTTCGTGCGTGCCGCCGTCGGGCGTCGGGATGGTGTTACAATACCAGCTGTAGCTGCCCTCCGACCACAAGGGCCAGGCAACCGCCCATTCAACGCGCCCCGCCTCGGCCGGGAACTCCTGCGACCCGGCAAAGAAATCCGCCGTCGCGCATTCGCGCGTGCCGACCTGTTCGCGCAGGTGATCGGCAAGCCCGCCCGGGAACTGGAACACCGCCTCCGCAGGGGTGTCGTCGCCGATCAGCTCGGGCGCGCATTTCCAGCGGATCTCGACACCGGCGAAAAGATACGCCTTGGAGCGCGCCAGCCGGTACAGCCGCGCGGGCTTGAACAGCAGCTCGCGCCCGAAGATCTCGACGTCGGGCGTGAAGGCAACCGACGTGCCGCGCCGGTTGGGCGCCGCGCCGACGGTTTCCAGCGGGCCGAGCGTGATGCCCTTGGAAAAGCGCTGACGAAACAATTGCCGGTCGCGCGCGACCTCCACCACCGTATCGGAGGAGAGCGCGTTGACGACGGAGGCGCCGACGCCGTGCAGGCCGCCCGACGTGGCATAGGCCTTGCCCGAGAATTTGCCGCCCGAGTGCAGCGTGGACAGGATCACCTCCAGCGCGCTCTTGTCCGGGAACTTGGGATGCGGATCCACCGGCATGCCGCGCCCATTGTCGGTGATGGTGATGCGGTTGCCGACCGCCAGTGTAACCTCGATGCGGGTCGCGTGTCCCGCCACCGCCTCGTCCATCGCATTGTCGAGGATTTCTGCTGCGAGGTGATGCAGCGCGCGCTCGTCGGTGCCGCCGACATACATGCCCGGCCGCCGCCGAACCGGCTCCAGCCCCTCCAGCACCTCGATCGAGGACGCGTCGTAATCGGCGCTGGGGACGGGAGCGCGGAACAAATCTGGGTCAGCCATTTCATCCATATAGCAGCAGCCGGTCACATCGCGACCTGTTGCCGTGCGGCAACACTTCTGCTGCGATGCGCTCCGGCAACGTTTCGAAATGCATCCTTTGCGTCACGAGCGCCGTTCCGACGGGCACTTGAATGAAGCATCTGAAAGGTTAGCGTATGAAGCGTCTGCTGCTCTCCGGCATTGCCGCCGCCCTGGTTGCCCCGGCAGTTTCCGCCCAGACGGTTGACGGCGATCCCGGGTTTTCGGGCGTCTATGTCGGTGCCGCTGGCGGCTATGACGTGCAGCCGAACGACGTCGGTTCCACCATCCTGTTCGACCGCAGCCTGAACGGCGGGTTCGGCAGCACCGTGACGACCGCGACCGGCGCGAACGCCTTCGGCCCGCCGGTTGGTGGCTTCTGCAACGGCCGTGCGCAGGCTGGCACGTCGCCGACCAACCCGGTCGCGCCGGCTGGGTGCGTCAATGACGAGGACGGCTGGGCCTATTATGGCCGTGTCGGCTGGGATCAGCAGCGCGGCAACATCGTCGTTGGTGTGGTAGGTGAATTCGGCAAGAGCGAGATCACCGACAGCGTGACCGCTTTCTCGACCACGCCGGCCTCCTACACGATGACCCGCTCGATCAATTGGGAAGCATCGATCCGCGGCCGCGTCGGTTACACGCCGAACAACACCACGTTGTTCTACGGCACGTTCGGTCCGGGCTATGCCCGCATCGATCGCGACTTCACCACCACCAACACGGCGAACAGCTTTGCTGAGCGCGGCAAGCGCAACCAGTGGGGCATCACCGGCGGTGGCGGCGTCGAGCAGCGGATCGGCAACAACTTCTCGGTCGGCCTGGAGTACATGTACCACCAGTATCGGGATGACGATTATCGTGTCCGCGCTGGCAACACCGGCACGACGGCGGCAACCAATCCGTTCCTGCTCGGCAACGCCTCGGGCACGGACTTCCGTCGTAGCGATGACAAGTTCCGCTGGCACTCGCTGCGTGCCACGGCAGCATTTCGGTTCTGACACGCTTAGGGCGGTAGCGGGGTTCTCCGGCTACCGCCCAAGCTGCGAACGCCGAGCACCTGTGCCTCGGCCGACATAGAAAAGGCCACGCTGGATCCGTTCCAGCGTGGCCTTTTCTATGTTTTGCTTCCGGTGGTGCTTAGCGCATCCGCGGCCCACCAAACGGTAGCGGCGCGGCGCGACGGTCACGCCGCGGCAACTGTGCCTGATACGCGTGGCCGCAATGCTCCACGCAATAGGGAAAGCCGGGGTTCACCTTGTCACCACAGAAATGGAAATCGGCCTCGCCCGGGTGACCCATCGGCCACTTGCACACCTTGTCGCTGAGATCGAGCAGGCTGGTCTTGCCGGCGATCTCGGGCGACGGCTTGGCCGGCACCAGTCGCCGCGGCGGAGCCGGCGCGATCGGCGGCTGCTGCTCGCCGGGTGCCTGACGCACGAAGCCGCCCGGCCCGACCGAGCGAACCATACGCTGCGATTCGGGCGACCGCTCCGGCTCCAGCGGCGTCGTGATCGTGATCGGCTTAGGCGCCGACACCTGCGTCATCGCCGGCGGGCTGGCCGGGGCTGCGGCGACCGGCGGGGCGGGTGGCGCGGGCGGCGGTGACTCGGGCTCGGGCGGCGCAGGCGGCGGCGGCGCGGCTGCCGGTCCAGCAGCAACGACGGGCGCGGCCTTTGCCTCTGCATCCTTTGGAACGACCGGCGACGGGCGCGACTGCAAGCCAAGCCGATGCGCCTTGCCGATCACCGCATTGCGGCTGACCCCACCCAGTGCCTCCGCAATCTGGCTGGCGGTCTGGCCACCTTCCCACATCTTGCGAAGCGTATCGATCCGTTCCTCGGTCCAGGACATGGGCCTTGCTGTTCCTTCAATCTTTGCGCCGGTTGCAGCGAGCGTCGGCAGCGACTACGCCCATTCGCGATGAGCAGCCACCCTCCGATTGGTCAGCAACCCGCCGGCCAGGACAATTCTTTGGTCAGGAACGCGCCCGGCGTTCCGTCCATCCGGAACGTCAATTGGGGCGGCCTGAAGACCTTATATGTGAAGGAGGTGCGGCGCTTCTTCAAGGTCCAGCTGCAAACGATCTGGGCGCCCGCGATCACGACTCTGCTTTACCTGGTGATCTTCACCGTCGCCCTTGGCGGGCGCGGCGCGGTGCAACTCAGCGGGACGGCGGTGGCGTTCGGCGACTTCGTCGCCCCTGGCTTGATCGTCATGGGCATGCTGAACAATGCCTTTGCCAACGCCAGCTTCTCGCTGCTGGTCGGCAAGATCCAAGGCACGATCGTCGATTACCTGATGCCGCCCCTATCCACTGCGGAGCTGCTAGCGGCGCTCGTCGGCGGCGCGGTGACGCGCGCGTTTTTGGTCGGCTTTGCCGTCTGGCTTGCCATGAGCTTCTGGCCGGGCGTCCATGTGCTACCCGCGCACCCGATTGCCGTGCTGTGGTTTGGCCTACTTGGCTCGGTATTCCTGGCGCTGATCGGCCTGCTCACGTCGATCTGGGCGGAGAAGTTCGACCATGCCGCCGCGGTCACCAATTTCGTGGTGGCGCCGCTCACGTTGCTGTCGGGCACCTTCTACTCGGTCGATCGCCTGTCGCCGGTGTTCCAGGCGATCAGCCACGCTAATCCGTTTTTCTACATCATCTCGGGCTTCCGCTACGGCTTCCTTGGCATCGCGGACTCACCCGTGCTGCTGGGCAGCGTGATCGTCCTGCTGCTCGACGTGGCGCTTGCGGCGCTCTGCTACACGCTGTTGCGCCGCGGCTGGCGCCTGAAGAACTAGTTCAGAAGCCGTCCGGCATCGTTACCGGGCCGACGACGCGGGCATATTCGCGGATTGCATAGCGGTCCGTCATGCCTGCGATGTAATCGGCGACGTGCCGGCTAAACGCGGGCTCCTCCGCCGGCAGGCTCTGGCGCCACTCGGGCGGGAGCGCAGCCGGTTCGGCGTGGAACGCAGCGAACAGGCCCGCAACCACATTATGCGCGGCGGCCGCCGCCTCAAGCTGCATGGGATGGTGATACAGGTTCGCATACATGAAACGCTTCAGGTCGCGCTCGGCCGATCGCATCTCATCCGAAAAAGCGACCAAAGCCTGCCCGGCGGCGCGTACATCGTCCACCGACCCCACGCCGGATGCCGCAATGCGCCGGCGGCTTTCCTCCAGCAGATCGTTCACCATCACGCCAATCTGGCTCCGCACCAACTCGCGGGCTTGCCGCCGCTCGCTGACATCGGGAAAGAGCGCGCGAACCCGGCTCCACCCGCGCGCGACCAGCGGCACCGTCATCAGTTGATCGAGGCACAACAGCCCGGCGCGGAGCCCGTCGTCGATGTCGTGATTGTCGTATGCGATGTCGTCCGCGAGCGCCGCAACTTGCGCCTCCAGACTGGCATAAGTGTCGAGCGCAAGATCGGCCTCGACATCCGCCGCGCGCAGCGCCCAGCCGGGGTGGTGCGCAGGGCCGTTATGTTTGGCGAGCCCTTCCAGCGTCTCCCACGTCAGATTTAGGCCATCGAACCGCGGGTAGGCGCGCTCGATCCGCATCAGGGTGCGCAGCGTGTGGCCGTTGTGGTCGAAGCCGCCCGCGGCGCTCATCGCCGCTTTCAGCGCATCCTCGCCAGCATGGCCGAAGGGTGGATGGCCGATATCGTGCGCCAGGCACAAGGCTTCGGTCAGATCCTCGTTCAGCCCCAGCGTGCGCGCGATGGTGCGGCCGATCTGCGCGACTTCCAGGCTGTGCGTCAGCCGGACGCGGAAATGGTCGCCGTCGGGCGCCAGGAATACCTGCGTTTTGTGCCGCAGCCGGCGGAAGGCGATGGAATGGACGATGCGGTCGCGGTCGCGCTGATAGGCGTCGCGCGGGCCGCGTTCGCCCGCCTCACCGGTCTTGCTTTGTTCTTCGTGGAGGCGGCCTTTGCTCTGCGCCGGGTTGCACGCCCATGGCGCGAACACCGTCACTTGGCGGGCAACCTCGTCATCTTCTGGCCGTCGTCGCTGGTAAACGGAAAGGCCGACAAACCCTGCTTTGCCAAGGTGTTGACGAACTCGCGAGCTTCCGCGTCGGACTTGAACGGCCCGGTCACCACGCGATTGGTGGCGCGCAGCGGCGTGGTGTAGGCCGATTTGCCCTTTAGCGCCTCAGCCTTGCTCTGCGCCGCCGCCCACGCCTTTGGCAGGTCGTCCTTGTTCGCGCCGCCTGCCACCTGCACCCAGATGCGCGACGGCTCGGCCTTTGCCGCCTTGGCGGCAGCAGCCTTTTCTTCGGCAGCCTTCTTCGCTTCCGCCTGCTTCTTGGCGTCGGCGAGCTTCTTGGCGGCGGCCGCCTTGGCATCGGCCGCGGCCTTCTTTGCAGCAGCCTCGGCCGCTTTCCGGGCAGCTATGGCCTTTTCTTGCTCCCTGGCGGCCAGAAGATCGGCGGCTGCCTTTGCAGCCGTCGCGTCGGCGACGACAGGCGACGCGGCTTCGACACGCGCTGCCGTTTCGCTGACGGGCTCCGGCTCCGGCGCCGGTGGGCGAACCGGCGCGATCCCCAATTCCGAACCCGGGATGGAGATGCCGGCCATGATGCGGGCGAGGATCGTGTCCTCGCTGACCGCAGGAGTTGCGGCCGGCGGGGTCGGCGCGGTTGTTTCGGCAGCGGTCCGGACCGGCGCCGGGTTTGCCGGCGGGGTCGCGGCGCTGCTGGTCGGAACCGGAGTCTCAGCCGTGGGCTGTGGCGCCGACGGCGGTGGGTTCGACGGCGTGGGTGCGGGCGACCGCGTCGGCACCGAGCGCGGCGTCGATGGCGTGGACGAGGCGAGTTGGACCGGGGCGGCGGCAGGCGCCGTGCCGTTCGTCGGCACGGACGGCGTTTGCGGGAGCGGCGTGGCCGGGCGCGGACTCGCGTTCGCCGTTTCAGCGGCGGTGTCGGCCGGCGCTGTCGGGACAGGCTGCACCACCGCCTGCGGCGGCGCGAAGGCGACCCCGGCGTAGCGCGGCGGCTGGAAAGCGGTCGGCTCGTTCACGGGACGGCGCGCCGATGCGCTGCTCGCGGCCGCTACTTCCACCGGCGGCTTCTCCGCCGGCTTCGCTCGCTGCTCGCTCTGCCTGGTGCGGCTCGCACGGCGCTCGGCCGCGGCAAGCTCACGTCGACGCCGCGCGTCCTCGCGCGCATTGCGACGTTCGTTACCGGAATTGGCCTTCGGCGCAGTCGCCGGTGCGGCAGCGACCTGTACAGGGCGTAAGACTTCGGGGGTGAGTGGCGGCAACGGTGGCACCATGCGCGCATCCGCAAGACGCTGCGGGGTCGGGCGCAATTCGCCGAAATGCACGGCAAAGGCGCGATCGGCCGGGGGCAGCCCGGCGACGCGCGAAAAGAACGGGGCAAGCGCCGCGCCCATGCCGGGCGGCATCATGGTATTGGCGATCTTTTCCGCGCCCGGCACATCGCCGGTCAGGGCCAGCACAAAGGCCCGCACGCGCCAGGCACTGCGATCGTTGCGGCGCACCTGATCGTCGATGACGTCGAGCGCCTCCTGCCGTTTGCCCGAAATCCCGAGCGACAGCGCATAGCGGCGCTCCACTTCGTCGTTGCTGCCGGATTTCAGCGCAACGCGATAATCGCGCTGCGCCCGCTCCTGCTCGCCGACCAGATCATAGGCGAGGCCGCGATCGCCGGCGAAGCTTTTCGCATCCAGACCATAGCCGATCGCCTGATCGAAATAACGCAGCGCCTCGCCCGGCCGCTCCTGCGTTACCAGGATGCGCGCCATGCCGGCCTTTACCCGGCCGTTCATCGGATCGACGTTCTCGGCGCGCTTCAGCAGCGATGCCGCGGCGTTGACGTCGCCCAGCCGCAGCGAAAGCTCAGCGGCCTCGAGCAATGCGGAGAGATCGCGCGGGTTTGCGCCGAGCCGTCGCATCGCGCCGGCCAGCGCATCCGCATCGGGCGTCGGGCGGGGTACCGTCTGGATCTGCTGGCCGGGATAGCTCTGGGCAAGCGCGCCCGGCGCGCCCGCCAAGGCAGCGGCGATGATGAAAGGACGAGCGATCGACATGGAAGGCAATGTGTGAACCAGGCGCGATGAACCAGCAATGAGTTCGGCGCATGCACGCGCCGAGCCGCACGCGGCGGCCGACGAACGCCGGCCGCCATCGCGCATCAATGCTTACTGGTTGTTCTGACGGTGCAGGAAACGCGGAATGTCGAGCGAATCCTTATTCTCTTCCTCCGCCCCGCGCTGGTTGCCGCGCGACGCATTCTGCATCCGCTCGAACAGGGTACCACCCAGCTTCACGCGCGGCTGCGGCGGCACGTCGGCCGCATTGTCGCCGCCCGACAGCCAGCGGCGACGCGGCGCCTCGCCACAATCGTCGTCACCGAACACGCGCGGCTCGTCCGGCTTGGCCGGGGTTGCAGGCGCGCCCTGCTGCGGCGCCGGCACCACCGTGTCGCTGCCCAATAGCAGCTCGTCGCCGCCGGTGCCTTCCTCCACGCTGCGCGCCGCATCGGTGAGTTCAACGGCGGGCTTGGTGCCCGGTGCCGGCACGCCGGCCGACATTGCGCCGGCTGCAGCGCCGGTAGGCTGCGGCGCGGGCGCTGGTGCTGCCGGGGCGGCCGCAGGCGCGGGCGCGGCAGTGGCCGGTGCAGGCGCAGCGGGCGCCGCATCCGGGCGGCGCGGGGCGGAGAAGCTGAACGCCCGGGCGGGCTCTGCCGCCGGCGCCTCGGTGCGCTCGACAGCCTCGATGCCGGTCGCGACGACCGACACGCGGATGCGGCCTTCAAGCTCGGGGTTGAACGCCGAGCCCCAGATGATGTTGGCTTCCGGATCGACCAGTTCGCGGATGTGGTTCGCGGCCTCGTCCACCTCGAGCAGGCGCATGTCCTCGCCGCCGGTGATCGAGATGATGACGCCCTTCGCGCCCTGCATCGACACGCCGTCGAGCAGCGGGTTGGCGATCGCCTTTTGCGCGGCGATCAGCGCGCGGTCGTCGCCGTCGGCCTCGCCGGTGCCCATCATCGCCTTGCCCATCTCCTGCATCACCGAACGAACGTCGGCGAAATCGAGGTTGATGAGGCCGGGCATGACCATGAGGTCGGTGATGCCGCGCACGCCCTGCTGCAGCACCTCGTCAGCCAGCTCGAACGCCTGCTTGAAGGTGGTGTTGGCGTTGGCGATCAGGAACAGGTTCTGGTTCGGAATGACGATCAGCGTGTCGACGAACTTCTGCAGTTCTTCGATGCCCTGGTCAGCCGAGGTGCCGCGACGCTTGCCTTCGAAGGCGAACGGCTTGGTCACGACGCCGACGGTCAGGATGCCCATGTCGCGCGCAGCCTTGGCGATGACCGGCGCGGCGCCGGTGCCGGTGCCGCCGCCCATGCCCGCGGCGATGAAGCACATGTGCGCGCCTTCGAGCAGCTTCGACACCTGCTCGATCGTTTCCTCCGCCGCGGCGCGGCCGATCTCGGGCCGGCTGCCGGCGCCGAGACCCTGCGTGATCTTCGCGCCGAGCTGAATCTTCTGCGGGGCGATCGACTGCTTCAGCGCCTGCGCATCGGTATTCGCGACCAGGAACTCGACGCCCTGCACGTCCGCCCGCATCATGTTGGCGATCGCGTTGCCACCCGCGCCGCCGACGCCGATCACCGCGATCTTCGGGGTCAGTTCGTCCACCTCGGGTGCAATGAATTCGATGCCCATCGCCAAATTACTCCGTCATTTCGGGCACCAAACACTGGCCCGCCATCGCCATTAATCTTTGTGCAGCATCCCGGCGCTGCGTTCCAGCCGAAAAGAGGCCGTCGCGAATCAATAATTTGCCTTGGCCGCCTGAAACAACCGTTTGAGCGCGCCCAGACCCTTTTGCCGCACCACCATCTGCTGCGTCGGAACCAGACCGCGCAGGTCGACCGGATCGGATGCGGCGAAGAACGCCAGGCCCGCAAGCGTCGCAAACCCCGGCCCGCCATGCGCATCGGGAAGCCCGGTGAGCCCACGTGGCCGACCGACGCGCACGGTGCGGCCGAGCACCTGCTGCGCGTAATCCGCGATGCCCTTCAGCTCCGCGCCGCCGCCGGTCAGCACCACCTGACGACCAACGGGCCCTTCGAACTTCAGTTCCTTGAGCGCGGTCTGCACCTCGTTGACGAGCTGTTCGAGCCGCGTACGGATGACCGAGATGAGCGCCGCCTTGGTGATCTGCAAGGGATCGGCATCGTCGTCGGCGCGGCCGGGGCGGATCGCGATCATTTCGTGATTGTCGCGCGGGGATGCGTTGGCCGAGCCGTGAAAGCACTTCATGCGCTCGGCCTGGCTGCGCGAGGTGCCGAACGCGGAAGCGATGTCGTCTGTGATGTCGCACGAGCCGATCGGGATCGACTTCAGCCCCACCAGCATGCCGCCGGCAAACAGCGACACGTTTGTCATGCCCGCGCCGATCTCCACCAGCGCGACGCCGAGATCGCGCTCCTCCTCGCTGAGGCAGGCGAGACCGGTGGCGATGGGCGAGGCGATGATCGACTTTACCTCCAGGTGCGCGGACCGTACGGTGAGGTCGAGGTTGCGCACCGGCGAGCCGTCGGCGGCGATGACGTGGATGTGGACGCCCAGCCGATCGGCGTGGAGGCCGAGCGGCTTCTTGACGCCGGTGAGCCCGTCGAGCGTGTAGAGCGCGGGCTGCGCATGAAGCACCATGCGGCCCTGCGGGTCGATCGCCTGCCGCCCCTCGCCGAGCAGTGCGTCGATATCCTGCTGCTCGATACGATGGCCGTTCAGCTCCACCTCGATGAACGCCTCGTCGCTGACGAGGCCGCCGGCGGAGAATCCGGCCCAGACGTTTTCGATGTTGAAGCCGGCGATCCGCTCCGCCTGCGCCACCGCCTCGCGCACGGCGACTTCGGTGAGCGCCATGTCGGCAATATAGCCGCGCTTCACGCCCTTCGACTCGCGCTGGCCGGTGCCGAGCACGACCAGCTCGCCGCCGTCGCCGCGCTGCGCGATCATCGCCGACACCTTGGAGGTGCCGATGTCGAGCGCGGTGATGATGCCTTCGGGTGCCGCCTTTGCCATCGCCCTGTTTCCCTGTTCCCTGCCCCGTGGTGTCTTTTTAGACTTCGTCGATCCGTGCGAAGCGTGCGGGGGCGGCCGATGCGCCCTCCCCCGTGCCCGCGTCAGGTACGGTGTGCTCCATATCGGTCCCCGGCTTGCGCGCGACCAGCTTGGCCGGATCGCGCATGTCGAAGCGCAGCCAACCCTTGCCGAGCAACGCGCGGGCGCCGTCCAGTTCCGCGAACTTCACCAGCGCGGCGGCGGCGCCCTCCTGCGGCAGGGCGAGCGTCTCGCCGCTGTCGAAGGTCAGGTCCCAGCGGCGGTTGCCGACCCAGGTCGCGGCCTTGACGCGCGGCTTCAGCGCGGGCGCGGCGGCGAGCAGGCGCTGATACGCCGCCTCCTGCCGGTCCGCGCCGGGGCCGATCACCAGCGGCAGATCGGGCATGCGGTTGCGGTCGACCGGCTCCAGCGGCACGCCGGTGGCGTCGATCAGCGTCAGCTGGCCGCCGTTCTGCCACACGGCGGCGGGCTCGCGCTCGACCACATGGATCAGCAGGCGATCGGGCAGCCGGCGCGAGACATAGGCATCCTTGATCCAGCCATAGGCCAGCAACCGTTCGCGCACGGTCGTCAGGTCGACGCGCAGCATCGCGCTTGGCTGATCCTCCAGCGCGACGGCGTACACCGTTTCGCGGTTCATCCGCTTGATGCCGGTGATGTCGACGCCCTCGACCCTCAGGCCAAGCTCGCCGGTGGCGTCGGCCATGGCGGTGCCGATCGCGGCGGGAACGCCGAACCACGAGGCGGTGGCGAGCGCGGCGGCGCCGCCAAGGCCGAGGATCGACCAGGTGACCGCGCGGCGCAGCGTCGCCTCGCTGACCGGCAGCGCGGCGACGAGGCGATCGCCCAGCGACTTCTTGGGCGGGGCGCGGCGCACGGTGGGGCGGCGCGCGGGGGTGGCGCGGCTGGCGGCGCGGCTCATGCCTGTTCCTCCACCAGAGGATGATCGCGCAGTGCCTCGTCGACGATCGCCTGGACGAGATCGGGATAGGAGATGCCGAGGTGGCGCGCCTGTTCGGGAACGAGGCTGAGCGGCGTCATGCCGGGCTGGGTATTCACCTCCAGCAGGAACAGCCCGTCGACGCCGCGTTCGTCGTCCCAGCGGAAATCGGCGCGGCTGCAGCCCTGGCAGCCGAGCAGCTGGTGCGCGCGCAGGGCGAGCGCCTTGCACGCCTCGGTGATCTCGTCGGGCACCGGCGCCGGGAAGATGTGGTCGGTCAGGCCGTCGGTGTATTTGGCGTCGTAATCGTACCAGCCCGACTTGGGGCGAAGCTCGGTGACGCCGAGCGCGCGGTCGCCGAGCACGGCGGTGGTAAGCTCGCGGCCGCGGATATACGGCTCGGCGAGAAGCTCGTCGAATTCCTGCCACGGGCCGGTGGCGTCGCGGCTGATCGGGGTGCCGTGATTGCCCTCCGCCGTCACGATCGCGACGCCGACTGACGAGCCTTCGTTGACCGGCTTCAGCACATAAGGACGCGGGAGCGGGTCGGCGGTGTAGAGATCCTCAGTCGCCACGATGCGACCGCCGGGCATGGGGATGCCGTGCGGGACCAGCGCCTGCTTGGTCAGCACCTTGTCGATCGCGATGACCGACGTGGCGAGGCCGCTGTGCGTGTAGCGCAGCCCCATGATGTCCATGAGGCCCTGGATCGAGCCGTCTTCGCCAGGCGTGCCGTGGAGCGCGTTGAAGACGAGATCGGGCTTGGCCGCCGCAAGCGCGGCGGCGACGTCGCGGTCCATGTCGATGCGCGTGACGCGGTGGCCGCGCTCTTCCAGCGCATCGGCGATGCCCGCGCCAGAGGAAAGCGACACCGTGCGCTCGGCGGACCACCCGCCCATCAGGACGGCGATGTGGAGAGAATTCGTGAGATTAGCCACGCACACCTCCGTCATTCCCGCGCAGGCGGGAATCCATAAACGCCGAGGGCGCGGCTCTATCGAGAGGCCAGCCGGTATGGATCCCCGCCTCCGCGGGGATGACGATCTCGGTTGAAGCTTGAGCTCTCATCACTTTGCCACCCCGACGCGCTGGATTTCCCATTCGAGGGTCACGCCGCTGGTCTCCTTCACGCGGGTGCGGACTTCCTCGCCGAGCGCCTCGATATCGGCGCTGGTCGCGTTGCCGAGGTTGAGGAGGAAGTTGGTGTGCTTTTCGCTTACCTGCGCATCGCCGCGCGTGAGGCCGCGGCAGCCGGCCTCGTCGACGAGCTGCCACGCCTTGTGGCCGGGCGGGTTCTTGAAGGTCGAGCCGCCGGTTTTCGAGCGCAGCGGCTGCGACGCCTCGCGCGCGGCGGCGATGCGATCCATCTCGCCCTGGATCGCGGCGGGGTCGCCGGGTTCGCCGCGGAAGGTGGCGGAGACGACGATCGCGCCCTCTGGCAGGTTCGAATGGCGGTAGGTGTAGCCGAGGTCGGCGGCGGTGAGCGTGCGGCGTTCGCCGCCGCGCAGGACCACGTCGCATTCAACCAGCACGTCGGCCGTCTCGCGACCATAAGCGCCGCCGTTCATCCGCACGAAGCCGCCGACGGTGCCGGGGATCGAGCGCAGGAACTCGACGCCGGCGATCCCTGCGTCACGCGCGGTGGAGGAGACGAGAATGCCGCTCGCACCGCCGCCGCAGCGCAGCGTGGTGGCGTCCAGCGCCTCCACCTTCGCGAACGGCTTACCCAGCCGCACGACGACGCCGGGATAGCCGCCGTCGCGCACGATCAGGTTGGAGCCGAGGCCGAGCGGGAGCACGGGGACGCTGCGGTCGAGCTTGGCCAGGAAGTTCGCCAGATCTTCGATCTTCGCGGGCTCGAACAGGAACGCCGCCTTGCCGCCGGACTTGAACCAGACGAGCGGCGCGAGCGGCGCGTTCTGCGTCAATCGGCTCTGCGGGGGCGCAGGCGTGGCGGGTGGCGTGGTCATCGACGCGCCTCGATCGCCGGTGCGAGCGCCGCCGCCCATTTGGTGATGTCGCCAGCGCCAAGGCAGATCACCTGGTCGCCAGCGTGCAGATCGCCTGCAAGCGCCGTAGCCAGTGCATCGGCATCGGGGACCGCCGCGACCATGCGGTGCCCGCGGTGGCGCAGCCCCTCGACCAAAGCATCGGCGTCGACGCCAGGCACCGGCGCTTCACCGGCGGCATAAACCGGGGTCACGTACACCGCGTCGGCATCGTTGAAGGCGCCCTGGAACTCGTCCATCAGATTGCCGAGGCGCGAATAGCGGTGCGGCTGGACGACCGCGATCACCCTGCCCTGCGCCGATTCACGCGCCGCGGAGAGGACGGCGCGGATTTCGACCGGGTGGTGGCCGTAATCGTCGATGATGGTCGCGGCACCGCCAGCAAGGGGCACTTGGCCGACCTTGGTGAAGCGGCGCTTCACGCCGTTGAACTTCTCGAAGCCCCTCTGGATTGTCGCATCGTCAATGCCGAGCTCGAGCGCGACGCCGATCGCGGCGAGCGCGTTCTGGACATTGTGGCGGCCGGGCATCGGCAGGTCGATGCCCTCAATCGAGCGGGTGGTGCCGTCGCGGTGGCGGATGATCGCCTCGAACCGATTGCCGCCGGGATAGGGCGATACGTTGACGCCGCGCACGTCGGCGCTGGCCGCGAAGCCGTAGGTGACGATGCGGCGATCGCGGACGCGCGGGATCAGCGCCTGCACCTCGGGATGATCGAGGCACAGCAAGGCCGCGCCGTAGAAGGGCACGTTTTCGACAAACTCGACATAGGCGTCCTTCGCCTTGTCGAAGCTGCCATAGTGATCGAGGTGTTCGGGATCGATGTTGGTAACCACCGCGATGGTGCCATCGAGCCGCAGGAAGCTGCCGTCGCTCTCGTCGGCCTCGACCACCATCCAGTCGCTGTCGCCGAGGCGCGCGTTGGAGCCGTAGCTGTTGATGATGCCGCCGTTGATGACGGTCGGGTCCACCCCGCCCGCGTCGAGCAGCGCGGCGACCATCGAGGTGGTCGTCGTCTTGCCGTGCGTGCCGGCGACCGCGACGGTGGATTTGAGGCGCATCAGCTCGGCGAGCATTTCCGCGCGGCGAACGACGGGGATGCGCTGGCTCAGCGCGGCTTCCACCTCGGGATTGCCGCGCTTCACCGCGGTGGAGATCACCACCACCGCCACACCATCAACGTTGGCGGCGTTGTGGCCGATCGTCACCTTGATGCCGCGTGCGCGCAGGCCCTCGACGACATAGCCCTCGGCAACGTCCGAACCCTGCACGCTATAGCCAAGGTTGTGCATCACTTCGGCGATGCCGGACATGCCGATCCCGCCGATGCCGACGAAATGGATCGTGCCGATGTCGGTCGCGACACCCTTCATGCGAATGCTTCCTTCGGCTTGGCGCTGCCCACCGGCAATCTGGCGATCGGCGCGTCCAGGCTTTCGACCAGATCGGCAAGATCGCGCGCGGCATCGGGCTTGCCGCAGGCGCGCGCGCGACCGGCGGCATTCTCCAGCGCGGCGGGGTCCAGGCCCAGCTTCTGCATCTGCTTGGCGAGTTCGCTGGGCGTGAAGGCGGTCTGCGGGATCGTTCGCGCGCCGCCGGCCGCGGTGATCGCGCGCGCGTTGGCGGTCTGATGATCGTCCGTGGCGCCGGGCAGCGGCACCAGGATCGCCGGGCGACCCGCGGCGGTCAGCTCGGAAATGGTGGAGGCACCCGCGCGCGCGATCACCAGATGCGCCCACGCGAGCTGCTCGGGCAGATCGGGCAAATAGGTCGCGAGGTCGGCGGCGATATCGAGCTCGGCATATTTGGCGCGGGCGGCGTCGATATCCTCGATCCGCGCCTGATGCGTCACCTGAAGCCGGCGGCGGAAGGCGACGGGGAGCATGGCTAGGCCGTCTGGCACCACCTTGGACAGCACGCTTGCGCCCTGCGATCCGCCTGTCACCAGCACGCGGAAGATGCCATCTTCCTCCAGCAGCGGATAGGGTCGCGTACGCAGCGCCAGCACGGCATCGCGCACGGGATTGCCGACATGATGCGCCTTGGCCTCATATTTCGGCTTCAGCCGTTCGGTCTTGCCATAGGACGTGGCGATCGCGTCCACCCGGCCGGCGACGAGGCGATTGACCCGGCCGAGCACGGCATTCTGCTCGTGCACCGCCGTCGGGATCTTCTCGGCAAAGGCTGCCGCCAGCGCGGGGAACGCGGGGTAGCCGCCGAAGCCGATCACCGCGGCGGGGCGGAACGTCTTGTAGAGTTCGCGCGCCATCGCCCGGCCGCGCCACATTTCGCGCGCGGCCTTGGCCCAGCCGAGCGGCCCGCCGGCGAGCCGCCCGGCCGGCAGCACATGCGTCTGCACGCCATCGAACAGGCCGGGGAAACGCACGCCGCGCTCGTCACTGACCAGCGCGACGCGATGCCCGCGCCGCATCAACTCTTCGGCGAGGGCTGCCGCCGGCACCATATGGCCGCCGGTACCGCCTGCCGCGAGCACGAAGTGCCGCGCGCGGCTCATGCCGCGCTCCCCCAGCGCGCCACATAGGGGCTGCGCAGCAGGAACGGATTGCGGCGGGTAAAGGTGAGCAACAGCCCCATGCCGATCGACAATGCGATCATCGAGGAGCCGCCATAACTGATGAACGGCAAGGTCATTCCCTTGGAGGGCGCAAGCCCCGTGTTGACGGCCATGGAGATCAGCGCCTGGAGGCCGAACTGCGTCGCGAGACCCGACGCGGCGAGCAATTTGAAGCTGTCCTGTTCGTCCAGCATCTTCACGAACACGCGGGCGACGATCGCGAGGAACAGCAGCGAGATCACCATGCAGGCGATCAGGCCGAATTCCTCACCGATGACGGAAAAGATATAATCGGTGTGCGCTTCGGGCAGGCCAAACTTCGACGTGCCGGCACCCGGGCCGGTGCCGGTCCAGCCGCCCGAGGTGAGCGTGCGGTGCGCCGCGTCGGTCTGGAAGTGCGCGCCCTCCGCCTCGTTGGGATCGCGGAACAGGAAGCTGTCGATGCGGGTGCGCGCGGTGCCGTAGAACATGTACGCCGCGCCGACGCCGAGCGGCGCCATGGCGATGAACGCCGCCAGCGTCTTGGTGGGCGTGCCGGCGATGATGAGCAGCGTCATCCATACGAGGCCGAACACCATGGTCTGGCCGAAATCCGGCTGCATCATCAGCAGCGCGCCGACCGTAGCGGTCATCGCGCAGGTGATGGCGGTGAGCGGCAGCCCCTCCTCCTTGGTGCGCAGCGAGAGGAGCCACGCCACCGTGACGATGAAGCACGGCTTCAGGAACTCGGACGGCTGAAATTGCGAAAAGCCGACGCCCAGCCAGCGCTTGGCGCCGTTCACCTCGACCCCGATGCCGGGGATAAGGACCAGCAGCAGCATGAAGCCGAAGGCGGCGGCGCCGATCACCGCACCGCGCCGCGCGACGTTGACCGGCAGCATGGAGATGCCGATCAGAACGGGGAGCGACACCGCCACCCACATCACCTGCCGCCAGAAGTAATACAGCGGCGGCAGCTTCAGCGCCTCGCCCGAATAGCGCATCGCGGTAGCGGGCGACGCGGCGGCGACCGAGAGCAGCCCGACCGCGATCAGCGCAAAGGTGAGCAGCAGCAGGACGCGGTCGGTATCCCAGAACCAGGTGCCGAGCGGCGAACGATCGCCGCGGCCGCCACGGTCCTTTAACCGGCCGCGCAGCCCCTGCGTGGTTGCCAGATCGGTCACGCCAAGTCCCCCACCGCGTCGCGAAATGCCTGGCCGCGATGCTCGTAATCGCGGAACTGATCGAACGAAGCCGCCGCCGGCGACAGCAGCACGGTGTCGCCGGGCTGCGCCTGGGCGGCGGCGCTGGCGACGGCTGCCTCCAGCGTCTCGGCCTGTTCAACCGGCACCTTGCCATCGAGCGCGCGCGCGAAGACCGGGCCGGATGCGCCGATCGTATAGGCGCGCACGACATGGCCGAAGTGCGGGGCGCAGGCGTCGAGATCCTCGCCCTTGCCCTTGCCGCCGACGATCCAGTGGACGCGCGGGAAGGCGGCGAGCGCGGGGGCGGTGCTTTCGGGGTTGGTCGCCTTGCTGTCGTTGACGAAGGCCACGCCGTTGATGTCGGCGACCTTTTCCATGCGGTGCGGCAGGCCGGCGAAGGTGGCGAGGCCGCGGTCGATATCCTGCTCGGACACGCCCAGCGCCTGCGCGACAGCGATCGCGGCGAGTGCGTTCTGCGCATTGTGCGGCCCCTGCAACGCGGGCCAGCGCGACTGGTCCATGCACACGCCGGGCGCGATCTTGGTCAGGTGCTCGCCGCGCGACGAGAGGCTCCGCGCGATCTGCGCGGAGGGCGTGTCGCCGATGCCGATCACCGCGTCGTGCGTCGGCGACTGCATCGCGAACAGCCGTGCCTTGGACGCGGCATAAGCGTCAAACCCGTCGTAACGGTCGAGATGGTCGGGGGTGATGTTGAGCAGCACCGCGACGTCGCAGTCGAGCGTCTGCGTGAGGTCGATCTGGTAGCTCGACAGTTCGAGCACGTACGTGCCGCCCTCAGGCAACGGATCGGCGCCGAGCACCGGCAGGCCGATGTTGCCGCCCATGCGCGCAGGGACGCCGGCGGTGTCGAGGATGTGGGCGACGAGCGCAGTAGTCGTCGACTTGCCGTTGGTGCCGGTGATCCCGACGACCTTGTGCGGCGGCAGCGTGGCGCGCGCCTGCGCGAACAATTCGATGTCGCCGATGATCGGCACGCCCTCTGCGCGTGCCTTGGCGGCGAGCGAATGGGTGTTGAGCGGGACGCCGGGCGAGACGACGAGGCCCGCAGCGCCGGTGAGGGTCAGTTCGGCGATGTCGTGGACGATCACGCCGTCGATCCCGGCGGCGGCTTCGCGCGCATCGGGGTTGCTGTCCCACGCCACGACATGCGCACCCGCTGCGGCGAGCGCGCGCACGGCGGCGAGCCCCGACCGGGCGAGGCCGAGGACGGCGTAGCGCTGGCCGGTCCAGGCGGGTGCGGTGATCACCGCAGCTTCAACGTCGAGAGGCCGGCGAGCGCCAGCACGAGGCTGATGATCCAGAAGCGGATGACGACGGTCGGCTCGCTCCAGCCCATCTGTTCGAAATGGTGGTGGATCGGCGCCATGCGGAACACGCGCTTGCCGGTCCGCTTGTACCAGAACACCTGGATGATGACGCTCATCGCCTCCACCACGAACAGGCCGCCGATGATGCCCAGCACGATCTCGTGATGCGCAACCACCGCGATGGTGCCGAGCGCGCCGCCGAGTGCAAGGCTGCCGGTATCGCCCATGAACACCGCCGCGGGGGGCGCATTGTACCACAGAAATGCAAGCCCCGCGCCGATCATCGCGCCGCAGAAGATCGCAAGGTCGCCCGCACGCGGCACGTGCGGGATGCCGAGGTAATCGGCGAACTTCACGTTACCGGCGAGGTAGACGATCAGCATGAAGGCGACGGAGGCGATGATGACCGGCATGGTGGCGAGGCCGTCGAGCCCGTCGGTGAGGTTCACCGCGTTGCCGAACGCAACAATGGTGAAGGCGGCGAAAACCGGGAAGAACCAGCCGAGCTGCAGATAGACGCCGTTGGTGAACGGCAGGTACAATGCGGTGCCGTTTTCGTAGCTGATGATCCAGGCGGCGATGCCGGCGATCGCGAATTCGAGCAGCAGGCGCACACGGCCGGGGACGCCCGCGGTGCTCGCCTTTCGCACCTTGTCGTAATCGTCGAGGAAGCCGATCGCGCCGAAGCCGAGCGTGACGAACAGGCAAGCCCAGACGAACGGATTGCGCAGGTCCATCCAGATGAGGATCGACAGCGCGAGGCTGGTCAGGATCATCAGGCCGCCCATCGTCGGCGTGCCGCGCTTGGCGAGGTGCGTCTGCGGGCCGTCGGCGCGGATCGGCTGGCCCTTGCCCTGGCGGACGCGCAGCCAGCCGATGAACTTCGGCCCGATGACGAGGCCGATGAGCAAGGCGGTGGCGATCGCCCCGCCGGTGCGGAAGGACAGATAACGGATAAGGTTGAGAACGCCCGGGAATCCGAGCTGTTCGGCGATCCAGTACAGCACTACATCTTGCCCCCGGCGAGCGCCGCGACGATCCGCGACAACCCGACCCCGTTCGATCCCTTGACGAGTACCGCGTCGCCCGGCGCGAGCATATCCGGAAGGACCTCCAGCGCCGCCGCGGCGGTGGGCACATGGACGAATTTCGCTTTGCCCTCAAGCGCCTGTGCCAGCGCTGCCATCTGTTCGCCGACGAGCAGCGCCGTTTCGACGCGCGCGGCCATAATCGGATCGGCAAGCGCGGCGTGATAGGCGGGCGAACCCTCGCCCAGTTCGCGCATCTCGCCCAGCACGGCGACGTGGCGGCCGGGCTCCGCCGACAGCACCGCAAGCGTCGCGGCCATGGAGGCGGGATTGGCGTTGTAGCTTTCGTCGATCACCAGCGCTTCGCCATCGCGCACGCGGGCAAGCAAGCGCGCGCCGCGCCCCGGCAGCCCGCCAAGGTCCGCGAGCGCGAGGCCGGCAAGGCCCAGATCACCGCCCACCGCATCGACCGCGGCGACGACGGCGAGGGCGTTGGACACCCAATGCCCGCCCGGCTGCGCGACGGTGAAGCTCAATTCGCGCTCCCCCATCCTTGCCGTGACGAAGGTGCCGCCGGTCTTCACCGTCATAGTCTCGATCGGGTGCACGTCGGCATTCTTGTCTGTGCCGAAGGTGACGATGCGCGCCGCATAGGGCCGGGCCGCGGCGATCAGGCGGTCGCGGTGCGGGCTGTCATGGGGGACGATGGCGATGCCGCCGGGCTCGAGACCGCGAAAGATTTCGCCCTTGGCGTCCGCAATTGCGCTTTCGTCGGGGAAGAATTCGGTATGCGCCGGTGCGATGGCGGTGACGATCGCGACATGCGGGCGCACGAGGGTGGTCAAATGCGCGAGCTCGCCGGGATGGTTCATGCCCATCTCGAACACGCCGAAGCGCGTGGCGGCGGGCATGCGCGCGAGGCTCAGCGGCACGCCGGTGTGATTGTTGTAGCTCTTGACCGAGCGGTGGGTCCGGTCGGGTGCGCCGCGATCGAGCGCGGCGAACAGCGCCTCCTTGGTCGAGGTCTTGCCGACCGATCCGGTGACGCCGATGATCCGCGCATCGGTGCGCGCGCGGGCGGCGCGGGCTAGGTCTTCGAGCGCGGCGAAAGTGTCGGCGACGCGGACGTTCGGATGATCGGTGTCGCGCGAGACGAGCGCGCCGGCCGCGCCCTGAGCGAACGCCTGGTCGAGAAAGCGATGGCCGTCGGTCGCCTCGCCGCCAAGCGCGACGAACAGATCACCGGGCCCGACTTCGCGCGAGTCGAACGCCACGCCCGACACGTCAAAGTCGGCCGGAGCGGTGCCATCGGTGGCGGCGGCGATGTCAGAAGAGGTCCAGAGGGGGAGCATGGCGCCCTATAGCATCTTGATCGCGCGCGGCGTGTGCCAAACCGCACTTGTCATCCCGGACTTGATCCGGGATCCATGGTGCCGCGCACGATGCGCTTCAAACAACGAGCGACAGCGCTCGCCGTGGGTTGGATCCCGGCGCAAGGCCGGGATGACGAACGTCGAACAGCTTGACGTTGCCCCGATCAACGCAGGCCGCTCACCGCGTCGCCGGTCACCAGTTCGTAGCGCAGTCCGAGCTTGCGGCGCTCGCGTGGCGGCTTTTCGGCATCGCTGATCTGGGGCTTGGACGGAACTACGAACTTACGCTTCACCTGCAACCTCCCTGGCTACACTCACGTCATCGAATGGCAGGACGATGTCCCGGACGATCTGGCCTTGCTCGTGCCCCTTGCCGGCGATCAGCACGATGTCGTCGGCGCGCGCCTGCTGGATGGCGAGGCGGATCGCGCCGCGGCGGTCGCCATGCTCGATCGCGCTGGGCGCACCCTTCAGGATGTCGGCGCGGATCGCGGCGGGCTGTTCGCTGCGCGGATTGTCGTCGGTCACGATCGCCACGTCGGCATGCGCGGCGGCGACCTGCCCCATCGGCTCGCGCTTGCCCTGGTCGCGGTCGCCGCCGGCGCCGAAGACGAGGATCAGGCGGCCGGTGACATGCGGGCGCAGCGCGGCGATCGCCGCCTCCAGCGCGTCGGGGGTATGCGCGTAATCGACATAGACGGGCGCACCACTGGGCGCGATGACCGCGCGCTCAAGGCGCCCGCGCACCGGCTGCAACCGGCCGAGCCCGGCGATGGTGGCGGCGACATCGCCGCCGGTGGCGATGACAAGGCCGGCGGCGACCAAGGCGTTGGCGGCCTGATAGGCACCGATCAGCGGCAGGGTGACGCGGTGCTCGGTACCGCCGGCGGCGATCACCAGCCCCTGCCCCAGCAAGGTCGGATCGCGCGAGACGAGGCGCAGGTCGTCGCCATGTTCGCCCACGGTGAACAGGCGGTTGCGACGCTGGCGGGCAAGGTCGACGACGCGCTCGGAATTGGGATCGTCGGCCCACACAACCGCGGTGCCATCGGGCGCCAGCACTTCGGAGAACAGGCGCAGTTTGGCGGTGAAATAGGCCGCCATGTCGCCGTGATAATCGAGGTGATCGCGCGACAGGTTGGTAAAGGCGGCGGCGGCGACGCGCAGCCCCTCGGTGCGATATTGCGTCAGGCCATGGCTCGACGCCTCGAACGCCAGGTGGGTGACGCCTTCGCGCGCGAGGCCGGCGACGTTGGACAGAAAGGTAACGACGTCGGGCGTGGTGAGCCCGGTGCTGACCTGCTCGCCCGCGGTGGTGACGCCGAGCGTGCCGATCGAGGCGGCGTGGTGCCCGGCCATACGCCACAATTGGCGGGTCAACTCGACGGTCGAGGTCTTGCCGTTGGTGCCGGTGACGGCGACGGCGGTTTCGGGGAATGGCGCAAAGAAGCGGGCGGCGAGCGCGGCGAAGCAGGCGCGCGGATTGTCGTCGGCGATGTGCACCGCGCCCTCGACCACGGCCGAGCGGCGCGCGACCACCGCGACCGCCCCGGCGGCGACCGCGGCGGGGATGAAATCCTCCCCGTTCACGCGCGCACCCTCGAACGCGCCGAAGATCGTGCCGGGCGCCACCTTGCGATGGTCGATCGCGAAGCCGGTCACGCCCGCGGTCTCGGTGCCGCCGGTCAAGGTGCCGAGCTTCATTCCGCTTCCACCTTCTTGTCGCCCGGCGCGTGCCACAGCAGCGCCTGAAGCTCGCGGATGTCGATATCGCGCTGGTTGTCGGGGATGACGCCAAGCATCGCGCCGGTGCGGCTGATAACGCGGCTGACGACCGGGGCGGCGGTGTAGGCGGCGGTGGTCTGGAAGGAATTCGCCTCCACCCGCTTCGGGCTGTCCATCATGGTGAGCACGACGTAGCGCGGCGCGTCCATCGGAAAGGCGGCGGCAAAGGTCGAAACGTTCCGGTTGTGCGCATAGCCGCCGCCTTCCGCCGCCTCGGCCGTGCCGGTCTTGCCGCCGACACGATAGCCGGGCGCCTCCGCCTTGCGGCCGGTGCCGTCGGTCACGATCAGACGCAGCAACTGGCGGATACGCGCGCTGGTCGACGGGCTGATGACGCGGCGGCCCTGCGGCGCCTTGCCCGGCGCGACCTTCAGGAGCGTCGTCGGGCGCCAGATGCCGCCGTTGACCAGCGTCGCATAGGCGTTCGCGAGGTGCAGCGGGGTCACCGCGATGCCGTGGCCATAAGCGGTCGTCATCACCGTGGTGCGCGCCCAGTAATGCGGCCACAGCGGGCGGCCCTTTTCGATCAGCTCAATGTCCGGCTTGGTATCGAAGCCCATCTTGCGGAACATGTTCTGCATGCGCGCCGCGCCGATCTCGTCAGCGATGCGCGCGGTGGCGATGTTGGACGAGTGGATCAGCGTCTCGGGAATGTTGAGCCAGCGCTTCTGCGCGTGATCGTCCTTGATGCGGAAGCGACCGACCTGAAGCGGCGCGGTGGCATCGAAGCGGCGCGACATGTCGGTGACGACACCGGTGTCGATCGCGGTCGCCATGGCGATCGGCTTGAACGCGGAGCCGAGCTCGTAGACGCTCTGCGTCACCGTGTTGCGCAGCTGCTCGGTGCCCGCCATGCCGACCCGGTTCGGGTTGAACAGCGGCAGCGAGACCATGGAGATCACCTCGCCCGTATCGACGTCCAGCACCACGCCGGCGGCAGCGCGCGCCTGCATCGACGCCATCGCCTGGCCGAGCTCGCTTTCCATCGCGGCCTGCACGCGGCTGTCGATCGAGAGGGTGACGGGGGTGCCCGACAGCGCCGGGTTCAGCAGCCGCTCGTCGAGCGCGCGCTCCATGCCGAGGCGCCCGTGAACGGTGGGGTCCTTGCGCGTGGTGCCGATATACCCGAGCACATGGGCGGCGAGCGTCGATTGCGGGTACAGCCGCTGCGTCTCGCGATCGAAGACGATGCCCGGCTCACCGATCGTGTTCACCGCCTCCACCAGCGCAGGCGACGCGCGGCGGTTCAGATAGGTGAAGTTCACGTCCTTGGTGATGAGGGCGTAGAAATGCTGCTGGTCGCCGACGTCGGGCATCAGATCGGCGAGCTTCTTCGCGATTTCGTTCTTGTCGCCGAGCAGGCGGCGCGGGTGGACGCCGATGGTCCAGGCGTCGATGGTGCGCGCGAGTTGCTGCCCGTTGCGATCCACGATGTCGCCGCGCGGCGCGGTGCTGATCGCGGCGACGCGGCTGGGGCCGCCGTCGAACGCAAGCATCGCGAGGCGGCCGATCACCAGGAAAATGGCCGCCGCGAACAGCAGCAACAGCACCATCAGGCGCTGATGCTGCGTGGCGAGCAGCGCCTGGCGCTGTTCGCTGACGCGCGCCGGGCGCGTCGCACGGGCGACCATGGTGGTCAACGCAGCGAACCCCGTTCCGAACGGGCGCCGCTCATGAGATCGCCGAGCGTCGAATCACTGAGCAGCGACTTGTCGAGCATCGCCACCGCATGCGTTTTGCGGATCGTGTCGTTGGCGGCAGCGGTGGTCGTCACGGCCGCCTTGATCACCATCGGTCGGGCAGCGGCGGGCGCGCGGTCGGCGGCGGCGACCGCAACCTTCACGGTGGCGGCGGGGGCGCGCGGCGCCGCAGGCTTGGCCGCCACCTGCACCAGCGTCGCGGGGGCGGCGGCCGGCGCTTCGTCGATCACGGCGGGAGCAATCTCGGAGCGGCGCGAGGGGACGATCAACTGGGCGGTCTGCGTGCCTGCATCGCCGGCGCCAGGCGTCATCGCACCCGGGCGGAAGCTGATGGCGGCCAGCTGCCCTTCGTCGCGCACGAACTGCGATGCGGTGGGCGCCACCAGCGCCAGCGTGTCACCGTTCCACCGTTCGAGCTGCGCCAGATTCGAGCGGACGTCGAACTCGGTTTCCAGCGCGCGGATGTCGCGCTCGGCCGAGCTGATCTTGGCGTCGATCTGCGCCAGGCGCTTGCGCTCCGCCGCCACCTGCAGGCTGACGAGGTAGAAGCTCAGCGACACGATCACCACGCCGCCAAACCAGCCAAGTCCCTTTAGTCGATACGCCGCCGTCATTTACTCGTCTCCACTCGCAGCCCGCCCCGCCAGATTTTGTTGCCCGTTGTCGCCCCCCGGCGCATTCCATGCCGGCGCCGCCGTCCGCCGCGCCGCCCGCAAGGTGGCGGATCGCGCGCGCGGATTGCGCGCCACCTCCGCCGCACTCGGGCGCACCGCGCGCCCGATCATCTCGAACGTCGGCGCGCGCTCATCCACGGCCGCCGGGCGATGCCGCGAGCCGGCGGGCGTGCTGCCGCTGCGCGCGCGCAGGAACCGCTTGACCATGCGATCTTCGAGCGAATGGAAGCTGACCACCGCTAGACGGCCGCCTGGCGCAAGCATCCGCTCCGCCGCCGCAAGCCCCGCCTCCAGCTCGCCCAGCTCGTCGTTCACATGGATGCGCACCGCCTGGAAGGCGCGGGTCGCCGGGTCCTTCTTGTCGTGCGGGCGATGGCCGAGCGCCTTGCGCACCACGCGGGCGAAGTCCGCGGTGGTGGTGAGCGGACGCGCCGCCACGATCGCGCGGGCAACCCGGCGTGACTTCGGCTCCTCGCCATAGCGCCACAGCACGTCGGCAATCGCCGCCTCGTCGGCATTGTTCAGGAAATCGGCGGCGCTGTCGCCTTCCTGGCTCATGCGCATGTCGAGCGGGCCGTCCTGCTGAAAGGAGAAGCCACGGTCCGCCTGATCGAGGTGCATGGACGACACGCCGATGTCCATCGTCACGCCGTCGACCGCTTCGACGCCAAGCGCGGCGAGTTCGCGGTCGAGGCGGGAGAAGGCCGCCGGCACCAGCGTCAGCCGATCCTCCGCCGCTTCCAGCGTACGACCTGCCGCAATCGCATCGGGATCGCGGTCGAAGGCGAAGACGCGCGCACCGGCCGCCAGCAGGGCACCGGTGTAGCCGCCGGCGCCGAAGGTGGCATCGACCATCGTCTCACCCGCTGCGGGGGACAGCGCGGCAAGCACTTCATCCAGCAGGACGGGGATGTGCGGCGCGGCGCTCACAGCGTGATCCCCTTGTCGCGGCACATGATGGCGGCATGGCGCTTCACCATCTCGTCCACGCCGTCGTGCGCAACGAGCGCGCGCGGATCCCAGATCATGAAGCTTTCGTAATCGCCGAGGAAAAAGGCGACGTCGCTGATGCCGGCAAGTTCACGCTCGGCCGCGGGCAGGATGAAGCGGCCGCTGCCGTCGAACGGCACGGGTTCGACGGAGGCGCCGCGCATCCGCGGGGCGTAATAAGCAGCAGAGCCGGTGTGCGCATTTGCCTCTGCCTGGCGCTGCACCAGCTGAGTCTTGGCAAATTCGATGTAACCGCGATCGTGCGCGATCAGGCAGGGAAAATCGGGATGAACCCCGACCAGCACGGTGCCGCCATCCTTGCCGTCGGGCCGCGGGGCGTTTTGGGCCAGCGCTGCGCGCAGGGTGCTTGGAATCGCGACCCGGCCCTTGTCATCGACAAGACCGACCCCTTTCCCAAGATAATCCACCCGTTCCGACACGCCCACCTCGCACAAGGCGCGCAAGAGACCCTGTTCCAGAAAGCAGCCCTCGCCGCTCGCTGGTTGTCGCACGTTGCAGACAACAGTGGTCCTGCCCCTCTGTCACTTGATGAGTATCAGCGACGTTCGGGGATGTGAAGGGAAATTCGGGGAAATCCGGGGAAATACACTAGTCGGGCGGGAATCCCGGAGTTGTCGCCGGGAAACGCGGCACACGTTCGCGATTGGTTCTGCGGCATGACCAGGACATCACGCCGCCGCCGGCTAGAATCACCGTCGATTCCCCGGATTTCCCCGTCGCACCCATGATCATCGCGCGCCGCCCTCAGGTGCGGGGTTCGCGCGGGCGGGATCGGGTGCAGCCTGGCCGCTGGCGGCAGGATCGGCAGGCACGGCATTGGACGCTGCCGGTGCAGGCTCGACCGGACTGGGTTCGGCGGTACTGGGTGCGACGCCAAGCTGGGCAAGCGGCTCGTTTTTCGCTTCTGCCGCTGCCGCGATGTTGGCGGCGGTCATGTTCGCCACTTCGGCAGCACTGGTCGCGGCCGTGGGGGATTGCTGGCGGTTGGCGGCGCTGAACAGCGCGCTGGCAAGACCGATCAACAGGATAACAGCCGCCAGCCCGACCATGCCGACCCGGACACGCTGCATCGCTTGATTAGAGGTTGCGCCCTGCTTCATCTTGTCGCGCGACTCTAACGCCGTGTCGCGCGCTTGTCGAACATCGCGGGTCAAGCGCGCGCCGCGGCCAGCCCTTTCGACTCGCGCCACCCCGGATTGTACAAGGTGGAGAGATAGCGAAAGCCGGTGTCACACAGGATCGTCGCGATCCGCTTGCCTGGGCCAAGCGCCTTGGCGAGGCGCACCGCACCGGCGACGTTAATGCCCGACGACAGGCCGAGGCACAGCCCTTCCTCGGCAAGCAGGCGGTCGACCCACTCCAGCCCCTCGGCATCGGAAATGCGGAACTGGGTATCGATCGGCGCACCTTCCAGATTGGCGGTGATCCGCCCCTGTCCGATGCCTTCCGCCACCGACGAGCCTTCGCCCTTCAGCTCACCGTTCGCATAGTAGTTATAAAGAGCGGCGCCATGCGGATCGCTGAGCGCGATGGTGATCCGCTCGTCCTTTTCCTTGAGCCCCAGGCCGACGCCGGCGATCGTGCCGCCGGTTCCAGCGGCGCAGGTGAAGCCGTCGACCCGCCCCTCCATCTGGTTCCAGATTTCTTCGGCCGTGCCGACGATATGCGCACGGCGATTGGCGATATTGTCGAACTGGTTGGCCCAGATCGCACCCGGCGTTTCGTCGGCGATGCGGCGCGACTGGTGCACGAAGTGGCACGGGCTGGAATAAGGCGCGGCGGGCACCGTCACCAGTTCGGCCCCCAGCGCGCGCAGCGTGTCCATCTTTTCCTTCGACTGCGTATCCGGCATCACGATGATCGTGCGGTAGCCCTTGGCATTGGCGACCAGCGCCAGGCCGATGCCGGTGTTTCCCGCGGTGCCCTCGACGATCGTGCCGCCAGGCTGCAGCGCGCCGCGTGCCTCGGCATCCTCGACGATGAACAGCGCCGCACGGTCCTTTACGCTGGCGCCGGGATTGGCAAATTCACATTTGCCGAAGATGTCGCATCCGGTCGCCTCACTCGGCCCCTTCAACCGGACAAGCGGTGTGTGGCCGATGAGCGAAAGCGTGTCTGAAGCGATGTGCATGATGGCCTAGATGGCGCGCGCCGTGCGTGGCGGCAACCGCAGCTTGCGCTTTGCCTGATGATAGCCACGCTACTTGGCGCGCCGCGTCGTCTCGGCTGAACCTGTCGGCCGCCGCCGCGTTGCCGTGCGATCAAGCCATGACCGTGAAATCCTCCTTTCCGCCCGTTGCCGCGCCGAGTGCGCGCGTCCTGATCCTCGGCAGCCTGCCTGGTGAGCGAAGCCTGGCGGAGCAGCGCTATTATGCGCATCCGCAGAACCAATTTTGGGCGTTGATGTCGCCGGTGATCGGCCGAGACTTGACTGCGCTGGACTATGAGGATCGCCTCGCGGCGCTTCAGGCGGCGGGCGTCGCCCTGTGGGATGTCGTTGCCACTGCACGGCGCGAGGGCAGCACCGATGCGACGATCCGGGATGCCAGCGCGAACGATCTGGCGGGCCTGCTGGACAGACTGCCGCACCTGCGCGCGGTGGCCTTCAACGGCGGCAAGGCGCTGTCGCTTGGTCGTCCGCTCCTGCGCGACCGCGCGCTTGCGATCCTTGCCCTGCCCTCGTCCAGCCCGCTGCACACCATCGGCCGGCCTGCCAAGCAGCCGGCCTGGGACGCGATTGCAACCTATCTGCACTAGGTGAACACATCGACAGTGCGAGACATCGCGCAACGACCATTCAAGTACCATTCATCACCAGTGTGATAACACTTGAACAACTATTCGGGTCCGGGCCGTTGTTAGTGGTTGTTCTACAGCGCGGCGCGGTCGACGGCACAGTTTATCAGCGGCACGCGGGCTTATTAGACTCGCCAACGGCCGCGAGAAATTGCTCGCCGATCTCTGCTTATCCCCGAAGAGGCTCGTTCTGCCGACACCGACTTGCGCGGAACCGGTACCGGACGGCCTCGTTTGACAGTTGAACAATAAAGACGAGGAGTAATCATGTACCGTTACGCATTCCTGCTGCTTGCCGCTGCCTCGCCGCTCGCCGCCAATGCGCAGGCGACCCAGGCTCCCACCACCCCCATGCCCGCCGCGCCAGGTGCGCAGGCCACGCCGGGTGCGCAGGCCGCGCCGGGTACCGCTACGGCGACGGCGACAAAGGCTGCTGCAGCACCGACCGTCGGTGGCACCGTTTACGATGCGCAGGGCGGCATGGTCGGCACGATCGACTCGACCGACGGCACCAACGCGGTGGTCGATACGGGCACCGTTAAGGCTGCCATTCCGCTGACGTCGTTCGGCACCGGGCCGAACGGCCCGACGCTGACCATGACCAAGGCCGAGCTTGAAGCGGCCGCGGGCCAGGGCGCGGCGCAGGCGGCGCAGAATTTCCGGTCGCAGTTGAGTGCCGGTGCCACCGTTTATGGTGTCGGCGGCGCGTCGCTGGGCACCATCAAGGCGGTTGACGGCGAGTTCGTCACCGTGACGACCGAAAAGGGCGATGCGCGCCTGCCGCTCGGCTCGTTCGGGCCTGGTCCGCAGGGCGTGACGATCGGCATGACCGCGGCGCAGCTTGATGCCGCAATGGCCGGTAAGTGACTTAACGGCCGCGGGGCAGATTGGCCCCGCGGCCCTTTTTCTTGGCCTGTCCTCGGAGAAGATCGGCCTGATTTACCGGCACGCTGGCCAGCAAGCCCGATGAGGGCTCAGGCCGATGCGGTTGCACTCTCCAATGCGGCACGAACGGCAGCCAGTGCGTCGTTCGCCTTGTCGCCATCCGGCCCGCCGCCCTGCGCCATGTCCGGCCGGCCACCGCCGCCCTGACCACCCAGCGCGGCCACCGCGCGCTTCACCAGATCCACCGCGTTCCACGTGCCGACCAGATCGTCGGACACACCGACAGCGACCGTCGCGCGGCCGTCGTTGATCGCGACCAGCGTGACGATGCCCGAACCGACGCGCTGCTTCGCCTCGTCCACCGCGCCGCGCAGCCCCTTGGCCTCGAAGCCGTCGAGCACCTGGCCGACGAAGGCGAGGCCGCCGACCGTTTCCGGTCCCGCCGGCCCTGCCCCGGCACCACCGCCGAGCGCCAGCGCCTTCTTCGCCTCGGCAAGCTCACGCTCGAGCCGGCGCTTTTCCTCCAGCAGCGTGGCGACACGGCCGGGCACCTCGTCGGGCGTGGTGCGCAATGCGCTTGCCGCCTCGCGCAGCTTTTCGTCGCGGGCCGACAGATAGGCGCGGGCCGCCTCGCCGGTCAGCGCCTCGACGCGGCGCACGCCGGAGGAGACGGCGCTTTCGCCCACCACCTTGAACAGGCCGATGTCGCCGAGCGCGTTGACGTGGGTGCCGCCGCACAGCTCGACCGAATAGGTCTTGCCGTCGTCGTTGCTGCCCATCGATACGACGCGCACCTCGTCGCCGTACTTTTCGCCGAACAGCGCCATGGCTCCCATCTCGATCGCGTCGTCGGGGGTCATCAGCAGCGTCGTCACCGCGCCGTTCTGGCGAATCTTGGCATTCACCGCGGCCTCGGCGTCAGCCAGTTCCTCGGGCGTCATCGCGCTCGAATGGCTGACGTCGAAGCGCAGGCGGTCGGGCGCGACCAGCGAGCCCTTTTGCGCGACATGCGTGCCGATCCGCTGGCGCAGCGCCTCGTGCAGCAGGTGCGTCGCGGAGTGATTGGCGCGAATCGCGGCGCGGCGCGCGACGTCGATCGACAGCTTCACCGTGTCGCCGACCTTGAGCGTCCCCGCGGTCAGCGCGGTGTGGTGGACCCACAATTTGCCGAGCTGCTTGGAGGTATCGGAAACGGTGCCGGCCACCCCGGCCTCGTTGCCGAGCGTGCCGGCATCGCCGACCTGCCCGCCGCTTTCGCCGTAGAAGGGCGTCTGGTTGACGATCACGTCGACCTGATCGCCGGCGGTCGCCTGATCAACGCGCGCGCCGTCCTTGACCAGCGCGAGCACCACGCCCTCGCCCACGTCGCTGGCATAGCCGGTGAATTCGGTGGCGCCGACTTCCTCCGCGAGGTCGAACCACAGTTCGTCCGACGCCTTGGCGCCCGAGCCCTTCCACGCGGCGCGCGCGGCGCGCTTCTGCTCGGCCATTGCCGTGTCGAAGCCGGCGCGATCGACGCCGAACGACTGGGCGCGCAGCGCGTCCTCGGTCAGGTCATAGGGGAAGCCATAGGTGTCATAGAGCTTGAACGCGGTCTCGCCGGAGAGCACGTCGCCGGCGTTCATGCCCGCGGTCGCCTCGTCGAGCAGCTTCAGCCCCTTGTCGAGCGTCTGGCGGAAACGCGTTTCCTCCTGGCGCAGCGTTGCCTCGATCAGCGGCTGCGCGCGGACCAGCTCCGGGTACGCCGCCCCCATCTCGGCGACCAGCGCGGGCACCAGGCGGTGCATCAACGGCTCCTTGGCGCCGAGCAGGTGCGCGTGGCGCATCGCGCGGCGCATGATGCGGCGCAGGACATAGCCTCGGCCGTCGTTCGCCGGCAGCACACCATCGGCGACAAGGAAGCCCGAGGTGCGCAGGTGATCGGCGATCACGCGGTGCGACGCCTGATTGTCGCCCGTCGTCGGCGTATGCGTCAGCGCGCCCGAGGCGGCGATCAGCGCCTTGAACGTATCGGTGTCATAATTGTCGGTGACGCCCTGCATCACCGCCGCAATCCGCTCCAGTCCCATGCCGGTGTCGATCGATGGGCGCGGCAGATCGCCGACGATCGTGTCCGCCTCCTGCACGAACTGCATGAAGACGAGGTTCCAGATCTCGACGAAGCGATCGCCGTCCTCGTCCGGCGAGCCGGGAGGGCCGCCAGGGATATGCTCGCCGTGATCGTAGAAGATCTCGCTGCACGGGCCGCACGGGCCGTCCGAACCCATCGCCCAGAAATTGTCCTTAGTCGCGATGCGGATGATGCGGTGATCGGGGAGGCCGGCGATCTTCTTCCACAGATCAAACGCCTGATCGTCGGTGTGATAGACCGTCGCGGTCAGCTTCTCCGCGGGTAGGCCCCATTCCTTGGTCAGCAGCGTCCAGGCGTGGGTGATCGCCTGTTCCTTGAAATAATCGCCGAACGAGAAATTGCCGAGCATCTCGAAAAAGGTGTGGTGCCGGGCGGTGTAGCCGACATTATCGAGATCGTTGTGCTTGCCGCCGGCGCGCACACACTTCTGCGACGACGTGGCGGTGGAATAGGGGCGGCTTTCCAGCCCGGTGAACACGTTCTTGAACGGCACCATGCCGGCGTTGACGAACATCAGCGTCGGATCGTTCTGCGGCACCAGCGGCGCCGAGGGCACCACGGCGTGCCCGGCCGAACAGAAGTAATCGAGAAAGCTGCGGCGGATGTCGTTCGTCGAGGTCATGGAGCGCGACTTAATAGGCCGCGCGCGCGGTGACCAGCATTTGTGTTGCGGTGGACGGATGAGGCGCACGTCGCGGCGCGCCGTGACCGACGCCGCCGTCACCCTGAACTTGTTTCAGGGTCCGTCTGTCCGCGGGTGGGGATGGCGCTTGTGGCGCGATGGATGCTGAAACAAGTTCAGCATGACGGCAGGTGACAAAGGTTCAGTTGCCTTCGCCAGCGGCGCTGAGCCCGCGGCACATGATTTATTCCGCGCGTCGGCGCCCTACCCGCCCTGCCGTCACCCTGAACTTGTTTCAGGGTCCATCTGTCCACGGGCTCGGACATCGCTTGTGGCGCGGTGGATGCTGAAACAAGTTCAGCATGACGGCAGGTAACAAAGGATCAGGTGCTTTTGCCAGCGGCGCTGAGCCCGCGGCACGTGATTGTATCGCGCGTCGGCGCCCAACCCGCCCCGCCGTCACCCTGAACTTGCTTCAGGGTCCATCTGTCCGCCGGCACGGACGGCGCTTGTGGCGCGGTGGATGCTGAAACGCATTCAGCATGACGGCAGGGACGAGGGAACAGTCGCTCGGTTCAGGCTTCGGTGGCGCCGCCGGCGATTGGCGGAAGCGTCTGCTGGTGCTGGACGACGCGCCAGACGTCGTGTTCCAGGCGGCGCATGGTGGTGGTGCAATAAGCGACATATTCCTCGCCGTCGCGGGTCGCATCCGCCTTGTAGGCGATGGCGATCAGCCCTTCCTGCGGGCGCATCACCTGCTGCTCGCTGAACGACACCTTCGACCAGCGCGGCGTGCTCGACACCGCATCGATCGCGGCCTGCGCCTTGAACACGAATGGCTGTTCGGGCAGCACCATGACGCATTCATCGTCGACCAGCTCGCGGTACACATCGGCGCCGCCGGTCCAGAGACTTTCCTCAAATTCCCAAATGCGATTGTCTTCCATGCATTCATCTCCTGACGCGTGGACCAAGAGCGCAGCGGCGGCGGGTTCGTTCCGCTGGCGGGCGGCGGGCGGGTCTGCGATGGGGATGCGATGAGCGCCTTTGCCTATCTGGCCGCAGCGATGGCGGAGATTGCGGGCTGCTTCAGCTTCTGGGCGTGGCTGCGGCTGGGCCGGTCGCCATGGTGGGTGGTGCCGGGCGTCGCGTCGCTGTGCCTGTTCGCCTGGCTGCTGACGCTGGTGGATGCCGATCACGCCGGGCGCAGCTATGCCGCTTATGGCGGGGTCTATATCGCTTCGGCATTGCTGTGGCTGTGGCTGGCGGAGGGCGTGTGGCCCGACCGATGGGATCTGCTGGGCGGCGGGGTCTGCCTCGTCGGCGCGGCGGTGATCCTGTGGGGACCGCGGGCGTAGCGGGATAGGTGCCAAGATGACGCGCGGGCTTGACCTTGGCCCGGCAATCCCCTTCACCGGTGAAAACAGACCGTCGCTGCCCGCCGCCTTTCCTGACGCGCCGCCAAACACCTCCCAACCGGAGGGGCGCCGACCGGATGCATTCGAAGGGCACGCCGGTTCCACGATGACGGAGCATACATGGCCAAGCGGCTGACCTTGTATATCATGATCGGCCTGGTGGCGGGCATCGTCCTTGGCCTGGCGCTGAACGGCCTGATCGACGACGGATCACCGGCGGCCGCCGACCGGCTGAAAGAGATCGCCGGCTATTTCTCGATCGTGACCGCGGTGTTCCTGCGGCTGATCAAGATGATCATCGCACCTTTGGTCTTCGCCACCCTGGTGGCCGGCATCGCGCATATGGGCGACACCGCGGCGCTGGGGCGCATCGGCATCCGCGCGGTCGGCTGGTTCATCTGCGCCAGCCTCGTCAGCCTGACGCTGGGGCTGATCCTGGTGAACCTGTTCCAGCCGGGCGTGGGCCTCGGCTTTGCGATCCCGCCTGTCACCGAGGCGAGCGGGGTGGAAAAGGCCGCGTTCAACCTGCGCGATTTCGTGACGCACGTGTTCCCCGCCTCCGGCATCGAGGCAATGGCGAACAACGAGATCCTGCAGATCGTGATCTTCTCGATCTTCATCGGCGTGGCGATCACCGCGGTGGGCGAAAAGGCCGCGCCGCTGGTGCGCGGGATCGAGGCGCTGGTGCAGGTGATGCTGACCGTCACCAATTACGTGATGCGTTTCGCGCCGGTGGCGGTGTTCGCCGCCGTTACGGGCACGCTGGCCGAGCGCGGGCCGTCGATCATCGGCAATCTCGCCTATTTCATGGGCACCTTCTACCTCGGCATCGTCCTGCTCTGGCTGGTGCTGATCGGCGTTTGCTACGCGATCGTCGGGCGGCGCACGACGCTGCTGGTGCGCTACATCCGCGAGCCGCTGCTGCTGGCCTTCTCCACCGCCTCGTCCGAGGCGGCGTATCCGCGCACGCTGGAGGCGCTGGACAAGTTCGGCGTGCCGCCGCGGATCGCCAGCTTCGTCCTGCCGCTGGGGTATAGCTTCAACCTCGACGGCTCGATGATCTACATGACCTTCGCGACGATCTTCATCGCCCAGGCGTATGGGATCGACCTGAGCCTCGGGCAGGAAATCACCATGCTGCTGGTGCTGATGATCACCAGCAAGGGGATCGCCGGCGTGCCGCGCGCGAGCCTGGTGGTGATCGCGGCGACCTTGGGGTTCTTCGACATTCCGGAGGCCGGGCTGCTGCTGATCCTGGGCATCGACCATTTCCTCGACATGGGCCGGTCGGCGACCAACGTGGTCGGCAATGCGGTGGCGGCGACGGTGATCGCCAAGTGGGAGGGCAAGCTCGATCCGCTGGAGCCCGATGCGATCGAGGGGCCGGCCGCGCCGAGCGGTGGCGGGCCGGTGCATGCGACCGACAGCTTCGACGACACGCCAGTGATCGAGCGGGGGGTCATCGGGGGCGATCGGCGCTAAACGGCGCGGGTCGTCGGGAGGGTTCATGCGTCGGCCCGCCAGCTTCGATCGCCCGGCGCTAGCCACCGCGCGACTGCGGCTCAGGCGGCCGGACACCCGCGACGTGCCGGCGATCGTGCGGATCGTCGGACAGCGCGACGTGGCGGTGCGGCTGTCGCGGGTGCCGCATCCGTACGGCCCGGCGGAGGCGCGCTTCTTTCTCGAAGAGGTGGTGCCGGGCGAATGGTGCTGGGCGATCACGCTGGCCGGCGACGACGCGCTGATCGGCGTGGTGGGGCTGACGCCGGACGCCGATCCGTCCGGCGCGGAGCTAGGCTTTTGGCTGTCCCCCGACCATTGGGGGCGCGGCTTCATGACCGAGGCGGCGCAGGGCGTGCTGTCGTACGCGATCGAGACGCTGCGGCTGACGACGATCACCTCCGGCTATTCTACGGACAATCCGGCGTCGGGCCGGGTGCTGGAGAAGATCGGCTTCGCCGAGACCGGCCGCGCGATACGGCCGTGTCTGGCGCTGGGCCATGATGTGGCGTCGGTGGAGATGCGCCTGCCGCTCCCAAGCGATCAGGCGTAGGCGTACGGGCCGCCCTTCGCGAGCGCGGTCTGGTACGCCGGGCGGGCGTGGACCTTGTCGAGCCAGGCGACCGTTGCGGGGCGTGATGCATCCAGGCCGCCGCGGCTGCGCGCCGCCTCCAGCGGAAAGCTCATCATCACGTCGGCGGCGGTCATCGCATCGCCGGTGAACCATGGGCGCCCCGCGAGATGCGATTCGACGTAATCGAGGTGCGTGTCGATCATCGGCTGGATGCGCTTCTGCGCGGCCTTGCCGAACAGCGGCACGCGGGTGAGCACCAGCTTGACGAGCAGCGGCGGCATCAGCGAGCCCTCGGCATAGTGGAGCCAGAAGCGGTAATCGAGCGCCGCGGCACGGTTCGCCGGCGGGCCGAGGCGGCCATCGGCCTTGTCGACGAGATATTCGACGATCGCGCCCGTTTCAACGACCACACGGCCGCTGTCGCCAGTGTCCTCGATCACGGGTGACTTGCCGAGCGGGTGGACGCGCTTCAGCTCGGGCGGGGCGAGCATGGTCTTCTTGGTCCGCTCGTAGCGCTTCACCTCATAGGGGAGGCCAAGCTCCTCGAGCATCCACAAGATGCGCTGCGAGCGCGAATTTTCGAGATGGTGGACGATGATCATTGGCCCCTCCCCTGTGCATGTGCCGTGACGATCCAGGCGGCGGCGGGGAAGTCGACCACGCCATCTGCCACCCGATCGGCAAGCACAACGCGCAAGCGATCGAGCAGTGCCGGTCGATCACCCTCCGACGCGGCGGCGATCGCGCGCGACACCGGGCCGATGCGGCGGAAGAAGTCGATTGCATCTTCGACCGGGTCGTCGCCAGCCCCGGCGCGGTAGCGGTAATCGACCGGGGTGATGGCGATGCGGGCGAAGCCGGCGCCGTCGAGCAGGCGGTGGATTACCTCGCGGTCGGCGAAGGCGAACGGGCCGGGCGCGTAGCCGGACGGCGCCTCGAGCGCGCCGCCGATCGCGGCGATCGCCTCGGCGGCCCAGATGTTCTCCGCCGCGCTGCGGAAGCAGGAGAAGACCAGCGGCGCGTCGGGGCTGAGTGCTGCGGCGATGCCGCGGAAGGCGCTGGCGGGATCGTCGAAGAACATGACGCCGTGGCGTGAGACCGCAAGGTCGAATGGCGCAGCGTCGGTGAGCGCGGCGGGCACGGCGCCGGTGACGAAGCGGGTGTTGGCCAGCCCCTGCTCGGCGGCGCGCTGCTGCGCGACGGTGACGAGCGCCTGCGACAGATCGATGCCGAGGACCGACAGCGACGGCCGCGCGGCGGCGAGCGCGAGCGAGGTGGCGCCAGCGCCGCAGCCCAGATCGACCGCCTGCCCCTCGGTCGGCGCGACAGCGAGGATTGCGGCGTCGAGGTGGCGCGACAGATCGGCGAAACTGCGATCGGTGCGGCGCCATTCGGCGGCCCAGACATCGCCCACGCGGGCCTGCCAGTCGGGTGCGGTGGTCATCGGCGCTCCTTCTTGCTTACGAGGAGCGGATGCTAGCAGACCGAGTGGCACTGTGGCCCGCGCGAATGTTGCGGCTGTTGCGCGCAATTTCCGGCGAGATGGCGTGGCGGCTTCTGGTGGACAGCCCCCCCCCTGAGAGAGGGGCTAAAGCCGAGGCCAGCCCGAACAAACAAAGGGCCGGCACCTTGCGGCACCGGCCCTCGTGATTTGCTGACCTGTCAGCGCAAGCGATCAGACGTCGTCTTCGTCCGTCTGGCCGGCCATCAGCTCCTCGCCCAACCCTTCCTGGCGGGCGCGAATCTGACGCTCGAGCCGCTCGGCAACTTCGCTGTTCTCGCGCAGGTAGTTCTTCGAGTTCTCACGGCCCTGCCCGATGCGGATCGAATCGTAGCTGAACCACGAGCCTGACTTCTCAACGAGGCCGGCCTTCACGCCGAGATCGATGATCTCGCCCAGCTTGGAAATGCCCTCACCGAACATGATGTCGAATTCGACCTGCTTGAACGGCGGCGCGACCTTGTTCTTCACCACCTTCACACGGGTCTGGTTGCCGGTCGCTTCCTCGCGATCCTTCACCGAGCCGATGCGGCGCACGTCGAGGCGGACCGACGCGTAGAACTTCAGCGCATTGCCGCCGGTCGTCGTTTCGGGCGAGCCGTACATCACGCCGATCTTCATGCGGATCTGATTGATGAAGATGACGAGGCAGTTCGACCGGCTGATCGTGCCGGTGAGCTTGCGCAGCGCCTGGCTCATCAGGCGCGCCTGAAGGCCGACGTGGCTGTCGCCCATCTCGCCCTCGATTTCGGCGCGCGGCACGAGCGCAGCGACCGAATCGACCACCAGCACGTCGATCGCGTTCGAGCGGACGAGCGTGTCGACGATCTCAAGCGCCTGCTCGCCGGTATCGGGCTGCGAGACGATCAGCTCGTCGATGTTGACGCCCAGCTTCTTGGCATAGGCCGGATCGAGCGCGTGCTCCGCGTCGACGAACGCGGCAGTGCCGCCGGCCTTTTGCGATTCGGCGATGGCGTGGAGCGCAAGCGTGGTCTTGCCCGAAGATTCCGGGCCGAAGATCTCGACGATACGGCCCTTGGGCAGGCCGCCGACGCCGAGCGCGATGTCGAGCCCGAGACTGCCGGTCGAGACGACCTCGACCTTCATCGCCTCCTTCTGGCCGAGCTTCATTGCCGAGCCCTTGCCGAACGCGCGATCGATCTGCGCGAGGGCGGCGTCGAGCGCCTTTTGACGATCGGAGTTCGCGCTTGCCATGTTGTTGGGGATCACCTTGAGATTGGCGGCCATTAGGAAGCCCTTTCGCTAGAGCAAGCGCGCGAACCGTTCAACGCGTGAAGCGTACGTATTGCATTTGTTCTGTTGGAACAAGTGGGGAACGTAGGATTTTTGTTGGCGGGTGGTGGGAAGGGTGTGACGGAGGTTGCGCGCTTATCGAGGCCGGTAGGTCGGTGGATGGGTGGATGCCGGGACTAGCCCGGCATGACGAATGTGGGCTGAGTGGCGCGCCGCAACTGGCGGCAGCGTGCGTGGTGGGTTGGATCCCGGATCAAGTCCGGGATGACGGGTGTGGTGAGGTGGCGCGCCGCAACTGGCGGCAGCGGGCATGGTGGGTTGGATCCCGGATCAAGTCCGGGATGACGGATGTGGTGAGGTGGAGCGCCGCAACTGGCGGCGGCGCGTTTGGTGGGTGGAATCCCGGATCACGTCCGGGATGACCGGCGCTCAGGGTGCGCTTGTTACCGTGGTGGTGCTCGCGGGGGAGACGACGGCGTTGGCGGCGACGGTGTTGGCGGCCGGGCGATTGGCGACGCGGATCGCGGGATCGCCCTTCATGCCGGGGAAGCGCGGCCACATGCCCTGGGCGAGCGCGGAGCGGCTGACCGACTGTTTGCGGCCGGTCTGCCCCTCGTACATCCAATAGTTGCGCAGCACGGTGACGACGTAGCCGCGCGTTTCCCAATAGGGGATGCTTTCGATGTAGAGCAGCGGATCCCCGTTATCGCGGACGATCGAATTCCACTCGCCGACCGGCTTCGGGCCAGCGTTATACGCAGCGATGACCTTAGGCAGCAGGCCCTGGGTCAGGCCCATGTCGCGCAGCTTTTCGAGGTGCCGCTGGCCGATGTCGATGTTGGTCGACGGACGGGTCAGCGCCGACTTGTCGACCGAAATGCCGCGTTCGCGCATGTAATCGGTGGCGGCGGCGGGCATGATCTGCATGAGGCCATAGGCGCCGGCGGGCGAGACGACCTTGTTGCGGAAGCCCGATTCCTGAAGCGTGTGGGCGTAAACCAGCGCCTTGTCGATCCGCCAGCCGGTGTCGGGCGTCCAGTTCGGCGTCGGATAGCGCGTTTCGGCGGTGGCGACGAAGCCGCGCGGGCAATTGTGCGCGAGCCACACGACGCTGGCGGGCAGATCCATCTGCTCGGTCACGCGCATCAGGCTGGCGAATTCGTCGGCCGGGCCGATCTTCGCCTGCTGGCGGATGACGTCATCTGCCGCGTCGAGCTCGCCGATCTCGGCAAGGGCGGCGGCGACGCGGACGTTGGGGCGACGCTCCAGCGTGGCCCAGTCGCTGGTTACCTTTTGCGGCTTCACCGCGCTGGTCTGCATGCCGAGCGACTGGCGGGCGAGCTGGCCGTAAAAGGTCTCGCCATATTGCGAGGCGTTGCGCAGCCGGGCCTCGATACGATCGGGACGGCCGCAGGTCATGTCGGCGCGGCTCGCCCAGTAGAGCCCGGCGGCGCGCATGTCGGTATCGCCGGCGCGGGCGGCGACGTCCTGAAAGCCTTCGCCGGCGGCGGTGCAATCATTCTGCCGCCAGGCGGCTAGCGCGCCCGTCCAGCGCGCGTGGGTGGCCCAATCGCCCTGCCCCTGCGCGGCCTTGGCGCCGAGGCGACGGGCATCATCGTCGCGGCCTTGCAGGAAATAGATCCAGGCGACGCGCGACTGCCATTCGGTGGTCGCTTCGGGTGTCAGGCCGCTGGTCGAATCGAGTAGCGACTCCGCTTCGCGGCCCATGTCGCCCTTTACATAGGGCTGCATGCGGTCGGCGAGCTCGGCGGCGATCGCATCGCTGCGGGTCGCCTTGGCGCGCACGCGGATCGGAGCGCCGTCCTGCCAGACGAGCCGCTGCTGCTCGGGCAGGCTCGGCAGGTCGGCGGCGCCGCGCAGCTTCGCGAGGCGGGCGATCGTCTCGGCCTGCGGCAGCTCGGGCGCCTCGGTCAGCAGGCGGACCAGCGGCTCCATCTCGACGCGCGGCGATCCCTTGGCGGTGTACAGCTCGGCGCGGGCATAGCTGTGCAGCGGGCCGGTGGGCATGGCATCGAGGCCGAGCTGCGCATCCTGCCAGCGGCTTTCGCGAATGGCGGCAAAGACGGCGCGATATTGCGTGCGCTGCTCGGCGGTGAGCTGCGTGGGAAGCGAGGGGCGGGCAGCGCCAGCCTTGGCGGGCGGCGGCTCGGCGGCGGCAAGCGCCGGCGTCATCGCAGCAACAGCAACGGCGGCAAGCAACACCCGGCTCACGTCAATCCCCCCATCAACATCTGCAGATCTCTCCAAGCCTCAGCCTTCAGGACGGGACGCTCCAGCAGCATGCGCGGATGGAAGCTCGCCACGACCTGGCTCTGAGTGTCAGCCTTATGGTTAAAAGGGTGCAAACGTCCGCGCGCCTCGATGACGTTCGCCGACAGGATGGCACGGCTCGCCGCATCGCCCATCACGAGGAGGCGTTTCGGCGCGGCTAGGCCGACGTGATGGCGCGCGATCTCGGCCAAGCGCGCGTCCATGTCGCGCGGGAGGCGCCCGGCGGCGGGACGCGTGGCGCACAGGCTGGCGAGGTGCACGTCCGCGCGGCTGCGGCCGATCGCGGCGAGCATGCGATCGAACAGGCGCCCCGCCGCGCCGCCGAGCAGCGAATCGGCCGCGTCACGCTCCGGACAGTCGATCAGGATCATCAGGTCGGCATCGGCCGGGCCGGTCGCCGGCACCAATGCGGTGTTCCACCCCGCCTCGGGCGCGGATGCGCCGATACGCCAGGCGAGCAGCTCGGCCATCGTTCCGGGCAGCGCCTCGCTGGGGGTCGCTGGCGCCGGTGCGGCGGGCGCTGCCGCTGGCGCATGGGATGGTGGCGCGAGCGCCACGATCTGGTCGGCCGGCTCGGGCGCGAGCCAGTCGAACGGCTCGTCGCCGACCAGCACGTCAACGCCGGCGTCGCGCCACCATTCCATGGCGCTTGCCGCGGCTTCTCGCCAATCGATGGTTAAATCTGCCCCCATGTGCACCCACTTAAGCCTGATGGTTGACGTGGCGGTCAATTCACTGGACAGCCACAGGGGACGGAACGTTGCCGGCATGCGCCCGACTGCGGGGGCGATGGGCGGGTTGGCAGATGGAGAGAAGAATGAGCGAACGCGAGTCGATGCCGTATGATGTTGTGATCGTGGGCGCGGGGCCGGCCGGTCTCAGCGCGGCGATCCGGCTGAAACAGCTCGCGGCGGAAAAGGAAGCCGACATCTCGGTCTGCGTGCTCGAAAAGGGCAGCGAGGTCGGCGCGCACATCCTGTCAGGCGCGGTGGTCGATCCGCGCAGCCTCGACGAGCTGCTGCCCGAATGGCGCGAGGACGGCTGCCCGATGGCCGAAGTGCCGGTGACGCAGAACATCCACTGGGTGCTGAGCAAGGGCGGCAAGTTCAACCTGCCGCACCTGTGGACCCCGCCGTTCCTGCACAACAAGGGCACCTATACCGGAAGCCTCGGCAATCTGTGCCGCTGGCTCGCGGGCAAGGCCGAGGAGCTGGGCGTCGAGATCTTCCCGGGCTTCGCCGCCGCCGAAATCCTGTTCAACGAGGACGGCAGCGTAAAGGGCGTTGCGACCGGCGACATGGGCGTGGCGCGCGACGGCACGCACAAGCCCGATTATCAGCCGGGCCTCGAGCTGCACGCCAAATACACCTTCTTCTCCGAAGGTTGCCGCGGGCATCTGTCAAAGGAGCTGATGCGCATCTTTGACCTGCGCGCCGATTGCGACCCGCAATCCTATGGCCTCGGCATCAAGGAATTGTGGGACATCGACCCCGCGCTGCACGAGCCGGGCAAGGTGATCCACACGCAAGGTTGGCCGCTGAGCGAGAGCGAGACCAACGGCGGTGGCTGGATCTATCACCAGGCGAACGGCCAGGTGAGCCTGGGCCTCGTCACCTGGCTGAACTATTCCAACCCGCACGTTTTTCCGTTTGCCGAAATGCAGCGCTGGAAGACGCATCCGGAGATCGCCGCGCTGCTCAAGGGCGGCAAGCGCGTCAGCTATGGAGCGCGTGCGATCAGCGATGGCGGGTTGCAGTCGATCCCCAAGCTCGTGTTCCCGGGCGGCGCGCTGATCGGCGACAGCGCCGGCTTCCTCAACGTGCCGCGGATCAAGGGCACGCATACCGCGATGAAGAGCGGCATGATGGCCGCCGAGGCCGCGGCCGACGCGATCCTGTCGCAGCGGCAGAGCGACGAGCTGACCGCCTACCCCGCCGCCTTCGACGCGTCGTGGGTGAAGAAGGAGCTGTCGATCGTCCGCAACGTCGCACCGCTGGTGAAGAAGTTCGGCGATTTCATGGGCTCTGGCATCGCGGGCATCGCGATGTGGATGGAGCATTTCGGCCTGAAGTGGCCGCTGACCATGAAGCAGCATGCCGATCACGACACGCTTTGGCGCAAGGATCTGGCCAAGAAGATCGACTATCCCAAGCCCGATGGCGTGCTGACGTTCGATCGCCTCTCCTCGGTATTCCTGTCGAACACCAATCACGAGGAGGATCAGCCGGTCCACTTGACGTTGAAAGACCCGGACGTGCCGGTCGAATACGACCTGCCGCTCTATGACGAGCCGGCGCAGCGTTATTGCCCGGCGGGCGTGTACGAGATCGTCGGCGAGGAAACCGGCGATCCCAAGTTCGTGATCAACGCGCAGAATTGCGTCCATTGCAAGACGTGCGACATCAAGGACCCGACGCAGAACATCAATTGGGTGGTGCCCGAGGGCGGCGGTGGGCCGAACTATCCCAACATGTGAGACGGCGGTGCGACGCCCTGCGCCGCTCCGCTTGCTGATTGCGCTGGGGGTGGCGACGGTGCTCGCGCCGCTGCCCGCGGTCGCCAAGACGCCCGACCTGCTGGCGTACATGCAGGCGCGCGCCGCGGACGCCGATGGCGCGGCGGCGCTGGCCGCACGGCGCTATGCCGATGCGCTGGCGGCGGCGCCCGGCGACACGCGCGTCGCCGCTTACGCCTATCGCCAGGCGGTGGCGTCGGGCGACCTCACGCTCGCCTTTTCCACCATCAGCGCGCTTGGCCAGGCGGCGCCGCCCGATGCGGACCTGCTGGTTCTCGCCAGCGCGGCGGTGCATGACGATGCGGCGGCAGCGGACGCTGCGATCGCGCGGATCGGCAAGGGGCAATTGGCCGTGCTTTCCTCGTCGCTCGCCGCCTGGGCAGCGCTGGCGAGCGGGCGCGATCCGCTGCCCCTGCTCGCCGCCACGCGCGACGATCCGGTGGCGCGCCGCTTCGCCAGCGAAACGCGCGCGCTGATCCTGCTTGCACAAGGCCATGTCCCCGAAGGCATGGCCACGCTGCGCGCCATTCTGGGCAACGGCCAGGCGAGCGAGGATTTGCGGATCATCGCCGCGCGGCTGCTGATCGGCATGGGCAAGTCGGCCGAGGTGCGCACCTTGCTGGTCGGCGATGCGCCGGCGATCGCCGCGATGCGCGCGCGGCCGGGCGATGGCAGCAAGCCGACGCTGGGCTTTGGCGTGTCCGCGCTGCTGACCCGCGTGGTGACCGACCTGATCGCCGGGCCGCCCGGGCCGTTGCCGCTCGCCATGGCGCAGGCGGCGGTGATCGCCGATCCGGCGAACGACCGCGCGCGACTGCTGCTCGGCTATTCGCTGGGTCAATCGGGTGAGACGGCGCGGGCGCTCGCGATGCTGGAGGCGGTGGGCGACGACAGCCCCTATGCCGAGGCGGCGCGCGGCGGCCGAGTGCAGATCCTGGCGGGCGCCGATCGCATGGACGAGGCGCTGGCGCAGGCGGCCGTGCTGGCGAAAAGCGGCCGGGCCGATGACCTGCAGCGCTATGCCGATCTGCTCGCCAGTGCCGATCGGCCGGCCGAGGCGGCGCCGCTCTACCGCCGTCTGATCGACCAGGCTGGCGACGGGGCGGACTGGTCGGCGTGGATGCAATATGGCGCCGCGCTGGACGAGGCGGGCGATTGGCCGCAGGCGCGCCGCGCGCTGGCCGAAGCGGTGCGGCTGGCACCCGACGAGCCGCTGGCGCTCAACTATCTCGGCTATGCGCAGATCGTTCACGGCGAGCCGGTCGCGCCGGCACAGGCGATGCTGGAGAAGGCGCGCCGCTTGCGGCCGGAGGATGCGGCGATCACCGATTCGCTCGGCTGGGCCTATTTCCTGTCGAACGAGCCCAGGCGCGCGCTGCCGCTGATCGAGCAGGCGGCGGCGGCCTCTCCGGTCGATCAGGAGGTGAACGAGCATCTCGGCGACGTTTATTGGGCGCTCGGCCGCCGTTTCGACGCGCGCTACGCCTGGCGCGCAGCCAAAGTGGCGGCAGAGCCCGAGGCGGCGGAACGGCTGGCGGCAAAGATCGCGAACGGACCGGCGCCGCGCCCATGACCGACACCATCGAGACGGTGGAGCGGGCACCCGCCAAGCTGAACCTTGCGCTGCATGTGCGGCGGCGGCGGGCGGACGGCTATCACGATATCGAGACGCTGTTCGCCTTTTGCCGCGATGGCGATGTGATTAGCTTGCAGGCGGCGGCGCGGGACGCGTTGCGGATCACCGGGCCGTTCGCGGCGGCGCTCGGTGCGCCTGCTGGCGCCGCCGGTGACGCTGTCGATCCCGACAATCTGGTGATCCGTGCGCTGAACGGTTTTCGCGATCGCTTCGCCCTTGAGGATCGTTATCGGATCACGCTGGAAAAGAACCTGCCGGTCGCCTCCGGCATCGGGGGTGGATCGGCGGACGCGGCGGCGACGCTGCGGGCGCTGGCGCGCATGCACGGCATCGCGGCGGATGATGCGCGGCTGTTCGCCCTCGCCGCCGGCTTGGGGGCGGATGTGCCCGCGTGTCTGGTCGGGCGCACCGCGCTGGGCACCGGCAAGGGCGATGCGCTGGTGCCGCTGGCGGATCGCGCGGGAACGCCGGTGCTGCTGGTCAATCCCGGTGTCGGCGTCTCCACCGCCGCGGTCTTTTCCGGGTGGGACGGCGTGGATCGCGGCGCGCTGGACTCGGCCGATCCCGAGGGCGGGCGCAACGATCTCGAGCCGCCGGCGCGCGCCGTGGCGCCGGTGATCGACGACGTCATCACCCTGCTGGCGGCGCAGGCCGGCGTGACGCTGGCGCGGATGTCCGGCTCGGGCGCGACCTGCTTTGCCTTGTTCGACACGGTGGAGAGCCGGGATCATGCGTCCGCCACGGTGCGGGCGACGGCGCCGGGCTGGTGGCAGCTTGCGACGACGCTGTCGTGATCGCGCTGGATCGTGACGGGCCGGTCGCCCGGCTGACGCTGAACCGCCCCGAGCGGCGCAATGCGATGGGGACGGCGCATTGGCGCGCGCTGGCCGACATAGTTGGCACGATCGGTGGTGACGTGGCCGTGGTGCTGCTGCAATCGGCCGTGCCGGGCACCTTTTCGGCCGGGGCGGACCTCAGCGAAATTGCACATCTTGCCGACGACGTGGCGGCGCGCGCGCCGTTCCGCCTGGCGCTGCGCGCGGCGGTCGACGCGATCGCCGCGCTGCCGATGCCGGTGGTGGCGGCGATCGACGGTGGTTGCCACGGCGCCGGGGTCGCGCTGGCGCTGGCGGCGGACCTGCGGGTTGCCGGGCCGAACGCCAGCTTCGCGCTGCCGCCGGCGCGGCTGGGGATCGGCTATCCGGCGGAGGACCTTGGCCTGTTGCAGCGGCTGATCGGCCCCGGGCAGGCCGCGCGGTTGCTGTACACGGCCGCGCCGATCGACGCGGCGGAGGCGCGTCGGATCGGCCTGGTCGACATGATCGGCGATGGCGCGGCGGTCGCGGCGACGATTGCCGACAATGATCCGGCCGCGCTTGCCACGCTGAAGGCCATGCTGCGCGATCCCGCCGACCCGGCGCATGGCCGCGCATTCGAGGACAGTTTCGGCAGCGCGCGTTTTCGGGCGGGCACGCAACGCTATCGTTGATCGCGGGCGATGGACGGGCGATAGCTGGGGCATGCCGATCGACCAGTCCCTCCCCTTCCTGCCCGTGCGCATCGCCGTGCTGACCGTTTCCGACACGCGCGGCTTGGCGGAGGATCGCTCGGGCGATACCCTCGTCGCGCGGCTGGCGGAGGCGGGGCACGTGCTGGCCGACCGGCTGATCCTGCGCGACGATGCCGACGCGATCGTCGCGCAGCTGCATGCCTGGATCGAGGATGACGCGGTGGATTGCATCATCACCACCGGCGGCACCGGCGTAACCGGGCGCGACGTGACGCCCGAGGCGGTGGAGCGGGTGGCGGACAAGATGATCCCCGGTTTCGGCGAGCTGTTCCGCTGGCTCTCGTTCAAGACGATCGGCACCTCGACGGTACAGTCGCGCGCCTGTGCCTGCGTCGCGCGGGGCACCTACATCTTCGCGCTGCCGGGATCGACCGGGGCGGTGAAGGACGGGTGGGACGGGATCCTGCGCGATCAGCTCGACAGCCGCCACCGGCCGTGCAACTTCGTCGAGCTGATGCCGCGGCTGACGGAGCGCTAAGCGCCTGTAATCGGCGGGCGACCATGGTATGTTCCGCCGCAATGAGCGTTGTAACCACCACCCTCCCCGTGGCCGATCCCTGCGATTTCGTGGTGATCGACGTGGAGACCGCCTGTTCGCGCGTCAGCAGCATCTGCCAGATCGGCATTGTCGGCTTTCGCGCCGGCAAGGAGGTGTTCGCCTATGACACGCTGGTCGATCCGTGCGACGAATTCTCTCCCTTCAACACGCGCATTCATGGCCTGTGCGAAGATCATGTGATGAACCAGCCGACCTATGCCGGCGTGCATGACATCGTGGCAGAGCATCTCACCGGGCGCGTGACGGTGGCGCATTCGATGTTCGACAAGGGCGCGTTGGCGGCGGCGTGCGCGGTGCACGCGCAGACGCCGATCGACGCGGCGTGGCTCGACAGCGTGCGGGTCGCCAAGCGCGCCTGGCCCGATCTGCCGAGCCATCGGCTGAGCGCGCTCGCGAAGTTCCTGGGTCTACGGCACAAGCACCACAATGCGCTGAGCGATGCACGCGCGGCGGGCATGGTGATCGTGCGCGCGATCGAGCATACCGGCATCGACCTGGCCGGCTGGCTGAACCCGGCGACCTATCGCACCGCTGCGGCCCCGAAGGCCGCCGCGGAGGGCCCGCTGAAGGGCGAGCGGATCGCGATCCTCGGCGCCACGCGCAATGGCGCGCTGGGCCGCTGGCTGGCGGAGATGGGCGGGCGAGTCGTCGCGTCGGTCGGCACCAGCTCGACCATGCTGGTGGTCAGCAACGAGCAGCCCTACGGCCGATTCTTTCACGCCAGCCCCGCGCATCGCCGCGCGGAGGAGCTGCAGCGGGCCGGTTCGCGAATCGAGATCGTGGCGGAGGATGCCTTGCGCGCGCGAGTCGCGGCGGCGGGCTGACGCCGCCTCAGTTGCCGATGATGGTGTGAGATCTCTGGTCGGGGCGACAGGATTCGAACCTGCGACCCCCACACCCCCAGTGTGATGCGCTACCAGGCTGCGCTACGCCCCGACCGAGGGGGGCGCCTCTACGCGGCGCGCCCCCATTATGCAAGCGGCGATCAGATCAGCTTGCGCCAATGCTGCCCGTCCCATGCGTCGATCGACATGGCGCCCGGCGAATGATCGCGCAGCGCACGGCCGAACGCCTTCTGGTGATCGGCCTGGCCATGCGCAGCCAGCGCCTCCGGGCTCGCCCAGCGCTCGGCGACGCGGACCAGATCGGGATCGGCGGCGTCGAACGCGAAGGAATATTCCTCGCAGCCCTCTTCGGTGCGGACCACCGCGGCGTGATCGGCCAGCATCTTGGCGGCCTTTGCACCCTCGCCGGCGCCCAGCTTGATCGTGCCCATTACCAGGATCGTCATTCACCTCTCCTTTTGTTGCCTGCGCCCGGTGGCGGGCGCGCCAGGCCGTCACGTACCTGCACCGGCGGATTGCGCCAAGGGCGCAGCAATGTTAGCGGCGCAGGCTTCCCGCGGCGCCCCATTCCGGGCGGCGCGCCCCATGTGCACGCAAGGACGGCATGTTCATTTCCCCCGCTTATGCCCAGACGGCCGGCGCCGCCGGTGCCGAGGGTGGCCTCGCTGGCTTTCTCAGCCTCGCGCCGCTCGTTCTCGTCTTTATCGTCTTCTACTTCCTGATGATCCGCCCGCAGCAGCGGCGGATGAAGGCGCTGCAAACCGCGGTGGCCGCGGTGAAAAAGGGCGACACCGTCGTCACCGCCGGCGGCGTGGTGGGCAAGGTGACCAAGGTCGACGAGCAGTTCGTTGACGTGGAAATCGCGCCCAACACCCGCATCAAGGTGGTGAAGGCGACGCTCGCCGAGGTGACGCCGCTCGGCTCCAAGCCGGCCAACGACTAAGAACTGGGCCGCCAAACATGCTCGATTTCCCGCGCTGGAAGGTTGTCTCGATCTGGCTGACCATCGCCGTGCTGTGCGCACTGGCGGTTCCTAGCCTGATCCCGCAGCGGATCACCGATAGGTGGGGCGTCAACCTGCCCCGCATCAACCTGGGGCTCGACCTCGCCGGCGGCAGCTACCTGCTGCTCGAGGCCGACGTGAACGACGTCGCCGAGAGCCGGCTGGAGGCGATGCGCGAGCAGGTGCAGACCGAGATGCGCCGGCAGGATCCGCGGATCGAGATCGGCGACATCTCGTCGCGCGGCGGGCGGCTGTCGTTCCTGCTGCGCGATCCCTCGCAGGTCGACGCGGCGCGCGAGCGGCTGCTGAGCATCACCGGCGGCGGCGTCGGCATGACCGGCCAGCGCGAATGGGACATCCAGGTGGTCGATTCGAGCCGCCTGGTGCTTACCCCGACTCAGGCGGGGCTGACGCAGGCGGTGGATACCGCGATGGGCGACGCAACCGAAGTGGTGCGCCGCCGTATCGACGAGCTCGGCACGCGCGAGCCGACGATCATCCGGCAGGGATCGAACCGCATCGTCGTGCAGGTGCCGGGGCTGCAGAACCCGCAGGCGCTGAAGGACCTGCTGGGCAAGACCGCGAAGCTGGAATTCAAGCTGGTCGACGAAAGCGCGACCCCGCAGCAGCTCGCCAGCAAGCAGGCGCCGGCGGGTAGCCAGGTGCTGGTCTACCCGACCAACCCGACGGGCATTCCGCTGATCGCCGTGAAGCGCTCTGCGATCATCACGGGCGACCAGCTCAGCGATGCGCGCATGGAGTTCAGCCAGCAGACGAACGAGCCGCAGGTCGCGATCACCTTTGACAGCCAGGGCGGGCGCAAGTTCGCGCGGGTGACGCAGGAGAACGTCAACAAGCCGTTCGCGATCATCCTCGACAATCAGGTGATCTCCGCACCCAACATCAACGAGCCGATCACCGGTGGCCGGGCGCAGATCTCGGGCAGCTTCACGACCGAAAGCGCCAACGCGCTCGCCATCGCGCTGCGCTCGGGCAAGCTGCCGGTCGCGCTGAAGGTGGTGGAGGAATCGACCGTCGGCCCGGACCTTGGCGAAGAATCGATCAAGGCTGGCATCCTCGCCTCCGCCGTCGCGGTGGCGCTGGTCGTCGCCTTCATGCTGGTCACCTATGGCCGGTTCGGCGTCTATGCGAACCTCGCCGTGGTCATCAACGTGTTCGTCATCGTCGGCGTGCTGGCGCTGATCGGGGGTACGCTGACGCTGCCCGGTATCGCCGGCTTCGTACTGACGATCGGCACCGCGGTGGACGCCAACGTGCTGATCAACGAGCGTATCCGCGAGGAGCGGCATCGCGGGCGATCGGTGGTGCAGTCGGTGGAGCTGGGCTATAAGGAAGCCAGCCGCACCATTTTCGAGGCGAACATGACCCACGCCATTTCGGGCATCATCATGTTCCTGCTCGGCTCGGGGCCGGTGAAGGGCTTTGCGGTCGTCCTGCTGATCGGCATCGCCACCAGCGTGTTCACCGCCGTGCTGTTCACCCGCATGCTGACGGCCGGCTGGCTGCGCCGCACCAAGCCGAAGACGATCAACATATGATCGCCACGCCGACCACCATCGTCCCCGCACCTGCGGAGCACCCTGTTTCTGGACGGCCCGGCGCGGATTGCGCGCCCCGCCGTTCGGCTTCCCGCATGCGCGGGAATGACGGAAGATTGCCATGCGCCTGCTGAAACTGGTTCCCGACAACACCAATATCGATTTCGTCCGGCTGCGCAGGCTGGCGTTCGGCCTGACGCTGATCCTGTCGGTGCTGGCGATCGGCGTCACCTTTGCCAAGGGCCTGAACTTCGGCGTCGATTTCGAAGGCGGGCTGATGATCGAGGAGCGGTTCGTGACGCCGCCCGATCTCGATCGCCTGCGCGAGGTGGTGAACGCCCAGAATGTCGGCGAAGCCTCGCTGCAGCAGTTCGGCGATCCGCGCACGCTCACCATCCGCCTGCCGATCCAGGAAGGCGCCGACGAGGGCGCGACCAATGCGGCGGTGAAGAAGGTGGAGACCGCGATCTCGCAGGCATTCCCCGGTGCGACGTTCAGCCGTTATTCGACCATCTCTGGCAAGGTGTCGGGCGAGCTGGTGCGCAACGGCGTGCTGGCCGTGGTGCTGGCGGTGCTCGGCATCGGCCTGTTCGCGATCGTGCGTTTCGAGTGGCAGTTCGGCGTGTCGACCATCGCCGCGATCGTCCACGATCTGCTGATGACGCTCGGCTTCTTTGCGCTGACGCAGTTCGAGTTCGACCTCAACATCGTCGCGGCGGTGCTGACCATCATCGGCTATTCAATCAACGACAAGATCGTGATCGACGACCGTATCCGCGAGAACATGCGCCGGTATCGCAAGATGGACATGCGCGAGATCGTGAACCTGTCGGTCAACGAAACGCTGCCGCGCACGGTGATGACCTCCGTCACCATCCTGCTGGCGCTCGGCGCGCTGCTGTTCCTGGGCGGCCACGTGCTGCGCGGCTTCACCGCGGCGATGATCCTGGGCATCGTGGTGGGCACCTATTCGTCGATCTACGTCTCGTCCTCGCTGCTGATCACGCTGGGCCTGCGCGCCAATCCGGCGCCCGAGAAGGTGGCCCGCGGCGGCATCGAGAATGCCGAGCGCGTCGCGCCGCGCGGCGAGTGATGCAGGCGTGAAGATCAACCGCGAACGCGACGCCGGCGGGCCTATCGTCCGCGGCTTCGCACGCGGCGGCTTTCGGCTGGACGAGGAGCAGGTGCTGCCGGCGGTGCTGCTGACCGTCAGCGACGCACAGGGCTGGACACCACCGCCGCTCGCCGAGCTCGACGAGGCCGCGCTGGAGGCGATCCTGTCGCCGGCGCCGGAGTTCATCCTGATCGGCACCGGGGCGACGCTGGCGCGGCCGCCGCGCGCGCTGGTGAATGCGGTGGAGGCACGCGGCATCGGCGTGGAAGCCATGGACAGCCGCGCCGCCGCCAAGGCGTGGGGCGTGCTGCGCAGCGAAGGGCGGCAGATCGCCGCCGCGCTCTACCCGCTCGACGCGTAGCGCCGCTCCGCCGCCGGGATTAGCGCTCGATCATTACGGGCGAGGTGATACGATCCGCGGCATGGCGACAGACAGCGGCACCATCTCCTTCATCGTCGATCAGCTGGCGCAGGCGAACGACATCGCCGTGAAGCCGATGTTCGGCGAACACGCTCTCTACAGCAGCGGCAAGCTGGTCGCGCTGATCTGCGACGGGCAGTTGTTCGTCAAGCCGACGCCCGGCGGGCGGGCCTTTGCCGGCGGTTGTGCGGAGGCGCCGCCCTACCCCGGCGCGAAGCCCAGCCTGTTGATCGACGCCGACCGCTGGGACGATGCGGACTGGCTGGGCGAGCTGGTGGCGATCACCACGGCCGAACTGCCGGCGCCCAAGCCGAAAGCGCCGCGCAAGCCCAAGGTGCAGAAGCCAGCCTGACCGGCCGGGCGGCCCCTCCCCCGATGGAAGGAGCCGCCGATCGTTAAGCGAGTGATGGACGGCGCGCGAAGACGCCGAAGCTGGCGATGATCGCGTAGCAGATCACCGGCAGCACCAGCGCGAATGCCAGGCTGCCCGTGGTATCCGCCAGCGTGCCGTAGAGCGGCGGGACGACAGCACCGCCGACGATGGCGGTGGCGATCACGCCCGAGCCCTCCGCCGCGCGCTTCCCGAGCCCCTCGGACGCGAGGCTGAAGATGGTCGGGAACATGATCGAGTTCGCCAGGCCGATGGCGATCAGCGCCCAGCCCGCCGCCGTACCGCTGCTGTTGGCGGAGAAAAGCAGCAGGGCGATGGCGACCGAGCCGGCGGTCGCCAGCACCTTGCCGGGGGACACGACGCGCAGGATCGCCGAGCCGGCGAAGCGGCCGATCAGCGCGCCACCCCAATAGAAGGGCACGTAGTTGCCGGCGGTTTCCAGCGGCACGTTCCACACGGTCGGCTGCGACAGATAGACGACGAGGTTCGAGCCGATCGCAACCTCCGCGCCGACGTAAAGAAAGATGCAGGCGACGCCGAAGGCGAAGCGCGGGCGCTTCAGCAGCGTCAGCGGATGGAAGATCGAGCCGCGCTGCTCCTGCTCTTCCTTGAGACGGTTGCGACGGGTCCAGACCACGCCCGCGATCACCAGCAGCGCCACGGCTAGGCCGATATAGGTGTGGACGATCGCGCGCGATGCTTCGACGCGGTAGGCGTCGAGCGCCGGGCCGCTCAGCGTCGCCGCGCTGATGCCCGCGAGGCTGCCGAGAATCAGCGTCGAGCCGACGCGCGGAAAGATGGTGGTGCCGAGCGAATTGAACGCCTGTGCAAAGGTGAGCCGGCTCGACGCGGTGCGCGGTGGGCCGAGCAGCGAGATCAGCGGATTGGCGACGACCTGCACCACGGTGATGCCGGCGCCGAGCACGAAAAGCGCCAGGAGGAACATGCCAAACGTTGCCGAGCTGGAGGCCGGGATGAACAGCAGGCAGCCCAGCGTCATCAGGATGAGGCCGAACGTCGCGGTGCGCATATAGCCGGCGCGGCGGACCACCGCGGCGGCTGGCAGCGAGAACAGCAGATAGGCGAGGAAGAAGGCGGAATTGACGAGGTTCGCCTGCGCGTGGCTGAGCGTGAACAGCTCCTGCAGCTTGGGCATGACGATGTCGTTGAGGCTGGTGATACCGCCGAAGATGAAGAACAGCGCAAAGACGAACCAGCGCAGATCAGGCGCGTCGGCATAGGACGCGTTCGCCGCGTCCGCTTCCTGCGCGGCGCTATCGGCACCCGTCGTGACTTGGGCAAATGCCATGAAATAATCCCCTCCGAGAACGTGTAACCGTTTACCGGGAAATCACCGGAGGGCAAACGCGCCGTTGCGGCGAGTCACTCGTGGCGGGGAAACCACCACATGACCGTGAGGGGAAGCGGGGTCCAGGCGCCGACGCGGATGCCGGCGAAGCGCAGCGCGTCCCCTACCCAGCCGTTGCAGGTGCGTAGCGCGCTGTAGCGGCCGCGCGCCGTGTAGAAGGCGTCATAGGCGTAATAGCCGTGGCGCCGCTCGCCGCCGGTGACGAGCGAGGCCTGGATGTAGGCAGCGAGGCGGCGGTATTCGGCGGGGCGCATGACCAATCGCCGCACGCTACCGTCGGCGTCAGGGCGCGGCAGATGATCGACATGGAGCATCGTGCGATTGCTGCCGATCGCGGCGGTTGTCACCGTCGGGAGGTTAATGTCCGCCCACGTCGGGGTGTTCAGGTAGAAGTCGCGGTCGCCCCAGCCGATCGAAAGGTGGTCGTAGGCGCCGTAGCGCGGATCGCGCAGGTCCTTGCCTGGGAAGATCGAACGCCAGTCCACGCCAGCGGCGACCTTCGGCAGGATCAGGCCGGTGTGGATCCCATTGCTTTCGATGAACAGCGTGACGCCATCTTCTGGCGCCTGCCAGCTACGGTTCGTCGGCAGCGCGCCGCCAATTAGTGCGGCAATGGGATAGGCCAGCAGGAGCGTGAGAAGGCCGACGAGAACAAGTGGTAGCGGGCGGCGGCGCATCGGCGGCATGTATCAGGATCTGCGGCGGCTGCCATGCCGCTTCGTGACGCGAAGCGGTCGCGCTGATCCCCAACGCAAAACGGCCGCACTCCGGGGAGCACGGCCGTTTGGTTCGGCGCGATACGTCAGATCAGTTCGGGCGACCGATGCCGGCGATCGTGCGGTTGATCAGCGCGCGGTCGGCTTCGGCCCCGTGACGCTCCGCGATCAGCGCGGCGGCAGCGTTGGCCGCGGCCTCAGCGGTCTTGGCGCGGACTTCGAGCAGCGCGGCGCGTTCGGCGGCGGCGATCTTGTCCTCGGCCATCTTGCCGCGGCGCATGACCAGCTCGTCCGCGTCCGCCTTGGCCTTGGCGATGATCACCTCGGCCTCGTGATTGGCCTGCGCAGCCATCTCGCCCGCGGTCTTTTCCGCGTCGGCGATCTTACGCGCATATTCGTCACGCAGCGCCTCGGCTTCGGCACGTAGCGCCTTGGCTTCATCGAGTTGGCGACGAATGTCGGCGATCTGCCGATCGAGGCCACCGACGATCAGCGCCGGCACCTTTTTCCAGATCAGGATCGCGAACAGCACGAGCATCGCGAGCGACACCCAGACGGTGCCATTAAGGCCGAGCAGCGCCGGATCGACGTGATGCTCCGGGCCGCCCTCGGCAATGCTGGTGCTGAGCGCCTCGGTGCCGTCGGCCGTCATGCCGCGTGCCTCTGCCGCATGGGCGAGGTTCTGCGCCACCTCGGCCGAGCCGCCGGTCGCGGCACTCAGGATGATGAACTCAGCCATGTGCCATCGCCGCCTTCACGGCGCCCCTTGCTTCGTCCGCCGACACCGACACGCCCGAAACGCGCGCCACGATGTCCTGCGTGGCTTCCGCCGCAACCGCCTCGATCTCGTCGAGCGCGCGCTGCGTGGCCGCCTTGATATCCGCCTCAGCCGACGCGACGCGCGCCGCCTGCTGGTCGCCAGCCGCGTTCAGCGTTTCCTCGCTGGCCTTGGCGGCACGCTGGCGTGCCTCCGCGACGAGCGCCTGCGCCTTTTCGCGATTGGCCTGGTCGCGCACGCGCCAGTCCGCCTCAACCTTGTCCGCTTCGTCACGCGCGGCCGAAGCCGCCGCGAGATCCGCCGCAATCGAATGATCGCGCGCGTCGATCGTCTTCTGCACCTTGGGCAGCATCCCGCGGCCCACGACAAAGAAGACAACGCCGAAGGTGACGACGAGCCAGAACAGCTGCGACGCCCAGGTTGCGGCAAGTTGGGAGATCTGAGGCATCTTGAACCCTTAACCTCCCCTCCGTTCGCACTGGCCCGGTTTATGCGCGCTCGATCACCAAAGACCGAGGCCCGGGCCGCGCGAACGGCGGAGGATTTCGTATCGTGTTAAGCGACGAAAACCAGGATCATCGCGACAACGAACGAGAGCAGACCGAGAAGCTCGGCACCGGCGAAACCGATGAAGAGACGGCCCTGCTGCGCGTCGGCTGCACCCGGATTGCGCAGCGCGCCTTCGAGGAACTTGCCGAACACGTTGCCCACGCCGAGCGAGGCGAGGCCCGCACCGACAGCGGCCAGACCGGCGCCGAGCAGCTTTGCGGCTTCTGCGTCCATTTTAGTAACTCCCTATCAAAATCAGATGGTTGGATTGAACAGTACGAAACTCAGTGCAGGTTGACCGCGTCATTCAGGTAGAGCGAGGTCAACAGCGCGAACACATAAGCCTGGATACCGGCGACCAGCAGCTCGAGCGCCGAGATGCCGACCATCAGGCCGAAGCTGGGGATGCCCACCAAAAGGCCGATCCCGGCGCCAGCGTTGCCGGCGTTGATCACGAAGCCCGCCAGCACCTTCAGGAGCACGTGGCCGGCGGTCATGGCGACGAACAGTCGCAGGCCGAGGCTGAACGGGCGCACCATGAACGAGACGAACTCGATCAACGGAATGACCGGCAGCAGCCACCAGGGCGTGCCATGCGGCACGAACAGGCTGAAGAAGTGCAGACCGTGGCGCCAAAAGCCGACCACCAGAACGATCGCGAAGCTGAGGATCGCAAGGATGCCGGTGATGGTGAAGTGGCTGGTGAAGGTGAACGGGTGCACGCCGACGACGCCCAGCGGCATCAGGCCGAGGATGTTGGCGAACAGGATGAACATGAACAGCGAGAAGACGTAGGGAACGTAGCGCTTCCCCTCCGGCCCGATGTTCGATGCAAGCATGTTGTCGATGAAGCGCACGACGCTTTCGACCATCACCTGACCACGGGTCGGGATGAGCTTGCCCTTGGTGCCGAGCGACATGAAGGCGATGAGCCCCACCGTCGCGACCGCCATCCACATCGCCGAATTGGTGAAGGCGATATTGTACCCGGCAATCTGCCAGTCCTGGGTGCCGAACAACGGCTCAACCAGGAACTGGTGCATCGGATCGATCTTGCCGCCGCCTTCCGCCACGCCTGTTTCCCTTAACGAAAGCGCCCGATCTTACTTCGGGCGCTGGCTAGAAATCCGAATGATGTTCCTGAACGCGGCGCCCGTCCCGAGGGCGAGCATCACGAGCAGACCCCAGGGCTGCGTACCCGCGAATCGGTCGATCACCCAACCGATCAGCGCGCCGCCGACCATTCCCCCGATCAGTTCGGCGAGCACTCGGTTGCCGAGGCGATAGCCGCCATCGGGTTCCGCCTTGCCCGCCCCTGTCCGGTGCGCCTCGTCCGTTTGCGCCGCCTTCAACCGCTCCTCAAGAGAAGTCAGGCGAGCATCGGTGCCGAGGGTGTCTGGTCCGGGCTCGTTCTCTGCCATCCAAGCGTCCCCCACATGTTTTTGGGCAGGCGCAAGGTAGCCAAGTGGCGAGCCCGCCAAGGCGCCGTCCGGTTAGCCGGGGGGTGTTGGGGTGTCAACACTTGCGCAACCTTGTGTCACAGCAGCGCAAGGAGCGAAGCCGTGCGATCCGAACGCGTTGACGGTGGGGAGGTAAGAACGGCCGGTGGCAGCGGGACGGAGCCACCGGGCGAAAGAGGGGAGATGGTCGGCCGGGCGCGTATCGCCTCGGCCGGCCAGTCAGTTAGCGATCAGACGCAGCGTGGATCGCGAGTCGGTGCACCGGCGCCGCGAGTCGCCCATTCGCCGGTCGGCGTGCGATACTTTTCGCCGGCGGACGTCTGCTGGATGAGGTTGCAGCCGCTGGTGAAGGCGAGCTGCTCCACCGTGGCGCCCGACGCCTGCGCCTTTTGCGTGTATGCCGCCTTGCGCTGGATGTTGATCGCGTTGACCAGCGCGCGCAGATCGGCCGAGCCGCCGCCTACCACGCCGAGATAGCCGTCGGGCTGCTCACCCACCTGCCCGGCCGCACGCGCGGCGGCATAGGCCGGGTCGCGCTGCGCCCAGGCGGCGGCGGACATTCCGCTGAGGGCCAGCGCCCCGGCCACCATCAGCAACGCCTTTTTGGTCTTCATCAGAAAATCCCCGGATTCTGCTTGATCAGCGACTTCGCCTCATTGTCGAGGCGATACACCACTTCCTGCGTCACGCTGATGTTGAGGTTGATCACGATCGGCTTGTCGGGCGCGGAGACGTTCACGCACGCACCGCTCGCCAGCGCCAGACCAACCACCATCATCCGCGTCACCATCGTAGAAATCGTGTGCCCCTGATGCTTCGTCAATGTGTCGCTCATGGCATATTCTCGCTTGCGGGGGGCTGAATGGTGGAAGGTGTGGCGGGCGGATCGGCGCGCTTGTTCTGCTCCTCGAGCAGCGCGGGCAGATTGCGCTCCACCAATCGCTTCGGATCGTAGAAGGAGGCGGCGGTGTCGATCAGGCTGCGGAACGGCGCCTTGATGCGGACATTGAAGACGAACGGCAGCCGCTGCAGCCGGCGGATGAGGAAATTGGACTTGGCGCCTTCGCCCTGGCTGACCCCGGCGAAACGCACTTCGGTGACCATGTCGCCGGCCAGCGGGCCGTTCATCACCAGCTCCAGATTGCGATAGCGCAGAGAGCGGAGCGCCTGGAACGCGATATTGCCCCAGGTGCCCAGATCCTTCTCGGTGAGGTCGCCCAGATAGGCCAAGGTTCCGCCGCCCTCGCGCACGACCAGGCGGCCGTTTTCGATCCGCCCGCCGGACTGATCGAAGATCATCGGCAATTCGCCGTCGAACACGCCGGTGGCGTCGATGTTCTTCAAGTCAAACTGTTGCAGGAATTGGCGCAGCTGCACGCCCTGGGCGCGGAAGGTCAGGTTGCGGTCCTGCGGTGAGGAGAAATCGAGCAGGGTCGGTTGCAGCGTCAGCGTGCCGCCGCCGAACGGCCAGCGGCCGCCCTTCACCGCAACCTTCAGGTCACGCAGCAGCTGATATTCGATGACGCCATCGGTCACCGCCACGCCGGGGTTGATCTCCGCCACGGTGGCGATCTGGCCGGGTGCCGATTCGAGCGCCAGCAGATCGGTGAACTGCACCTGCCCCTTGATCCCGCTGACTGGGCCGAACGCCGCCGCCAAGTCCACCTTGTCGGTGCCGAAGGTGCCGGTGGAGGTGACGCCGTCGGGGCTCCACGCGATCCGGCCATTGCCGCGGATAGTGCCGCGCACGTCGGCGATGACGCCGAAGGTGAGCCGGGTCAGCTCCTCCGGCTGGAAGCCATCGCCGAAGGTGATGCCGGGCACGGCAAGTTGCGCCTCGCCACTGCCGCTCGGCAACGCGTGGCGGATGGCCACATCGGCGACCTTGACGCTCTTTTCCGGCGTGAACAGCGTGCCCTGTGCCGTGATGATGTTGTCGCGTAGCGCAAGGGAAACGTCGCGCGCGTCCAACTGGTTGAATCGCGGATCTGCGGCGGCGTCTGCAACCTTTAGCGCGCCGGTCAGCGCCAATGCACCATTGGCGAAGCGCCAGTCGCCGCCCGCGCCGGACAGCAGCAGCGGCACGTTGCCGATCTGGCCCGCGCCATCGGCAAAGGTGCCGACCAGCGCTGCGCCGTTGGTCACCCGGCCGCCGAGCTGGCCGAAGTTCAGCCGCGTCACGCTGTCCGGTCGCCCGATCCGTGCGGCGACCTGTGCGAGGGTGAAGCCGAGATCGGCATGGCGCCAGCGGACGGCGCCGATCGACAGCGCAAGCGGCGAGCCGCCGAGCGCACCGGCGAGGCGGACGTTGTTCGTTGCGATACCGCCGCGCAGCCTGCCGCCCTCCATCCGCAGCAAGGCGCCATCGGCGGGGCAGAGCGTGAGGCTGGCCGGACGCAGGCGCAGCCCCGAAAGGCTGAGCGACTGGAAGCTCGCGGGCACGCAGCTCGAATCCACCGACAGGCGCGTGCCCGAGGCGCGGACGTCGAGCGGCAGGCGCAGCGCCTCCACGCGCCCCGCGCTGCCGAGCGGGCCGGTGAGCGTCGCGACAGTCTTGAGCCGCCAGCCAGCCTGCGGCGAAAACGCAAAGCTGGCGGGCGAGAGCGCAAGGCTGGCGTCGCCGGCGGCGTAGCGCGCGATCCGTGCCGTGCCGGTCACCGCAGCGCCGGGCCGCGCCTGCGCCAGATCGATGCGGCCGACCGGCAGCCCGCCGCCGCCGAAGCGCAGCACGCCATCGGCACGCAAACCGCCCCGCTCTCCAAGCTCCAGCCCGGCGCCATCCCCGAAACGTACGGCCGCGCCGGAGCGCGACTCCATCGCCAGCGTGCGCACGGTGACCAGCGGCTGACCCGCGGCAGTGCCGAGCGCCACCTCGCCATTCAGCGAGAAATTGCCCGCAGCGGTGGCGAGCGCCTGCGCCAGCGGACCGGCCAGCGGCGCCACCGGCGTGCCTGCCGCAGCACGCGCGGCGCTTGTCAGCTGTTGCCGCGTGGCGGGCGCAAGCGCGAGGTCGCGCCCCTCAATGCGACCGGCAGCGATGGCGCGACCGGCGCCCACGCGCCAGGTGCCGGCAAAGCGCGCCGCGCCACCCCGAACCATGTCGCTTTGCAGCGTCTCGGCGCGAAGCTGGGCATCACCCTCGGTGCGCGCGGGGCTGCCGTTGAAGCGGATCTGGCCGTCCAGGCTGGCGAGCCGGATGCCCGGAGCCGCGATGCGGTCGGTGCGCAGCCCGGCGGTGCCCTGCCACCGATCGAGCGCCGCGCCGAGCGCCACGTCCACGGTCGCGCGCGGTGACTGGATGGTGACGCCATCGCAGCTGATCGCCTGCATCCGCACCGGCCCGGCGATCGTCGGCGCCTCCTTGCGCACGGCGATGTCGAGCAGCGCTGTTGGACGCTGCATCGTGCACCCGCCCACCGCGATGCGATCGGTAACGGCCGCCAGCGTTCCCCGGAAGCCGTCGTTCAGCTGGCCTCGCCCGGTCACCTTCAGCCCCACCACGCCGAGCGGCGTCGCAAGCCGCATCCGCGCGTCCGCGACGTTCAGCTCGATCGCCGGCAGCGCGAACGGCTTGCCCGACGGGGCGGGCAGCAGGCGATCAAGCGCGCCGAGCGACAGGCGGCCATCGACCAGGGTGCCGCGCAGCCGGACCTTGCCGGCCGACACCGTCGTCACCGTGGGCGTGCCGCCGATCAGCGACAGTCGCGTCTCGACCCAATCGGCAACCAGATCGGGATCGTTGGGATCGCCGATCACCACGTTGGTCAGGCGTTGCCGCTGAAGCCCGAGATCCTCGATCTGGTAGCGCGCCGGCACGCCATTCGCCGCGAGATTGTTGTCGACGACGCGCGTCGCTATCGGCACCCGGCCGAACCACAAGGCGAGCAGCACGATGATGACGAAAAGGAGGAGGCCGAGCAGCACACGGAGCCAACGTCTCCGGACCGGCCGCTCTTCCTCCGCTACGACCGCCACCTGACCCCTTCCAAAACGCGGAACGGCCACTCTCCTAGGGGCTGGCGACGCCGGTTGGAAGCGGGCGTGCGCGCCTGGCGCGGCCATCGCGTGCCGCGGAGCGATTGCACTATCGCCGCCCGCCGCCTAGCCATGCTGCCGATGGCCGACAGCGACCCGAGTGCGACCGACAACCACGGCCATCGTGCACGGCTGCGCAGTCGCCTGCTGGCGGGCGGCGGCGAGGCGCTGCTGGACCATGAGCTGATCGAATATCTGCTGGCGCTCGCCATCCCGCGCCGCGACACCAAGCCGCTCGCCAAGGCGCTGCTGCGCGAGTTCGGCGGGATCGGCGGGCTGTTGACCGCGGATGCCGAGGCGCTGATGCGCGTGTCCGGCATGGGCGAGACGAGCGCGGCGGCGATCAAGATCGCGCAGGCGGCGGCAGTGCGGCTGGTGCAGGCGGAGGTCGCGGCGCGGCCGGTGCTCGGCAATTGGCAGGCGTTGCTTGATTACCTCCATGCCGACATGGCGCACCATGTGATCGAGCGGGTGCGCGTGCTCCACCTCAACAGCCGCAACATGCTGATCCGCGACGAGGTGATGAGCGAAGGTTCGATCGATCAGGCGCAGGTGCATGTGCGCGAGGTGATCCGCCGCGCGATCGATCTCGGCTCGGCGGCGATCATCCTGGTGCATAACCATCCCTCGGGCGACCCCTCGCCCAGCCGCGCCGACATCGAGATCACCAAGGCGATCGTCGATGCTGGCAAGGGCATGGGGATTGTCGTTCACGACCATCTGATTGTCGGCACCAGCGGCCATGTGAGCCTGCGCGCGAAGGGGTTGATGTAGCGCTTGTTCGTCATGCCGGGAGTGCCCCGGCATCCGCCGTGCCGCGGATCCGACTCCACGAGGTTTGCGGACCGGTAGGCCCCGGCACAAGGCCGGGGTGACAAGGGGTCAACGCTGCGCGTTCTTCTCCGCCTTTTCCTCGGCCGCTGTCTTCGGCTCGGCCAGCTGCGGCGGCTCGGACGTCATCATCGAGCCTTGCAGCGCGATGTCGAGCTTGGCGTCCTCGTTGAGCGGATTGCCGTCCGCGTCCGTCTCGGCAAGCGGATCGGTTTCGGCGGGGTTCTTGGGGCGATCGGACATCGGAATTCTCCTTCCCCGCTGCAACGGTCCGGGAGCGACGCCCGTTCCGCCGCTCACCCCGTTCCGCCGCTCACTTGGCGTGGTAAAAGTCGTACACCTGCTGCGCGACACCCGCGCTGACGCCCGGCGCCTTCTGCAAGTCCGCAAGGCTGGCGTTGCGTACCGCCCGCGCCGTGCCGAAATGCATCAACAGCGCCTTCTTCCGCGCCGGGCCGATGCCGGGCACCTCGTCCAGCGGGCTCGCGCCCATGGCCTTGGCGCGCTTTTCGCGATGCGCGCCGATGACGAAGCGGTGGACCTCGTCGCGCAGGCGCTGGAGGTAGAACAGCACCGGCGAGTTGACGGGCAGCGTCAGTTCGCGCCCGTCCATCAGGTGGAACACCTCGCGCCCCTCGCGCCCGTGATGCGGCCCCTTGGCGACGCCGACCAGGCACACGTCCTCGATGCCGAGATCTTCCAGCACCGCCTTGGCGGCATTAAGCTGACCCCGGCCGCCGTCGAGCAGGACGAGATCGGGCCAGGTGTCGCCGTCGCGATCGGGATCCTCCTCGATCGCGCGGGCGAAGCGACGGGTCAGCACTTCGCGCATCATCGCGAAATCGTCGTCGGTCGCCGCCTGCTTGATGTTGAACTTGCGATACTGGCCCTTGCGGAAGCCCTCCGGCCCCGCGACGACCATCGCGCCGACGGCGTTGGTGCCCTGAATGTGGCTATTGTCGTAGATCTCGATCCGATGCGGCGGCTCGGCGAGCTCGAACAGGTCGGCCACCTCGCGATTGAGCTTCGCCTGCGTCGTCGATTCGGCCAGCCGGCGCTCCAGCGCCTCCTTGGCGTTGCGGCAGGCCTGCTCCATCAGCCGCTTGCGCGTGCCGCGCTGCGGCACTTCGATGGCCACCTTGCGCCCGGCCTGCGTCGACAGCGCCTCGACCAGCACCTCCGCTTCGGGCAGCGCACGGTCGACCAGCACGGTGCGCGCGGGCGGCACCTCCTCGTAGAATTGCATCAGGAAGAGCGACATGACCTCTTCCTCGCTCACCTCGGCGGTGTGCGCGGGGAAGAAGCTGCGGTGGCCCCAATTCTGCCCGCCGCGGATGAAGAACGCCTGGATGCCGATCACGCCCTCATGGCTGGCGAGCGCGAAGATGTCGGCATCGCCCACTCCTTCCGCGTTGATGAACTGCGTGCCCTGGATGAAGGTGAGCGCGCGCAGGCGATCGCGCAGGATCGCCGCCAGCTCGAAATCCATCGCCTCGGCCGCGGCCTGCATCTGCGCGCCGAGCTTCGCCTGCACGTCGGTCGTCTTGCCGGCGAGGAACTTCTTCGAATCGGCGACCAGCTCGTCATAGCCGGCCTTGTCGATGCGCCCGACGCACGGCGCCGAGCAGCGCTTGATCTGGTACAGCAGGCAGGGCCGGTCGCGCGTCTTGAAGAAACCGTCGGTGCAGCTGCGCAGCAGGAACAGCTTCTGCAGCGCATTCAGCGTGTTGTTGACGCTGCCCGCGCTGGCGAAGGGGCCGTAATAATCGCCCTTGGCGCGCCGCGCGCCGCGATGCTTCTGAATGCGCGGATAATCATGATCCTGCCGCAACAGGATGAACGGAAACGATTTATCGTCGCGCAGCAGCACGTTGTACGGCGGGCGATAGCGCTTGATCAGCTGCGCCTCGAGCAGCAGCGCCTCCGCCTCGTTGTTGGTCGTGACGATCGTCATGGAGCGCGTCTGCGACACCATGCGCTGCAACCGCTTCGTCAGGTTCTTGAACTGGGTGTAGTTGCTGACTCGGCTTTTCAGCGCGCGCGCCTTGCCGACGTACAGCACCTCGCCCTTGGCATCGTGCATCCGGTACACGCCCGGCTTCAGCGGCAGCGTGCGCACGACGTTGCGGATCGCGGCGACGCCCGCCTCCAGATCGGGCTGGTCGCTGCCGCGGATCGCGAACGTGGCTTTTTCTTCGTTGAACCGGTCGGGGGGGCCGTAGGAACCTTGCATCGTCACCTGAATCTAGGGTGCCGCCGCGCGCATCACCACCCCGTCGCCGGGTTCGGGAACGCCCGTCGCCGCATAGGTGTTGAGCGACCATGACCAACAAACGCGATAGCAGCGGCCGCTTCAAAGCCGATCACCACCAGCGCAACGTGGCCATCGGCGCCGCCACCGCCATTGGCGCGATCGCCACCGGACTGGCGAGCGCGATCCACTTCGGCCTGTTCGACCGCTTCTTCGCGCCCAAGGACGGCCATCACGCGCCGGAGCTGGAGGGGGATCACCATCCCGGGCCGAACGAGCGCGCGTCCGAGCATTTCCGCCCCGATCCGACCGCGCCGGTGTCGGCCGCGGACCGCGAGGCCTTGCGCCCCGCGACCGGCCCGGCGCCAGGCTTTTCGGCCAATCGCGGCGATCTGCGCAGCGAGCCTTAAGCGATCGGATCGCCGTGCCTCACGCCGGGCGCTTTGCCTCGGCGTGAGGCGCGCGATCTACTTCGCCGGCGTCTTCACCCCGCCGGTGCGATCATACGCCTTCTCACCGCCGATCCAGGTCTGCTCGACGCGGATCGTGCGCAGCGTCGCCGCGTCGGCGGTCAGCGGATCGCGATCGACGATGATGAAGTCGGCCTTCTGCCCCGGCGCGAGATTGCCGAACTTCTGCTCCGCCATCCCTGCGTAAGCCGCACCGCCGGTGAACGCCCACCATGCCTGCTCACGGCTAACCGCCTCTTCCGGGCGCCAGCCGCCGGGCGGCTGCCCCTGCGCATCCTGCCGCGTGAAGGCGGCCGCCCAGCCGTCCCACGGGTCGGGCTTTTCGACCGGGAAGTCGGAGCCGAACGCCAGCTTGCCGCCGTTCGCCAGCACCGATTTCCAGGCGTAGGCGCCCGCGAGGCGCGCCGGGCCAAGCCGCGCCTCCGCCATGGTGCGATCGCCGGTCTGATGCGTCGGCTGCATCGAGGCGATGGTGCCGAACTGGCCAAAGCTCTTGAGATCGGCGGGGTCGATCACCTGCGCATGCTCGATCCGCCAGCGCCGATCACCCTTGTAGGTCGCGCTGAGCACCTGGATCGCATCGAGTACCTGGCTGTTGGCGCGATCGCCGATGGCGTGAACCGCGAGCTGGAAATTGTCCATCGCCGCGCGGCTCATCTGGTTCTGTAGCTGCGTGTCGGACAGGAAGCTCAGTCCCTTCTCGCCCGGTGCGTCGGCATAGGGCGCCTTCAGCGCCGCGCCGCGCGAGCCGAGCGCACCGTCGAGATAGATCTTCACCCCGCCCATGCGCAACCGGTCGTCATAAAGCCACGGCGTCGGTCCCTTCCCGCCGATGCGGCTGGCGGTCTCGACGCCGGCCGCATAGCTCATTATCCGCACCCGCAGCGCGCCGATGTCGGCCATGCGGCGGTAGCTCAGCCAATCGTCCACGCTGGTGCCCATGTCGGCGACGGCGGTGATGCCGTTGGCGAGCAGGCGCTGTTGTGCCTGAAGGAAGGCTGCGTCGCGCTCCTTGGCGAGCGGCTGCGGCACCGCGCGCTCGATCAACTCCTTCGCGGCATCGACGAAGACGCCGGCGGGCGCATTGCCGGCTTTCTCGATCCGGCCACCCGCGGGCGCGGCCGTGCTGGCGGTGACGCCGGCTTCGCGCATCGCGATGCTGTTGGCCCAGCCGGCGTGACCGTCAGCGCGCTCCAGCCAGATCGGGTGACCGGCGGAAATGTCGTCGAGATCGGCGGAGGTGGGGAAGCGGTTCAGCCCCCATGCCTCCTGGTTCCAGCCGCGGCCGGTGATCCACTTGCGATCAGGGTTGGCGGCGATATAGGCCATCACCATCGCCTTCGCCTCGTTCAGCGAGCGCGCGCCGGAGAGGTCGAGCGACAGCGTGCCGAATCCCAGCGCCATGACGTGGCCGTGCGCGTCAATGAATCCGGGCAGCAGCGTCTTGCCGCCCATGTCGATGCGCCAGTCGTAGAGCGGCTTGCCAGCGTTCTTCTTGAGCTCGCGGCGGCTGAGCTTGGGCGGCTGCTCGCCCGGCGGGACGAGGCGGGTGACGCGGCCGTTCGCGTCGATCAGCACTGCCTTGAAGCGGATGACGCGGCCGTCAGCAGTGGGCGCCAAGCCGTTGACATTGTCCACAATCCCGTCGGCAAACGCGGGGGTGGCGAGGAGCGCGACGGCGAGGAGCAGCGCGCACCTCATCGCGGCAGCCTCCGCACGAGGGCGCTGGTATCCTGGCGGCCGCCGTCCATTTTCTGCACCTCTGCGTAGAATTGATCCACCAGGGCCGCCACCGGCAGCACCGCGCCGTTGCGCTTCGCCTCTTCCAGCGCCAGGCCAAGATCCTTGCGCATCCAGTTGATCGCAAAGCCGAAATCGAATTCATCCTTGGCCATGGTCGGCCAGCGGTTCACCATCTGCCAGCTTTGCGCCGCCCCGCCGGAGATCGCCTCCAGCACCTTGTCGAGATCGAGGTCGCTCGCCTGGGCGAAGCGCAGCGCCTCTGACAGGCCCTGCAGCACGCCCGCGATGCAGATCTGGTTCACCATCTTGGTCTGCTGCCCCGCGCCCGGCGCGCCGACGTGGACGATGCGGGCCGCATACGCCTCCATCACGGCCTGCGCCTGGCGAAAAGCAGCCTCGCTCCCACCGCACATGATCGACAATTGGCCTTTTTCGGCCCCCGCCTGGCCACCGGAAACCGGCGCGTCGACGACCAGCGTTCGCGCCGCCGCCAGTCGCCGCGCGATGTCGGCCGATACGGTGGTATGGTCGATGAACACGGCCTCGTCGGCCATCGTCGCAAAGGCGCCATCGTCGCCCAGCGTCACCTCGAACAGATCGGCATCGTTGCCGACGCAGGCGACCACCGCGTCCATGCCGCGCGCGGCGTCGGCGGGCGTGTCCGCTACGGCAAGGCCGGTCGCCTCCGCCTTGGCACGGGTGCGGTTATAGACGGTGACCTGGTGGCCCGCGCGCGCGAGATGGCCGGCCATGGGGGCGCCCATCACGCCCGTGCCGATGAAAGCGATCTTCATAACCACCGGCGATAGGGGCAGTTTGCACGGGGCGCCAGATGGTCCTAGAGCGCGGCATCGATCTGGATCATGGATCCCGTTCGGGCCGAGCCCGTCGACGCCCTGCCATTCTTCGCCGAAGAAACGACAGCCCTCGACCGGCTTTGCTTCGCGCGGCTTGGGATGTTTACTTATGGCGACTGCGGCACAACCGACGACCGACACCCTTCCCGTCAGCATCGCGGATATCCGCGACGCGCATGCCCGTATTCGCGACCAGATCGTGCGCACCCCCACGCTTGTCAGCAAGACGCTGTCGGCGCTGGCGGGCGCGACCATTTACCTCAAGTTCGAGAATTTGCAGTTCACCGCGGCGTACAAGGAGCGCGGGGCGCTCAACACTTTGCTGCTGCTCGACGAGGAAGCCAAGGCGCGCGGCGTGATCGCGGCGTCGGCCGGCAATCATGCGCAGGGCCTCGCCTATCACGCCAACCGGCTTGGCGTACCCGCCACGATCGTGATGCCCACCACCACGCCGACGGTGAAGGTGGTGCAGACCGAGGGGCATGGCGCGACGGTGGTGCTGCACGGTTACACCTTTGACGAAGCCTATGCGCATGCCCGCGTGCTGGAGGCGGAGCGCGGCTATACCTTCGTCCACCCGTTCGACGACCCGCGCGTGATCGCCGGCCAGGGCACGGTGGCGATCGAAATGCTGGAGGAAGTGCCGGCGATCGACACGCTGGTGGTGCCGATCGGCGGCGGCGGGCTGATCTCCGGCATGTCCACCGTGGCACGTGCGGCCGACCGGCCGATCGAGGTCGTCGGCGTGCAGGCCGAGCTGTTCCCCTCCATGTACAACAAGCTGCGGCATACCGAGCTGCCCTGCGCCGGCGACACGCTGGCCGAGGGCATTGCGGTGAAGCAGCCCGGCGGCATCACGGCGCGGATGGTGGAGGCGCTGGTCGACGACATCCTGCTCGTCACCGAACGCAGCCTGGAAGAATCGGTCAGCCTGCTGCTCCAGATCGAGAAAACGGTCGTCGAGGGCGCGGGCGCGGCGGGCCTTGCCGCGGTGCTTGCCAACAAGGAGCGGTTCGCCGGCAAGACGGTGGGCATCGTGCTGTGCGGCGGCAACATCGATACGCGGCTGCTCGCCAACGTGCTGCTGCGCGATCTGGCGCGATCGGGGCGGCTGGCGCGGCTGCGCATCCGGCTGCAGGACCAGCCGGGCGCGCTGTATAATGTCGCGCGGATCTTCGACCAGGAGCGGGTGAATATCCTGGAACTGGCGCATCAGCGCATCTTCACCAACCTGCCGGCCAAGGGCCTAAGCCTCGACGTCGAGTGCGAGACGCGCGACCGGGCGCACCTCGACCGGTTGCTCGCCGCGCTCGATACGGCGGGCTACAAGGTGAGCCTGATCGAGCTGGCGTGACGATCGGCGTGTTTGACCCATTTCGGGTCAGATCGGGCTTGCGGCAATTCCCACCTCGCGCTGCATTGCGGAAATACCGCGGGATGCCCCTTCATGCGGCTTTTCACCGCCCGTCGTGCGTTCCATATCCTGATACAGGCGCGATCAACCAGCGTGCCTGTGTGAGGATTTGCCGGCGGTGACTGCGCCTTTTCGTTTTCCGCGTTTCTTTGTGACCAGCCCGGCGCCCTGCCCCTATCTGCCCGGCCGGCAGGAGCGGAAGGTGTTCACCGAGCTGTCCGGCCCGCACGCCAGCGAGCTGAACGATGCGCTGGGCCGGATCGGCTTTCGCCGCAGCCAGTCGGTCGCCTATCGCCCGTCGTGCGTCGGCTGCACCGCGTGCGTCTCGGTCCGCGTGGTGACCAAGGAATTCGAGCTCAACGCCACGCAGCGCAAGCTGATGCGGCGCAACGAGGATCTGGAAATCACCGCCTGCCGCCCCTGGGCGACCGAGGAGCAATATCAGCTGCTGCGGAGCTATCTGGCGCAGCGCCATCCCGGCGGCGGCATGGCCGGCATGGAAGACCAGGATTATGCCGACATGGTCGAGCACTCGCCGGTCAATTCGGTGGTGGTCGAATATCGCGAGCCGGCCGTCGACGGGCGCCCCGGCCGGCTGATCGGCGCCTGCCTGACCGACCGGCAGGCGGACGGGCTGTCGATGGTCTACAGCTTCTTCGATGCCGAGGAGGGCGCACGGCCCGGTCTCGGCAACCTCATCATCCTGGATCACATCCTGCGCGCGCGGGCGGCGGGGCTGCCGTACGTCTATCTCGGCTATTGGGTGAAGGGCGCCGCGCGCATGGCGTACAAGACGCGCTATCGCCCGCTCGAGCGGCTCGGGCCACAGGGTTGGATGGTGATGGATGACGCGGAACTCGATTCGCCATCAACCGGCGAACTCGCCTTTTCGGGCGCTTAATCGTCACCCTGCACGGTAACGTCCACCTCGAGCCGCTCGGCGCCGTCGCCAAGGCGGGAGCCGGCGACGGGCGAGGCACCGCCGGCATCGAGCGCGATCGCGACGCGGACGTGATGCTCCTCGGGTGACCGGCCCAGCCAGGGATCGAAGGCGACCCAGCCGAGATCGTCGACATGCGCCTCGGCCCAGCCGTGCGGCGTGGGCCGGTGATCGCCGGTGAGATCGCAATAACCGGTAACGTAGCGCGCCGGTGCGCCTGCCGCGCGTGCGGCGGCGATGAAGACGTGCGCCATGTCGCGCGGGGTCAATGCGTCGAGCGCAAAGGCTTCGGCAGCGGTGCGGCCAGCCTCGGGGCGGCCGCAGTCATCGGCAAATCGCTCGCGAACGGCGGTGTTCAGGCGATGCAGCGCGGCGAGATCCCGGCCGCCCGATGCCTCGCTGGCGAATGCCGTTATCGCCTGGTCCGCCGCCGTGGCGGGCGTGGTGCGCAGAAAGAAGCGCGGGGGCAGACATTCGGTGACACCGCGCAGGACGCCGTCGGACGAGCTGGTTACCACCTCGCCCGATACGACCAGCTCGATCCGCTCGATCGCGCCTTCGCAATACAACATGGTGGTGGCGTTGCCGAACCCGTCGCGATGCTGCGTCATGCGCGAATCGCAATCCACCGCGATCTGCCAGTCGGCCACCGTCTGATCGTGCGTGTCGCTGGGCGTCATGCGCAGCAGCTGAACGATGCGGCCCTGCGGCGCGGTGAAGGCGTAAACCGTGCGGTGATCGATGGAGAGGCGCATCAGTGAAACTTGAACTGGCGGGCGATGGCGGCGTGCAGTTGATCGTTTTCGGCGATCACCGCCTGGAGATGCTGATGCAGCCCCGACACGATCACGTCGCCGCTACGCGTCTTCAGCGCGCGGGCGTGGCGGCTGCGGGCCATGCGGTCCGCCTCGCCATTGGTGCCCGTGCGCCGGGCCAGTTGCGTGAGCACGTCGGTGACCTCCTCGATCGCGCCGGCAACGCTGCGCGGCAGCTCGCTGCGGGTCAGCAGCAGGTCGATGACATTGGCCGGCACCAGCCCGTCATTGTACAGCCAGCGATAGGCAGTGACGGCCGAAACGGTCTGGAGGATGGTGGTCCATTGATCGCGATCGACCGTGCCGCCGACCTCCGCGCCCTCGGGCAGCAGGAGGTGATATTTGACGTCGAGCAGCCGTGCGGTGTCGTCGACGCGCTCGGTCGCCTGGCCGAGCCGGATGAACAGGGTCGTCTGATTGCGCAGCATGCGGTGCAGCGCGCCCTCGAACCCGCGCGTCTCATGCTTCACCGCATCGACCAGCGCCAGCGTGCGATCGGTGTCGGCACGGGCGACGCGCTTGTCGAACACCAGCCAGGCGCTGTTGATCGCCGACCAGGATTCGCGGGTCAGTGCGATGCGCACCGCGCGCGCATTCATCCGCGCCATGTCGAGGCAGCGGACGAGCGAGCCGGGGTTGCTCGAATCGCTGGTGAGAAAGCGCGATACCGCCTCGCGCGTCAGGCTGGCGCCGGTCGCCTTGAACGCGGCCTCAGTGTCGGTGACGGTGAGCGCGGACAGCCACGCCGCCTCGCCCGCTGGACGCGCCGAGAGGACGTCGAGGCGGATCGTCGCCTCCACCAGCCGGGCGATGAAGTCGGCGCGCTCGATGTACCGGCCCAGCCAGTAGAGCGAGGAAGCGGTGCGGCTCAGCATCGTGCGTCACCGGAGGTACGCGGCGATAGGGAGGCGTGATGCGGGCTCACAGGCTCTGCTCCTGCGTCATGCCGTCCGGCCCCATGGTCTGCGTCTGCTTCATTCCCTCGTCCAGCAGCACGAAGCTGTCCTTGGTGCCGCCGCCCTGCGAGGAATTCACCACCAGCGAGCCTTCGCGCAGTGCGACGCGGGTCAGCCCGCCGGGCACCACCTGCACGCCCTTGGCACCACTGAGCACGAACGGGCGGAAATCCACGTGGCGCGGCGCGACGCCCGCTTCGACCAGGGTCGGCACGGTGGAGAGCGCCAGGGTGGGCTGCGCGATGTAGCGGTGCGGCTCGGCTTCGAGCACCCGGCGGAACTTCTCGATCTCGCTTTTGGAGGCGGTGGGGCCGACAAGCATCCCGTAGCCGCCCGAGCCGTCGACCAGCTTCACGACGAGCTGGTCGAGATTGTCGAGCGTGTAGCGCAGCGCCTCGGGCTCGCGGCAGCGCCGCGTTTCGACGTTGGGCAGCTTCGCTTCCTTGCCGGAATAGAAGCGGACGATTTCGGGCATGTAGCTGTAGATCGCCTTGTCGTCGGCGATGCCGTTGCCGGGCGCGTTGATGATCGCGACGTTGCCGGCGGCATAGGCGGCGATGAGGCCGGGCACGCCGAGCATCGAATCGGGGCGGAACACCAGGGGATCGAGGAAATCGTCGTCGACGCGGCGGTAGATCACGTCCACCTTCACGCGGCCCGCGATGGTGCGCATGTACACCGCGTCATTGTCGACCACGAGATCGGCCGCCTCGACCAGCTCGATGCCCATCGAATCGGCAAGAAAGCTGTGCTCGTAATAGGCCGAATTGTAGTGGCCGGGGGTCAGCACGACACAGGTCGGGTTCTGCCCGCACCCGCGCGGCGCGACCGAGCGCATGGTTTCGAGCAGGCGATCGGGGTAGCTGTCCACCGCCGCCACGCGCATCTGGCCGAACAGCTCGGGGCACAGCCGCACCATCGCCTCGCGGTTTTCCAGCATGTAGCTGACGCCCGACGGGGTGCGGGCATTGTCCTCCAGCACGAAGAACTGGTCGGGGCCGGTGCGCACCAGATCGATGCCGCAGATATGCGCCCAAACGCCGTGCGGCGGGCGGATGCCGACCACCTCGGGGCGGAATTGCGGATTGAGGAAGATCAGATCCTCGGGCAGCACGCCGGCCTTCAGGATCTCCTGCGCGCCGTAGATGTCGTCGAGGAAGGCGTTAATCGCCTCGACGCGCTGGATCAGCCCTTCGGACAGCCGCGCCCATTCGTCGGCGAGGAACACCCGCGGGACGATGTCGAAGGGGATGATCCGCTCGCTGGCGTCATTGTCGCCATAGACCGCAAAGGTGATGCCGAGCTGGCGAAAGGTGCTTTCGGCGGCCTCTTGGCGGCGGCGCAGTTCGTCGGGCGGGGTATCGGCGAGCCAGTCGACCAGATTGGCGAGTTCCGGCCGGCTTGCGCCGTCGGTGCCCATGATTTCGTCGAATGCCCGTGTCCCCATCAGACGGTTAACGCCCCATCGATCGTTTCGGGTGCATGCTGATATATATTGTTGCAGCGCACAAGGGCGCGCGTCGTTCAGCGGGCGGCTGCGATGGACCTACAGCGCGTCGCCGCTGGCGTTCACGCGCCCTTCGGCAGCGCGGCGAGCATGCCGCTGGTCAGCAATTGCGGCAGGACTTTTGGGCCGTTCGCGCCCTTGGGGTACCACAGGTACAGCGGCACGCCGGCGCGGTTGTGCGCCTCGATGAAGCGGCCGAGCACGGGATCGCCATCGGTCCAGTCGCCGACCAGCACCGCGACATTGCCGTCGGCGAATGCCTGACGCGCGGTCTCCGTTTCGATGGCGGCTTTCTCGTTCACCTTGCAGGTGAGGCACCAGTCGGCGGTGAAGTAGGCGAAGACCGGGCGACCTTCGGCGCGCAGGGCGGCGAGGCGCGCTTCGCTGAACGGCTCGACCCCGGCGAGCCTCGTCTCTGCGGCGGCGGCGGGCGCTTGCGGGCGGACAAGCACCGCCGCGACGAAGGCCAACACCAAGGCGGGCGCCGCCGGCCACCACGCCCGCTCCCGCCCGGCCAGTTGCCGCCGCCCCGTCCACCACAGGCCGAAGGCGGCGAGCAAGCTTGCCGCAAGGCCCAGCGTCATGCCGTCCACCCCCGCCTGACGCCCCAGCACCCAGGCGAGCGCCAGCGCGGTCAGGAACATGGGCACCGACAGGATCCGCCGCAGCCGCGCCATCCACGCGCCGGGCTTCGGCAAGCGACGGCGCAGCGCGGGGACGAAGCCGATCGCGAGGAAGGGCAAGGCGATCCCCAGCCCCAGTCCGGCGAAGACAAGCAGCGCCGCCACCGGGGGGAGCACCAGCGCGGCGCCGAGCGCGGCGCCCATGAACGGCCCGGTGCATGGCGTCGCGACAAAGGCGGCGAGCGCGCCGGTCATGAACGCGCCGCCCGTTCCCGAATGACTGGCGAAGCGCGGGGTGGGCAACTCGAACAACCCGGCGAGGTTCAGCGCGATCCCGGCGACCAGCAGCAGCAGCACGGCGATAACGCGTGGGTCCTGCAGCTGGAATGCCCAGCCGACAGTCGCGCCGCCCGCACGCAGGGCAAGCAGCAGCCCACCAAGCGCCAGGCACACCAGCACGACACCGGCGGTATAGGCCAGCGCCTCGCGCCGCGCGGCGCCCTCCGTCTCGCCCGATCGCGCGAGGCCAAGCGCCTTGAGGCTGAGGATCGGAAAGACACAGGGCATGACGTTGAGCAGCAGCCCGCCAAGCACCGCCCCGGAAAAAGCGAGCAGCGCAGTGCCGAGCGCGAAGCTCGGCGCAGCAGGCGAAGCGGCTGATACGATGCCGGGCGCGGCGGTGAGCAGGAAGCCGCGATCGTTGCCGACCGCGAGCACGCCGTTGATCGCACCATCGGCGGGGCTGGTCGCGGCCTTGGTGGTGAGCGTCAGGCGATCGCCGTCGCGCACCGCCACCTGCGGCGCGGCATAATCGATCGCGCCGCCCGCCAGCGGGTAGAAATACACCGCTGCCGCGTCACCGTCAGCGCCTGCCGGGAACGGCACGGCGAGGCGGAACTGGCCATCGGCGATCTGCCACGTCGCGGGCGAGCCGAGCGGGCGCGGCAGCTTCTGGCGCCAGGCATCGAAGCGCGCGCGAGTGGCGGCATCGATCGCGCCATCCCCGACGACCAGCTCGGTGGCGAGCGTCTGCATTTCGGGCACGCAGATCTCGGTGGTGCAGACGAGGTAATCGGCCTTCACCGTGATCGGCAGCCGCGTTCCCGGCGCAAGCCCGGCGGGGATCGTCAGATCGACCAGCTGCGCGAACGGCGCCTCATAGACATAGTTCATCAGCCCGGCGACGATCAGCCGCTCGGGCACCGGATACCGCAGGCCGCCGGCCTTGACGCCCTCGGGTAGCGTCCATGTCAGCCGCGTCTCGACGCCCGCGTCGCCCGGGTTCTGCCAATAGCCGTGCCAATCGCGTTCGGGTCGCGAATCAAACGCCAGCGTGACGGTGCTGCCCGCCGCCGGCCGCGGCGTTTCCGCCACGAGATCGATCGCGACATGCCGCGTCTGCGCCGCCGCGATCGGCGACAGCAATGCCATCACCGTGAAAAGAAACGCCGATAGCCACGCTTGCTTAGCCGCCATGGGGCGGACATACCGCGCCCGCCCCCGCTTTGCACCAAGGTCTGTCATGAAAGCTTTGCTCGCCACCCTGCTCGCCTCGATTGCGCTGCCGCTGACCGCCGGCGCCGCTGCCGCTCAGGAGGCGGCGCTCGAGTCGGCGCAGCCGCCGGTGCCCGCCGCGTCCGTGACGCCGCAGACCCCGCCCAAGCTGATCGTGGCGATTTCGGTCGACCAGTTCTCGGCCGACCTGTTCGCGCAATATCGCAACCATTTCACCGACGGCTTCGCGCGGCTGCTGCAGGGCGCGGTGTTCCCTGCCGGCTATCAGAGCCATGCCGCGACCGAAACGTGCCCGGGGCACTCGACGGTCCTCACCGGCATGCGCCCGGGCCACACCGGCATCATCGCCAACACCTGGATCAACCAAAAGGCGGTGCGCGCCGACAAGGAAGTCTATTGCGCCGAGGACGAGCGGATCGCGGACACCGATCATAGCAACTACACGCCGGCCGACTGGCATCTGAAGGTGCCGACGCTGGGCGAGATGATGAAGGCCGCCAATCCGGCGAGCCGCGTCGTCTCCGTCGCCGGCAAGGATCGCGCGGCGATCATGATGGGCGGGCACAAGATCGACGAGGTCTGGTTCTGGGGCGGCAAGAACTTCATCTCCTATGCCGGGCGGGTCGCGCCGCCGGCGGTGCAGCGCGGACAGGAAGCAGTCGCCAAGCTGATCGCGCAGCCGCAGGAGCCGCTGCCGGTGCCCGGTTTCTGCCGGCCGCTGATGCAGCCGATCACGGTGGGCGGTCAGACGACCGGCAATACCCGTTTCGCCCGCGACGCCGGCGACACGCGCGCCTTCCGCGCTTCGCCCGCGCTCGACGGGGCGGTGTTCGCAATCGCCGCCGGGCTGATCCAGGACATGAAGCTCGGCCAGGGCAGCGCGCCCGACATCATCTCGATCGGCGCCTCGGCCACCGATTACATCGGCCATGGCTATGGCCCGGGCGGCGGCGAGATGTGCCTGCAGATGGCCGAGCTCGACAAGACGCTGGGCGGCTTCTTCGCGGTGCTGGATTCGTGGGGGCTCGACTATGAGGTCGTACTGACCGCCGATCACGGCGGCCACGACATGACCGAGCGCCAGCAGCTGCGCGCGATGCCGGGCGAAAGCCGCGTCAGCACCGACATTTCGGTAAAGGCAATCGGCGAGGCGATCGGCAAGCAGCTCGGCATCGCCGGCCCCGTGCTGCTGGGATCGGAGGGCGACATCTACATCGCCGACACGGTACCGGCCAATCGCCGCGCGGCGGTGAAGGCGGAAACGGTGAAGCGGCTGCGTGCCTTCCCGCAGGTCGCCGCGGTGCTGACGCGGGAGGAAATCGCCGCCGCGACGATCCCCGCCACCCCGCCGGAAACCTGGACGCTGGTCGAGCGCGCGCATGCCTCGTTCGATCCGGAGCGGTCGGGCGACCTCCTGCTGATGCTGAAGCCGCGCGTCGTGGGCATTGCAAAGCCCGGCCCAGGCTATGTCGCGACGCACGGCAGCCCGTGGGATTACGATCGCCGCGTGCCGATCCTGTTCTGGCGCAAGGGCATGGCGGGCTTCGAACAGCCGCAATCAGTGGAAACGGTGGATATCGTGCCCACGCTCGCCGCGACGATCAAGCTGCCGGTGCAGGGCCTGGACGGGCGCTGCCTCGATCTGGACAGCGGCACGCCCGACACCTGCCGTTGAGTGACAGCTGACGTGCGAGGCGGCGGCCCGCAGACCGACCGCCCCGCACGTCTCAGCATTTAGGGCTCGCGCGTCTCATAGGCGCGTACCCCGGCGCCGAGCTGATTGGTGCCGACCGCGAGCCGCTCGCCGCTGACGTTCGCAACGAATGCGGGGCTTTTCGACTGCCCCGGCGCGAGGCTCGCCACATTGTCGTGCACGCTGAGGCCGGCGGAGCGATATTTCTGCTGCTCGGCGGCGACCACGATCATTCCCGTCCAGTTTTCCTTACGCGGCCCCTGAACGAAGGTGTTGCGCGCGATCTCACCGGTGGCGCCCTCGGGCAGGTCGATCATGTAATTGGTGCGAGTGCCGGCCGAATCGTCAAAGCTGTTGTCGGTGATGAGGACGCGCGGGACGCGCAGCTTTACGTAATGGCCGCCTTGCCCGCGCTCGAAGCGCGAATTGGTGATCGTCACCGTGCCGCGGCTGCCGAGATAGACCGAATGCGCGCAATCCTCCGTTTCGTGGCACTGGCCGAGGCCGGAGAAGGTGGAACGATCGATCGTGACGTTGCTGGCCTCGTCCGTGCCGCCGAGGATGCCCTCCTGACTGTCCAGGAACATCGAATTGCGCACAATCAGGTCGCCGATCTCGATGCGGATGCCGGCCCCGTTGCCATCGGGCACGCGGATGCCGCGAAAGACGAGCCCGTCGACCACCGATCCGCCGCCACGCAGCACCAGCGCCGCCTTGCCCTCGCACGCGCCCTCGAAAATTGCGGTGCCGGCGCGCACCGCCTTGAACGTGACACGGCCGGCCTGCTGGATCGCACATTCGCGATACACCCCCGGCGCGATCAGGACGGTGAAATCCTGCCCGCGATTTGCCTGCAGCGCATCGTCGAGCGAGCCATAGCCCTCGCCCGTCTCCTGAATCGTGAAGGGGGCGCTGGCCTGCTGGGCCTGCGTCGCGCTCGCGGCGAGCGCCGTGGCGAGGAGAATGGGGGCAAGACGCATGGAACGATCCTTTCCAAACCGTCGTGGCGTGGCCGGCCGCGCGGCGGAAGCCTCAATCGTGCACCTTGCCCGCGTGCAGGGGCACGGCGCGTTGCCGGCCGGCGTGTTTGTCCCGTCGCGGCACGCTTCCGCCGTGTCGCGTTTCCTGTTGCAACTGACTTAAACGGGCCGCACAAGCGCGGGGAAACATCACGTCCATAGGCGGAGAGGCACAATGCAAAGCTATCTGAAGCACTATATCGACGGCGCATGGGTCGACAGCGATGGCGGCAAGCGCCACGAAGTGATCGATCCTTCCACCGAGCAGGCCGCGACTGAAATCACGCTGGGCAGCGAAGCCGACGTCAATAAGGCCGTCGCCGCTGCCAAGAAGGCGTTCAAGACCTGGTCGCAGTCTTCGGTCGAGGATCGTATCGCGCTGCTCGAGCGGATCATCGCGCTTTACAAGAAGCGCATCCCCGATCTCGCCGCCGCGACCAGCCGCGAAATGGGCGCGCCGATCTCGTTCGCGAACATGGCGCAGGCGCCCGCCGGGCTTGGCCATTTCATGGGCACGCTCGCCGCGCTGAAGGAATTCAGCTTCTCCGAGAACGCCGGCAAGGGCGCGCGCGTCGTGCATGAGCCGATCGGCGTCGTTGCGATGATCACGCCGTGGAACTGGCCGCTGAACCAGATCTGCGCCAAGGTCGCGCCCGCGCTCGCTGCCGGCAACACCATGGTGCTGAAGCCGTCCGAAGAAGCGCCGGCCAATGCGATGATCCTGGCCGAAATCCTGGAAGAGGCCGGCGTGCCGGCGGGCGTGTTCAACCTCGTCAACGGTGACGGCCCGACCGTCGGCGCGGCGTTGTCGTCGCATAAGGACGTCGACATGGTGAGCTTCACCGGCTCGACCCGCGCCGGCGTCGCGGTGGCGACAGCGGCGGCGGCGACCGTCAAGCGCGTCCACCAGGAGCTGGGCGGCAAGGCGCCCAACGTCGTGTTGCAGGGTGCGGAGCTTGGCAAGGTGCTGCCGCCGACGCTTTCGGGCGTGATCGCCAACACCGGCCAGAGCTGCATCGCCCCGACCCGCCTCCTCGTCCACAAGAGCCAGGTCGGCGAGGCCGAGGAAGTGGTGAAGGCGATCATGGAAGCGACCCAGGTTGACAGCCCCGACAAGGAAGGTGCGCACATCGGCCCGGTCGTCAACAAGGCGCAGTTCGAGAAGATCCAGACGCTGATCCAGTCCGCGCTCGACGAAGGCGCGCGCCTCGTCACCGGCGGCGTGGGCCGCCCCGACGGCCGCAACGCCGGCTATTACGTGAAGCCGACCGTGCTCGCCGACGTGACGCCGGAAATGCGCATCTATCGCGAAGAAACCTTCGGCCCGGTCGCGACGATCTCCACCTATGACGATACCGACCAGGCGGTGGAGATGGCGAACGACACCGATTACGGCCTGTCGGCGACGATCTCGGGCGATCCGGCCGAAGCGGCGAAGATCGCCGGCAAGCTGCGCGCCGGCCTTGTCACCATCAATTCGTGGGGACCGAACGGCTCGACGCCGTTTGGCGGCTACAAGTCTTCGGGCAACGGCCGCGAGGGCGGTAAATGGGGCCTCACCGACTTCATGGAAGTAAAGACCATCGTCGGCGAAAACGCCGCCTGATCGAAGAAGCCAACAGCGGGCGCCCCAACCGGGCGCCCGTTTTTCTTAGGGGAGAGGGAATAATGATCGTTAGCGTTCTGTATCCGAACCATGACGGCGCGAAGTTTGACGCGAGCTATTACAAGGACAAGCATGCTGAACTGGCGCGCGAGATCTGGAATCCGGAAAAGGTCGAATTGATCGAGGGACAGGCGCCCGGTGGTGGCAGGCCGCCGTTCGCGCTGATCGCCAATTTCCACTTCGCCTCGCCGGAGGCGATGGGACAGGCGATGGCGAACCCGCGGATGGGCGAGTTGCAGGCCGACGTGCCGAACTTCACCGACATCACGCCGCAGATCATGGTCGGTCGCGCGCTGTGAGGTGATTTTGATGCTGCGCACCCGGACCAGGGTAGCGCGCGGCATCTTATGGCTCAGGCACGAAAAAGGGCGCCGCGATTGCTCGTGGCGCCCTTTCCTTATCTGCTGCGCGAATCAGCGGCCGGCGGGTGCCTCCGCACTCGGCGCTGCGGCACCGGGAGCACCCGGTGCGCCGCCCATCATCTGCTGCTGCTGTAGCTGACGGAGCACCGCCTCGGGCAGGAAGTCGATCAGCTCGACGTCGAACACGAGGGTCGAGTTACCGGGGATCGGCCCCTTGGTCTCGCTGCCGTAGCCAAGCTCGGGCTTGATCCAGAAGCGATACTTGGCGCCCTTGGGCATCAGCTTCAGGCCCTCGGAGAAGCCGGGCACCACGCCCGTCACCGGGAAGGGCGTCGGCTGCTGCGACTTGTCAAAGGTGGTGCCGTCGAGGAGCTTGCCCTCGTACATGACCAACGCGACGTCCGTGTCGGTCGGCTTCGGCCCCGATCCCGGCTCGATCACCTGATATTGCAGGCCCGACGCCGTCGTGACCACCCCCGACTTGCGCGCGTTGCGCGTCAGGAAATCGTCGCCCTGCACCGCCAGCGCGGCGGCGGCGACGAAGGCGGCGATGATGCCGACGATGAGCCAGACGACATAGCTGCGCTTGACCGGCGCGATCGGAACGGCGGTTACGGTCGACATGGCGATCCCCGAGGTCAGTTCCGAGCGCGAATCACGTGCCCGGATGCAGCGAATATTGAGAGAGTTGAAACGCTGGCGCGATTCTTACCGCGCGCCGTCACGCTCCGCGCGCTTGCGCTCCAGCTTGCGCGCGCGGCGCACCGCGGCGGCGCGCTCACGTGCACGCTTTTCCGACGGCTTCTCGTAATGCCGACGCAGCTTCATTTCGCGATAAACACCCTCGCGCTGCAGCTTCTTCTTGAGCGCGCGCAGGGCCTGGTCGACGTTGTTGTCGCGAACGATGATCTGCATAAAACCGACACTTCTCCGAGATCTGAAACATCCCGATTCCGCAAAACGGAAACGGCGGCCGCGAGCATAGCCCGCGCCGTGAACCCGCTGCGTCTACCACCACCCCTGCCCCCGCGCAACCCGCCGTGCTGTGGCGATTGCGTCACAGCGTTGCCGCCTCCCTTTGCGCGACGCCGGTGTGGCGGTACAGCGCCGCCGCATGACGACGCTTTCGCTCTACGACAGCCTGTCGCGCTCGCTGCGCGCGTTCGAGCCCCTCGATCCCGCCAAGGGCGTGCGCGTCTATTCCTGCGGGCCGACGGTCTACAATTATGCGCACATCGGCAACCTGCGCGCCTATGTCTTCACCGATACGCTGGCGCGCGTGCTGCGGTGGAAGGGCTACGACCTGACGCACGTGATCAACATCACCGATGTCGGGCACCTCACATCCGATGCCGATGCCGGCGACGACAAGATGGAGGCGGCGGCCAAGCGCGCGGGCACCGACATCTGGGCGATCGCGCGGCATTACACCGACGCGTTCAAGCAGAACCTTGCCGATCTCAACATCGCCATGCCGACGCATCTGCCGCTGGCCACCGATCATATCGCCGAGATGATCGACTTCGCGGCTGCGATCGAGGCGAAGCATTGCTACCGGCTGGAGAGCGGGCTGTATTTCGATGTCAGCACCGTGCCCGATTATGGGCGGCTGGCGCGATCGCGCGATGACGAGGGCGAGAGCCGGATCGATCCGGTCGCGGGCAAGCGCCATGCACAGGATTTCGCGATCTGGCGCACCAGCGCGCCGGGCGAGAACCGGCAGATGGAATGGGATTCGCCCTGGGGTCGCGGCGCGCCGGGGTGGCACCTCGAATGCTCGGTAATGAGCAAGAAGTATCTTGGCGAGACGTTCGACATCCACACCGGTGGGATCGATCATCGCGAGATCCATCACCCCAATGAGATCGCGCAGAACCAGGCGCATTGCGGCTGCGGCGACACAGGCGCGGCCTTCTGGATGCACAACAACTTTCTGGTCGAGCGCGCGGGGAAGATGAGCAAATCATCCGGCGAGTTCCTGACGCTACAGGCGCTGGTCGACCGCGGTTTTCACCCGCTTGCCTATCGGATGCTGTGCCTGCAGGCGCATTATCGCAGCGAGCTGGAGTTCTCCTGGGAGAATCTTGCGGCAGCGCAGGTGCGGTTGAAGCGGCTGGTGCAGGCGATCGAGGGCCTGCGCGCGCGCGCCGATGCGCCCGCCAAGGGCAGCGCGGCCGCCTATCGCGAACAGCTGGACGCGGCGGTTTCCGATGACCTGAATACCGCCAAGGCGCTGCCGGTGCTCGACGCGCTGGTCGCCGACAAGAAGGTGTCGCCCGCCGATCGGCTGGCCGCACTGACCGACTTTGCCGACGTGCTTGGCCTGCCGCTGAATGCTCTCAGGCGACAGGATCTGCGCGTGCAGCCCGCCTCGGCAACGATCGACGAGGCAACGATCGCGGCGCGGCTGGCGGAGCGGCAGGACGCGCGCGCGGCGAAGGATTTCGCGGCCTCCGATGCGATCCGGGATTCGCTCGCCGAAGCGGGCGTGGAGGTGATGGATGGCGATCCGCTCGGCTGGGATTGGCGAATCGCGTTGGCCTGAACTGCGGCGCTTTAACTAAGCGGCACGTCGCGCTGCGCCAGGATCGGCGGCGTGTAAGGCCGCGTACCGGGCGGAATAGCGGCGGCGGCCGCCTCGATCGCCGCGATTCGGCGCCTGGTGGCGGGGTGCGTGCGGCTGCGGAAAATGCCGCCGTCGATGTCGTCGCCATTGTCACGCCAGAAGCGCGCGGCCGAGGCAGGATCGTAGCCGGCGTTGTAAAGCAGCGCGACGCCGAGCACGTCCGCCTCAAGCTCCACCTTCTGGCTGAGCGCGGCGTTGCGGCCGAGCTCGCGCAATAGGCCGCCCTTCACGCCCGCGGCTTCGAGCCGGGCGCGATGCTTGAGGATGGTATGTGCCAGCTCGTGCGCCACGATGACGGCGGTCTCCTCGTCACGATACCGCTCGAAGAAGCGCACGCCGATCTGGACGACCTTGCCGTCTGAAAGCGCGGTCATCTTGGTCCCGAGCACCACCTCGAAGCGGCTGCGGCAGCCGGGCTCGGCTGGGATTTGCACGTCCTGACGCTTGCCGTCGCGCATGATCGTCAGGCGAACGGGCGTGCCCTGCTGCTCCAGCACACCGAGCGCCGCATCGCGATCCGCGCTGGAAGGCGGCGTCGCGGTCGCCGTCAGCGGCTGCGCCCCGATGGCCGCGACACCGTCATTGGCCTGCACGCCCGCCCTGGCAGCAGGCGAGCCGGCTACCACGGCCTCGACTGCAATTGGCGAGGCAAAGCCGAACACCTTGCGGGCGGATGCCAGTGAGCCTGCGTCATATTGCGTCTCGGCCTGAAGGACGAGGCCCGTCGCTGGCGCCGTTTCGCGACATAGCGGCGCGTTCGCGGTGACCAGGCGATGCGCGATCGTGGCAAGCCGGAGGTCGATCGCGCGGAGCGCCTCGAAGCTGGCGGCCTGATCGTCTGCCTGTGGCGGCGGCGCGGCCGGCGATGCAGTGGCGATAGACGCGGCGACGAGGGGCAGGAAAGCAAACACATCTACCCGATAGGCGAGCCGGTCGCGTCGCGCTATCACCCTCGATCATGAAGGCTGTTCTCCCCGCGCTCGCCCGTCCGCTGCTCGAAGCGAAGCTCCCGTCCGATCTCGACGTGGCTTGGTGGACGAGCCCGGCCGAGGCCAAGGCGATGATCGGTGACGCGGACATCGCCTGGGTGGACATGCAGCCGACGAAGCTGACCGAAGAAACGCTGCGCGCAGCCGGCGACGGGCTGAAGTGGGTGTCCACCATCTACGCCGGGCTGGATGCCTTCCCGCTCGACGTGTTGCGCGCGCGTGGGGCGACGCTGACCAATGGTGTCGGCATCAACGCGATCGCGGTGGCGGAATATGCCGTGCTGGGTGTGCTGGCCGGCGCCAAGCGGCTGGACGAGGTTATCCGCGCGCACGACCGGGCCGAGTGGCTGCGCGATGCACCGGGCAAGATCGAGCTCGCCGATACCAAGGCAATCGTGATCGGCTATGGCGCGATCGGCAAGCTGATCGGTGACCGGCTGGCGGCGTTCGGCGTCGAGGTGACGGGCGTGACCCGCTCGGGCAGTAACGGCACGCTGACGCCGGACGCGTGGCGCGCGCACCTGGGCGATTACGATTGGGTGGTGCTGGCGGCGCCCTCCACCAGCGAGACAAAGGCGATGATCGGCGCCGCGGAACTGACGGCGATGAAGCCGGGCGCATGGCTGATCAACATCGCGCGCGGCGACATGATCGACGACGACGCGCTGCTCGCCGCGCTCAATGCGGGCACGCTCGGTGGCGCGTTCCTCGACCCGACCAATCCGGAGCCGCTGCCGGCCGATCACCCGCTATGGAAGGCGCCCAATTGCATGATCACCATGCATCTCTCGGGCCGTAGCCAGACCAAGATGTTCCAGCGCGCGGCAGCCATGTTCTTGCGCAATCTGGAGGCGTTCCGCGCGGGGCAGCCGATGGAGAATGTCGCGGATCTCGACCGCGGCTATTGATCAGCCGATTATCCCGCCGTCATCGGCCGCGAGCACGCGGCCCATGGCGTCGAACAGATTGTCCATCGCGACGGGCTTGAAGATCACTTCGTCCGCGCCGGCGGCGAGGCAGCGTTCGCGCAGATCAATGGCCGTGTCGGCCGTAACAACGATGATCGGCACGCGCCCCTTTTGATCGGGACGGGCGCGGATGTGCTGAATTGCGGTAATTCCGTCCATGCCGGGCATGCGCAGATCCACCAGCAGCATGTCGAATTCCTGCCCGTCGAGAATGCGCAGACCTTCCTCCGCGCTTTCCGCCTCGATCATGTCCGCACCGGCCACGTTAAGCATATCTCGGACGACCCTGCGGTTCATGCGGTCGTCCTCGATGAACAGGACGTTCATGGCCGTGCGCCGGACAGGCAGAATAGATGTTCCATCGCCAGCGCTGTTATCGTCTCAAGCCGCCTGCGAAACAAGAGTGCAGGCGACCGGTTCGTCGCTAAACAGCGCCTGCACCAGCGCGTCCTTCCCGATCGGCTTGGTGATGAAGCGCGAAACGCCAGCATCACAAAGCATTGCCTGTTCGGCAGGATCGATTGCGGGACCAAGCAGCGCGATCCGCGCGGCCGGCGCGCGGCCCGCCAGCGCGCGCACGGCAGCAACCGGATCGTCGCTGGTGCGCAGGGTAGCGTCGTCGATCAGGATCGTCGCCGGCGGTTGGCTCTCGACAACTTCGGCAGCCTCCTCACCCGTCGCGGCGAAGGTTACGGCGCCGCCGACAGGCGCGAGCAGCGCCTTGAACATCGCACGGGTGATCGGGTTGTGGTCGACGACCAGCACGCCCGATCCCGGCGTGGCGACAGCCTCATCCGACGCGGCCGACTCATACGGGAGGTCGAGCACGAAGGTCGCGCCCTCGCCTTCGTTGCTTTCGACGGTCACATCACCCCCCATGGCTCGTGATAAATTGCGGCAGATCGACAGACCAAGCCCCGTGCCGCCGAACTGGCGCGTCGTGCCGGTATCCGCCTGGCGGAATGCCTCGAAGATCACATCGTGCTTGTCCGGCGCGATGCCGATGCCGGTATCCGCCACCACCAGCCGCCAACGATCGCCCAGCACCTCGGCGGCGACGCTGACGTGCCCCGTCGCAGTGAATTTTACCGCATTGGACAGCAGGTTGAAGATAATCTGACGCAGCCGCGTGGCATCCGCGATCGCCCAGCCCGGCGCGTTGTCCAGATCAAGCGTGAAGCCAAGCTGCTTGTGCCGCGCTTGCTCCTCCCAGATCCGCGCCGCGTCCGTGATCGTGCGTCGAATATCGGTCGGCGCCTGCTCGATCGTCATGCGACCCGTTTCGATCTTGGCGACGTCCAGAATGTCGTCGACCAATGCGCGCATCGTCATCCCCGCACCGTGAACCACCGACAATCGCTCCCGCGTGGGCGGATCGACCTTCGCGTCGGCAAGCATCACCTGCGTCATGCCGAGGATGCCGTTCAGCGGCGTGCGGATCTCGTGACTGGTGGTGGCGAGGAATTCGGTCTTTGCCGCCAGCGCCTTTGCGAGTGCCGTGTTGGTCCGCGCCAGCGCGTTGCGGCTGCGGCGGATCATGACGATGCCGACGATGAGCATGGCGATGATCAGCAGCGTGCCGAGGAACATCCATTGCTGAGTGCGGGCGCGGGCGCGTTCGAACGCGATCGTCTTTTGCAGATCCGCCGCCTTCAGCTGCGCGATGCGAAGCTCCTGATTGGCGAAGTCGAACTGCGCGCTGGCGATGGCCGCGCTGTTCGACCGCGCGATGTCGGTCGCCTGGTCGTCCAGCCGCTTCAGCGCGGCAAGATGCTTGATCGCCAGATCGGTGCGGCCCAGCTTCGTATAGATTTGGTAGGCGATGTCATGCGCCGAGCGGTCGGGCGGCAGGGTCTTGGTCAGGTTCTCTCCCGCAAATCGCTGAGCAATCAGCCGTTCTGCGGCAACGATGTCACCCCGCTGAAACGCAGCCTGCGCGGCGAGCGAGACAAAGCCGCTGCGATGCGCCGCTGCCTCCGGCTTGGCGGACAGCGCCAGGCCTTCGTTGATCGCGCGCTGCGCGCCGGCCAGATTGTTGCGGGCAAGCCGCACATCGGCGACGTTGGTAAGGATCTGCGCGTAGATGAACGGGCTCTTCATTTCGCGCGCAAGGGCGAGCCCCTTGACCAGTTCGGCTTCGGCCGCGGCGTAGCGTTTGAGCTCGCGCAGCGCGATGCCGCGCCCGTTGTAGATGGCAACGGACAGCCCGGGGTCAGCACGATAGACGTCGATCGCCTGACCGAAATATTTGAGCGCCGATTCGTGATCGTTGGCCGTAGCATAGACCAGCGCGATCATGATCAGCGACTTGGCGCGACTGCGGGTATCGCCGAGATCGCGGAACATGTCGTGCGCCCGACGCAGATCGGACAAGGCGCGGCCGATCTGGCCGACCGTGTACAATGCCCCGCCTTCCGACAGGAGGACATCGGCATACAACTGCGTGCCAGGTACGGTCTTTTTTGCCAGTCTGCTTGCCTGGCCGAGGATTTCGGCCGCGCGCTGATGCTGTACGATCCGGCTATACGCCTCCCCCATCAGCCAGAGCGCCGTCACCTCCATCTGCGGTGATTTGGCTCGGCGTGCATAGGCAAGCGCGGTACGCGATCTCGAGACCGCATCCTCCGGATCGCTCTGCATCTCCGCTTTCACAGAGGCGGTCAGTGCATCGAACTGGGCATCGCGACCGGTGGGCGACGGCGCGGCCGCGGCGAGGACCAGCGGCATGGCCAGCGTCACTGCCGCACGGCCAATCCGCGGATCGATCACGCGCGCTTCCAGGCGGTCGCCAATGCGTTGAACGTCGCGCGCGTGTCCTGCGACACGAGCTGGTGCCCGTCTTCCTCCATGAAAAGCAGCAGCGCATCGAGCGAGATGGGTCGGCTGATCAGGAATCCCTGCACCATGTCGCACCCCATCACGGTGAGCAGCGCCAGCGCAGCCTGGGTTTCGACACCCTCGGCTACCACCTCCATCTCGAGCGCGTGCGCGAGATCAATGGTGGATCGCACAATCAGCGGGTCGCGGTTTGAGCTGGTCAGCTGAGTCACGAACAATTTGTCGATCTTCAGTTCGCGGGCAGGCAGCTGCTTGAGATAAGCGAGACTGGATAGACCCGCACCATAATCGTCGATCGCGATGACGATGCCGATGTCGGCAAAACGCTGAAGATTCGCAATCGCCGACGACGGGTCGCGAATGACAGACGTTTCGGTAACTTCAAATCCCAGCTTCGCGCCTGATCCGGCAATCAGGCGGCACGCCGTTTCGACGAACGCCTGGTCGCCGAGCAACTGACCCGAAATGTTGATGAAAATGCGCAGGTCGTGTCCCGCGGCTTGCAACCGACGCTGATCGGCGACCGCACGTTCGATTGTCCAGATGGTCAGTGCGTCGATCAACCCGCCATCTTCCGCGGCGCCGATGAAGTCACTCGGCGGCACCAAGCCGCGCGTGGGATGTTGCCAACGCACCAACGCCTCGGCGCTGCCGATCTCCTGACGGCGAACGTGGACCTTGGGCTGATAGGCTAGGAACAGCTGGTCCTCGGCAATCGCCGTGCGCAGTTCGGCGGCGATCCGGAGTCCCTCTCGTGCGTCGGGCGCGCTGACGTCGTGGCGGATGGGTACATGCGCCGCACGCGCCTCCGCCAAGGCAGCCTCCGCCTCCTCGGCTAAGCGCACATCATCGGAATTGGCGGAGCGGACAGCCGCCGCGCCGAAACAGATTTCCAGCCGGTGGAGCTCGCCATCTAGCAGGAACGGCGCGTCGCATCCCGCCCTCAAACGATCCAGCATGTCGTCGAGTTCGGTGGGCTCCACCCCCTCAGTCGCGATTTCGATCGTGGTGCGGCCGACCACGGTTAGCCGGAGGTGCGGCATGGCCGTCGCCAATCGAGCCGAGACGTCGGTGACCAGCAGATCGCTGCGTGCGCAGCCGACATGGCGGCGGACAGCCGCGAAGTTCGCGATCTCTGCGAGGACAAGGAAGCGCCACATCAGGCGCGGGGCGAGCACCGCAGGCAAAAGCTCGGACGCGCCGCCAGACGCGGCGGGCACATTGGGAGCGGGATTGCCGAAACCGACCATGAGTGCCGGATATCCGGCAGGGCTGAAGATACCCTTAATGATCCAAAGTGGCACGGGGCAGCGATACTGCCGTTAATAAACTCTCTTGAATATTGGTAAACGCCTTGTTAACTATAGTCCGCGTCCATCAGACGCGAACACTAGGGAGTTCAAGATGCTCGCTTTCATTCTCGCGCTGATCTACGGCAACGGCGACGTTAAGCCCTGGTAAAGGGTCTTATCGGCCAGCTGACGGCGAATAGGCTACGGCTAGGTAGCTGAAGTTCGCTGCTGTAAGGCCGGCTCGCTACGGCGATCAGTTACAAGTTCCGGGCTGCGGAACAGGCAGCCATTGAGAACTGAAAACCCCCGCACCAGCATCTGGGCGGGGGTTTTCTATGTTTTAGCTTCCGGACGTTAAGTCGGTTGGTCTAATTGAGCCGATCATTGCGGCTTATTCCAAGCTGCGCGCCACGGCTTCGTTAACGATCTTGCCCGCGCGCACATTGAGCCCAGCCATCAGCCCCGGATTGTCGTCGCATGCGGCAATTCCCTTGTCAGCAAGCGCCAGACCATAAGGAAGCGTGGCATTGTTCAGCGCGTGACTTGACGTAAGCGGCACCGCGCCGGGCATGTTCGCAACGCAATAATGGATGACGCCATCAACCTCATAGGTCGGATTGGCATGGGTGGTCGCATGGCTGGTTTCGAAACAGCCACCCTGATCGATGGCGACATCGACCAGCACCGAAGCCGGCTTCATCCCGCCAAGCATCGCGCGCGTCACAAGCTTTGGCGCCGAGGCGCCGGGGATCAGGACGGCGCCGATCACCGCATCGGCCGCAGCGATCTCTTGCTCGATCACGTCCATGGTGGAGTAGCGCGTACGCACGCGCCCTTGGAACAACTCGTCCAGCTCGCGCATCCGCGGAAGCGACCGATCGACGATAGTTACTTCCGCGCCAAGGCCGACCGCCATGCGTGCGGCATGCGTGCCGACGACGCCGCCGCCGAGCACCACCACGCGCGCCGGCGCGACGCCGGGCACACCGCCGAGCAGCACGCCTCGACCACCATTGTAGGCCATCAGCGCAGCGCCAGCGGCCTCGATCGACAAACGACCGGCCACCTCGCTCATGGGCGCGAGCAACGGCAGGCCGCCGGCGCGATCAGTCACCGTCTCATAGGCTACCGCACTGACGCCGGAAGCCATCAGACCTTTGGCCTGTTCGGGATCGGGTGCCAGGTGAAGATAGGTGAAGAGGATCTGGTCCTCGCGAAGCTGCACCCATTCATTGGGCTGCGGCTCCTTCACCTTTACGATCATCTGCGCGGCAGCGAAGACCTCCTCGGCGCTGGGTAGGATCGTTGCACCAGCGGCCTCATAGGCGGCATCGTCGGCCGTGATGCCGGCGCCAGCCCCGGTTTCAACAAGCACTTCATGGCCATGCGCGACATATTCACGCACCGCGCCCGGCGTCAGGCCGACGCGATATTCGTGATTCTTGATTTCCTTCGGCACACCGACGCGCATGCGAGTCTCCTGGTTTCAGATGAGACCATCTATGGCGGCAAACGCCATCGCGCTAGGGCACACAGACAGTTGTTAAACAACAACGCCCCCGGCCGAGCCGCGCAACGCGCGCTCCACCGAGGGCGAATGCAGAAAGGACTGGCGGAGACTAGATGTCGTCGCCGAGCGCACCCTTGACCTTGCCCATGAACTGCTGGCCTTTGCCCTTTGCTTCCTGGCTGGCGCCCTGAGCTTCGAGCCGATCATCCTGCGCCGTGCGCGTCGCCGGATCCTTGTCCGCCATGGCCTGCTTGGCCTTGCCAACGACCTCGTTCACATTGCCTTTGATCTTGTCGACCATCTCACCCATGACAATACTCCTGCCGAAAACAGATCAACGACAAGGACACAGGCGATGTTCCCTCACGCTCGGGGGTGAGCGTCGCGATAGACGTCGAGCAGATGCGCGGCATCGACCGCGGTGTAGATCTGGGTCGAGCCGAGACTGGCATGGCCGAGCAGCTCCTGCAGCGACCGTAGATCCGCACCGCGGCCGAGCAGGTGCGTGGCGAAGGAATGGCGCAGCGCGTGCGGGGTCGTGCGATCCGACAGGCCGAGCGTCGCGCGTGCGGCACGGATAGCGGCGCGCACTACGCCGGGTGACAGTGCGCCGCCGCGGACGCCGCGAAACAGAGGCTCGTTCTTGTCGGTCGGCCAGGGCGCTTCCGCGACATACGCCTCCAGCGCTGCGCGAACCTGCGGCAGCAGTGGGACGATGCGGGTCTTGTTGCGTTTGCCCGTGACAGTGATCGTTGCGCCTAGGGGCAGCGCCGCGCCGGTCAGCGCCAATGCCTCGCCGATCCGCAAGCCAGCGCCGTAAAGCAACAGCAGCAAGGCCCAGTCGCGCTTGCCCACCCATTCCAGCCGGGCGGCATCGCCGACCTCTTCGGCGAGCGCCACCGCCTCGTGCGGGGCAATCGGGCGCGGCACGCCCTTTTGCACCCGCGGCCCCCTCAGCCGCGGCGCGCTGCCGGCGCCATTCGCCCAATCGAGGAAGTGGCGCGCAGCCGACAGTTCGCGCGCCGCCGAGGCGTTGGTCAGCCCGTCGCCGCGGCGATGCGCCAAGTAAGCGCGCAGATCGGCTGGCGTCACCGCCGCTAGCGCGCCGCGATCGACCGAGGCGCCGAGGTGCCGGCCCAGAAAGGCGATGAGACGGATGGCGGTGGCGCGATAGGCACGCACCGTGTGCACCGAACGGCGCAGCGTGCGCGACAGGTGCGCGGCGTAGAGGGTTGGCAGGTCTTCCACCCGTGCCTTGTATCACCGGCTTTTCACCGAGTCGCCTGCGCCCCATATGCGGGGACCTCATGTCACGTGCCCGTGTTCTCGTTCTTAATTCCGCGTTGGGTCCGCTCGACTACCGGGTGCCACATGGCATGACGGTGGAGCCGGGCTCGATCGTCGTCGCCCCGCTCGGGCCGCGCCAGCTGATGGGCGTGGTGTGGGAGCCCGAGCGGCTGCCCTCCGATGCCGAGGTCGGCGACAATCGCCTGCGCAACCTGTTGTCGGTGGCCGACGCGCCGCCGCTGCGCCCCGCGTTGCGGCGGCTGATCGAGTGGACGGCCGACTATTATCTCGCGCCGCCGGCCTCGGTGGCGCGCATGGCGCTTTCCTCGACATCGGCGCTGGAAGGCTCGCGTCATGTCGTCGAGTATCGCGCCACGGGCCATGTGCCCGAGCGGATGACGGCGCAGCGCGAACAGGCGCTGGAGAGGATCGGCGATCGACAGGGGCTGATCCGCGAGCTTGCAGCGATCGCCGATGTGTCGGACGCGGTGATCCGCGGATTGGTGAAAGCAGGCGCGATCGAGGGCGTGGAGGTCGATACCGACAGCCCTTATTCGCTGCCCGATCCCGACCATGCGCCGCCCGCCCTATCCGACGATCAGCAGGCGGCGGCGGACGTGTTGATCGGCGACGTTGCGGCGGGCGCGTTTCGCCCAACATTGCTCGATGGCGTGACCGGATCGGGCAAGACCGAGGTGTATTTCGAAGCGGTGGCGGAGGCGCTGCGGCATAAGCGGCAGGTGCTGGTGCTGCTGCCGGAGATCGCGCTGACCGAGCCGTTCCTCAAGCGCTTCCACGATCGCTTCGGCTGCGAGCCGGTGGCTTGGCACTCGGGGCTGCGCTCTACCCAGCGGCGGCGTGCATGGCGGGCGATCGCCAGCGGCGAGGCGCGCGTGACGGTCGGCGCACGATCGGCGCTGTTCCTTCCTTATGCGAACCTTGGTCTGATCGTCGTAGACGAGGCGCACGAGACGAGCTTCAAGCAGGAAGACGGCGTGCATTATCACGCCCGCGACGTGGCGGTGATGCGCGGCAAGTTTGAAAGCTGCCCGGTGATCCTCGCCTCCGCCACGCCCGCGATCGAGACACGACAACAGGTGACGCTCGGTAATTACGCCGAGGTAAAGCTGCCCGGGCGGTTCGGCCCGGCCGAGATGCCGGCGATCGAGGCGCTGGATCTCCTGGAGCACAAGCCCGATCGCGGGCGCTGGCTGGCGCCGCCGCTGGTGCAGGCGCTGGAGGAGACGCTGGCGCGCGGCGAGCAGTCTTTGCTGTTCCTCAACCGGCGTGGCTATGCGCCGCTGACGTTATGTCGCACCTGCGGGCACCGCTTCCAATGCCCGAACTGCACCGCCTGGATGGTGGAGCACCGGCTGACGCGGCGGCTCGCCTGCCACCACTGCGGGCACATCGAGCCGGTGCCGCGCGCCTGCCCGGAGTGCAGCGAGGAGGACAGCCTGGTCGCGTGCGGCCCGGGCGTCGAGCGGATCGCCGACGAGGCGGCCGCGCTATTTCCGGAAGCGCGCGTTGCGGTGGTGACGTCCGACACGATCTGGTCGCCTACCAAAGCGGCCGAGTTCGTCGGGCGGATGGAGGCGGGGGCGATCGACATCGTCGTCGGCACCCAGCTCGTTACCAAGGGCTATCACTTTCCCAATCTGACGCTGGTAGGCGTCGTCGATGCCGACCTTGGGCTGGAGGGCGGCGATCTGCGCGCGGCCGAGCGGACCTTTCAGCAGATCCGGCAGGTGTCGGGTCGCGCGGGCCGCGGCGAGAAGCCGGGGCGTGTCTTTATCCAAACGCATGCCCCGGGCGCGCAGGTCATGCAGGCGCTGGTCACCGGCGATTCGGACGCCTTCTACGCCGCGGAAACCGACGCGCGGCGCGATGCGGGCGCGCCACCGTTCGGGCGCTATGCGGCGATCATCGTGTCGAGCGAGGATCAGGGCGCGGCGCAGGATGTGGCCAAGGCGATCGGGCGCAGCGCTCCGGAAGTCGACGGCATGCACGTTTATGGCCCTGCCCCCGCGCCGCTCGCCATGCTGCGCGGGCGGCATCGCTTCCGCCTGCTGGTGCACGCACGCCGCGCGCTGGACGTGCAGGAAGTGATTCGGGGCTGGCTGGGGGCGCTCGACTGGCCGTCGAAGGTCCGGGTGGCAGTGGACGTCGACCCGTACAGCTTTCTCTGACCGGCGGTTTGGGCGCTTATTGCCCGCGCGGTCGGCGCAGCACGATGTAGAGCGCGCCCTGCCCGCCGTGGCGCGGATGCGCGCCACGTACCGCCGCGATCGCGCCGGCGTGGCGCGAGCCGGCAAGCCAGTCGCCGATCGCCGCACGGATAGCGCCGCGGGCATGCGGGCGCTCGCTCTCGGGGCGCGGCGGCTTGCCCGTGACCAGTAGGATCACACGGTCGCCGCGCGATACCGATCGCGCCAGCGCGCCGTCGAGCAGATCATGCGCGGAATGGAGCGTGTGGCCGTGGAGGTCGATCGTGGCGTCGGGTGTGACCAGCCCGCGCGACAGCCTTTTGTCCCAACCACCATCCAGGGTGATGCCGGGCATTACGCGCTTGGGCGCATCGATCGGCTTTCGCTGCGGCGGCAGCGAACGGCTAGAGACGGGCTTTGCAGCCTGCTTCACCGGCTCCTTGGCGGGTGCAGGCTTGGGCACAGTCGCCACCGCGACGGCGCGCAGCGGACGAACCGTTTGCATCACCCGCGCCCAGAGCGCGGCCTCCTGCGGATCAAGGCCGCGCGACACCGAGCCGTGCCAATGTGCCGGTCGGCAGCAATAGGAAAGCGGTGCCCCGCGCGCTCATGCCACCCGCGATCGCGCGCGCATCGTCGCCGGCGCCCCAGAAAGTGTCGAAGCGGTTGGTGCCCTTGATCGCGCCGCCGGTATCCTGCGCCACCCACAGGCCGGTCGCGTCGGTGCGATCCATCGACAGGAACACCGGCGCACCGAGCGGCACGAAGCGCACGTCGGCCGCCACGGTCGCCTGATCCGAGACCGGGAAGCCCATGGCGCCGAGCGGTGGCCCGTCGAGTACGCGAAAGAACACGTAGCTCTTGTTCTCGCGCATGATCGCGCGGCCCCGCTCCGGATTGGCATGGAGCCAGGCGACAATGCCCTGCATACTCGCCTCGCCGCGACCGATCAGCCCGCGATCGAGCATCAGCTTGCCGATGCCGGTGTAATCGCGGCCGTTCTGGCTGTCGTAGCCGATGCGCAGCACCTCGCCGTCCGGCATACGAACCAGGCCCGAGCCCTGCACCTGAAGGAAGAACAATTCCACGGGATCAACGGCATAGCCGAGGATCCGTGCCTTGCCGGACAGCGCGCCTTCCTCGATCAGGGTGCGATCATAATAAGGCACGAAGTTCGTGCCCTCGACCCGCCCGCGGATCTTCTTGCCTTTCAGGTCGGTGGAGAACTGGCCGAGATCGACGTCCACCAGATCGCTCGGGCGGCCATAGATCGGCGCATATCCAGCGCGGTGCGTGCGCGATCCGGCGATTTCCGGAATGTAATAGCCGGTGGCGAACGCCTTGCCGTCGCCGACCTGCACCGTTTCGAACCAGCGGGTAAAGAAGGTGCGGGCATCGCCGCCGCGCACCGCTGCATCGCAGGCGGGCTTCCAATCGGCGCCGCGCGTCAGGCCGGTCGGATCGGTGCGCCGCACCAGCGAGGGGCAGCTGATGCGAAAGGCAGCGAGCGCGCGCTCGGCGGCGTCATCGGTGATCGGCAGGCTGGCGATCGGCGGGCCGGCGACAACACCGGCAGTGCCGGCAGTAACCGCATCGGCCACAGGCGTACTCGGCACAGTGGGCAGCGGCGTCGCACGCGTTGGCTGACGCACCGGGGCGCTCGGGCGTGTGGTCGGGCGGCTAGCCCCGCCCATCGGACCTGACCCAGAGGTGCTTGGCGGCACGACACCGCCGACACATGCGGAAAGCGCCAGCGCCGACGCCAGCGCCATTCCCCAACGACCCAACATCACGCCCCCAATTCTTCTGCTATCAGCCTTGTACGCCGAGCCGGAGCGGGAGGCGCATACCTCAAATGCTCAGGCTTCGTCGGTGTCGGCAAGCTTCCAATTGGGGTCGCTGCTGCGCAGGGTGCGCGCAAAGGTCCAGACGTCGTGCGTTTCCACCGCATCGCTGGTCGAGCCGGCGATCACCTGCCCCTCCGCGTCGCGCGTTACGGCGGCGATCAGCGCGTCGAAGCGCACGGTGATGCGCGCATCCTTTCCCTGCAGCGACGCGCCAGTGATGAGCGCACGCTCGATCGACACCAGTCGATTGTCGAGGACTTCACCAGCCTCGGTACGCTGCGCGATGGCATCGCCAAACGCACGCGCCACATCGTCGGACACGAGATCGCGCAGCGCCGCCTCGTCGCCCTTCCAATAGGATTCCAGGATCATGCGATACGCCGCCTGCGCACCTTCCATGAAGCGCGCGACGTCGAAGCCGGGCTCGGCCGCGACGATCGCGCGGACACCCGGCTCGGCACTGCCCTCGAACGGCTTCACGGCCGGCTCGCGCGGCTCGCTGGTTTTCTCCACAGCACGCGGCATCGGCGCGGCGACGACCCGCTCCTCCGCTGGCTTGGGCAACGGCTGCTCATGCCCCGTACGCTTGCCCAGCACCGAATAGAGCCGGAGCGCAAGGAATGCGGCAACCATCGCGAGAAGGACTATGTAGAACACCCGGCCTCCGATACGCTAAGCTCGCAACATAGTCGCCAACGCGTCGGGTTTCAAATGGCTGCGCCCGTTGAAACGGCCCTGCCCCCCTGCTAGGCGGCGCGGCTGACGCGCGCGGCCCGGCCGCGCCATCTTTCCCGAAGGACGATTGAGCATGGACGAGCAGGATTTTGGCGCCGCCACCGGCAACGAACCGCAGGCAAATGGCGCGGATACCGCCCCCGCGGTCGGCCTGATCTCGCAATATGTGAAGGACCTGTCGTTCGAGAATCCGAACGCACCGGGCGTATTCCAGAACCAGCAGGGTCCGGAAATCAACGTCCAGTTCGACATCGCCGCCAATCAGGTGGCCGATGACGCGCACGAAGTGACGCTGAAGATCGAGGTGCGCGCCGAAACGCAGGGCCGCGTCACCTTCCTCGTCGAGCTGGCCTATGCCGGCCTGTTCGGCGTGCGCAACGTGCCGCTCGATGCGCTGCAGCCGTTCCTGCTGGGCGAAGCGCCGCGCCTCCTCTTCCCGTTCGCGCGCCGCGTGGTGGCCGATACGATCCGCGACGGCGGCTTCCCGCCGCTGCTGCTCGAGCCGATCGACTTCAACGCGCTGTACATGCAGCAGTCGGAGCAGCGCGACGCACAGCTGGCATCGGGCAATTTCGGCCAGGCCTGAGGCTATTCTTCCGGCTCTCCGGCAACATGCCGGTGAGGCGGGCTAACACTGACCCGACCGGCCGCCGCGCTTCCGGAGTGCCCCAATGAACCTCACCCGCGCGCTCGGTTCGGTCGGCGGGCTGACGCTCGCCAGCCGTATCCTCGGCCTTGTTCGCGATTCTCTGTTTGCCCGCTTCGTCGGCGCGGGTTTCGCCTCCGATGCGTTCCTGATCGCGTTTCGCCTGCCCAACATGTTTCGCGCGCTGTTCGCCGAGGGTGCGTTTTCCGCCGCGTTCATTCCGATGTTCAACCGCAAGGTGGCGGAGAAGGACGGGCGCGGGCTGCCCGACGGTATCGGCTTTGCCAGCGACACCTTGTCGATGCTGTTGCCGGTGCTGATCGGCTTCACGATCGTGATGGAGCTGGCGGCGTGGCCGGTGACGTGGCTGCTGTCGGGCGGGTTCAATGCCGCGAGCCGCGACGAATTCGCCTTTGCGGTCGAGCTGTCGCGGATCACCTTTCCCTACCTCATGCTGATCAGCCTCGTTTCGCTGCTCGGCGGGATCCTAAACTCGCTGCAACGGTTCTGGGTGGCCGCCGCCGCGCCGATCCTGCTCAACCTCACGCTGATCGCGGCGCTGCTGCTGTTTCACCACCAGGACAATCTGCTCACCGCGCGCAACCAGGCGATCGCCGTTACCGTCTCGGGCGCGCTGCAATTGCTGTGGCTGATCTGGGCCTGCCGTCAGGCGGGTGTGGCGCTGAAGCTGAAGCGGCCGACGCTCACACCGGAGGTAAAGCGACTGCTGGCGCTGATCTGGCCGGCTGCCGCTGGCGCTGGCGCGGTGCAGATCAACCTGGTCGTGTCCACCGCGCTCGCCGCCAGCCTGCTCTCCGCGGGATCGGTCAGCTATATCTATTTCGCCGATCGGCTGAACCAATTGCCGCTTGGGCTGATCGGCATCGGGCTTGGCACCGTGCTGCTGCCCACGATCTCGCGCCAGCTTGGCCGCGGCGAGGACGCGGCGGCGATGGAGACGCAGAACCGCGGCATGGAGCTGGCGCTGTTTCTGACGCTGCCTGCCACCGCCGCGCTGATCGTGTGCGGCGCGCCGATCGTGGCGGCGCTGTTCCAGCATGGCGCATTCACGCCCGCGGACACGGTGGCAACGGCGCAGTCGCTCGCCGCTTTCTCGATCGGGCTGCCGTCGTACATCCTCGTCAAGGTGCTGACGCCGGGCTTCTACGCGCGGCAGGATACGAAGACGCCGGTGCGCTACGCTACCGTCTCGATGGTGGTGAACCTCGTCCTCAACCTCCTTTTCATCTACCCGCTCGACCACATGGGGCCGCCGCTCGCCACTGCGCTCGCCTCTACTGTCAATGTCGCGCTGTTGTGGCGGGCGCTGCTGGCACGTGGGCATTTCGTGGCGGATGCGCAGCTCAGGCGCCGCGCGTGGCGGCTGGCGCTCGCCGCGGTGCTGATGGGTGTGGTGATGTGGTTCGCCAACGACCTGTTCCGCCCTTATACTACCGGCCCGAGTCTGCACCGCTGGGGCGCGATGCTGGTGCTGGTCAGCGCGGGTGCGCTGGTCTATTTCGCCGCCACCTTCCTGTTCGGCGCCTTTCGGCTGGCCGATGTGAAGCGATTGGTTCGTCGATAGGATTTCCCCACAATGCGCGTCGTTTCCGGCATCAAGCCCACCGGCAATCTTCACCTCGGCAACTATCTCGGCGCGGTGAAGCAGTGGGTGGCGATGCAGGACGAGATCCAGGCCGCCGGGGGCGAGACGATGTATTTCATTGCCGACCTTCATGGCCTGACCGAGTGGATCGCGCCGGCCGAGCTGACCGCCAACACGATCGAGATGACCGCGACCTTGGTCGCCGCGGGGATCGACCCCGAACGATCGATTCTCTTCAATCAGACGCGCGTGCCGGCGCACAGCGAGCTTTCGTGGCTGCTCAACAATGTCGCGCGGGTCGGCTGGCTCAATCGCATGACGCAGTTCAAGGACAAGGCGGGCAAGAACCGCGAGGGCGCCAGCGTCGGCTTGTACGATTATCCCGTGCTGATGGCCGCGGACGTGCTGCTGTACAATGCCACGCACGTGCCGGTGGGCGAGGACCAGAAGCAGCATCTGGAGCTGGCGCGCGACATCGCGACCAAGTTCAACCAGGATTACGCGACCGAGCTGTTCACCCTGCCCGAACCGCTGATCAGCGCCGCCGCGCCCCGCATCATGAGCCTGCGCGATGCCTCGGCCAAGATGTCCAAGTCCAACCCCTCGGTGCAGTCGGTAGTAAAGCTGATCGATAGCGACAGCGAAATCGCTGACAAGTTCCGCAAGGCGAAGACCGATCCCGAGGCGCTGCCCGACAGCTGGGACGCGCTGGCCGAGCGGCCGGAGGCGCGCAGTCTCGTCACCATCTTCGCCGCGCTGGCGGATCGCACGCCGCAGGATGTGGTGGCGGAATTCGCCGGTCAGGGCTTTGGCCAGTTCAAGCCGGCGCTGGCCGATCTTGCGGTCGCGAAGCTCGGGCCGATCCGTGACGAAGTGGTGCGGCTGCTGAACGATCGCGGGGCGATCGACGCGATCCTGGCGCGCGGCGCGGAAAAGGCGCGTGATCTTGCCGCGCCGGTGCTGGCAGATGCGCAACGCGCGATGGGTTTGCTCGCCTGATCGCGCGTCGCCTTGCCGCGCCCGATTGCCGTTCAGGATCGCTTGTGTAACGCTACGCGCCCGCCAGCGTGAGTTTTCGCCATCCTAGACGCCCTTCGCAGATTCGGTCGATCACGGCGGGCACCGTCCACCGCGCGGGGCGAGCGTGTGTATGCGATCGGCGACGTGCACGGCTGTGTCGACCTGCTCGACGCCTTGTGGGCGCGGATCATGGCGCATCAGGCTAGCCGTCCGGCGGCAGCGACGCAGATCGTGTTTCTCGGCGACATCGTCGATCGCGGGCCGGATTCACGCGGTGCACTCGCGTGGCTGGACGCGAAGCGGCACGAAGTGCCCGGCATCACGACGCTGCTTGGCAATCACGAGGAGATGCTGCTCCGCACCTGCGATCGCGATCCGATGAGCTTTGCCAACTGGCTGCGCAACGGCGGCGCGGAAGCGGCGGCGAGCTTCGGCCTGCCGCCGTTCGATGGCGGCGATGCCGGATCGTACATTGAGGCGGTGCGCGCCGCGGTGTCGCCCGAGTGGATCGAGTGGATCCGCCGCTGGCCGCTGACCGCGGTGTCAGGCGATTATTTCCTCTGTCACGCCGGCGTGCGGCCGGGAGTGGCGCTGCGTAAGCAGCAGCGCCGCGACCTCCTGTGGATTCGCGAGGAGTTCATGGACGATCGGCGCGATCATGGCGCGGTGGTGGTGCACGGGCATACCATCACGCCCAAGGTGGAGGTGCTGGCGAACCGCATCGGCGTCGATACCGGGGCTTATGCCACCGGCGTGCTGAGTGCGGTCTGCCTGGATGGAACGAGCGTCGAGGTGATCGCGACAGAGCGCTAACGTCGGCGCCTTACGCACGCTCCAGCAGATAATAACCGATCTTGGGCTTCATCGCCGCCTTCACTATTTCGACCCCGACTTTCTTGGCGCCGCGGATCAGCCCGCCAGCGCCGCCAGTCTCCACCGAGATACTGCGGCGGCGCACTTCGCTTACCATTTTCAGCCCATTATGCGCGGCTAGCCACGCGATGGTCTTTTCCGAAAAGGCGTTGAGATGCTCCAGCGGCTGTATCGAGGCGAACGCCTCCGTCTCGCCGGGGATCGCCTTTGCGCCACCCGTCGCGAACATCGCCTCGGTCGGCAGCCCCTTAGTCTGGAGCAGCTCCTCCAGCTTGCCGCGATAGGGGATCGCCGCCTTGAACAAGCCACCCGGCGCCGTTGCGCGTGCCAGCCGCGCGAAGTCGCGGCCGGGATGGACGAGGTGTTCAAGCACCTGTTCGGTATGGACAAGGTCAAAGGTCATGGTGTCGACGTCCGCGTCCTCGATCACCTCCAGCCCCAGCGTGCGCGCCAGCCGCTTTTTGTCGTCGCCGATCTCGGTCACATAGACGGTCGCGCCCATGCCGCGCGCGACGCGCGCCCAGCGGCCCTGCCCTACGCCGAAATCAAGCATGGTGATGTCGGCAGGATGCTTGCCGATGCGCTCGAACAAGACGGTGAACTCGCCGGCGATGCGGTGAAACTCGTGCAGCGTCAGCAGCCCATGCTCGTATTCATCGAGGAACTCGGCCGAGATCATCTGGGTGTAGATGACGCCGAGCATGGCATCATTGGGTGTCTGCACCTGGAATAGCAGGTCGCAAGTGCGGCATTTGTCGACCTCGAACGGCACGCCGGCGAGCAGCGACCAGTCGATCACCCCCTGCCGGCCGAAGTTCGATTGCACCAGCGCGCGGACCGGATCCTCGTCATAGCGCGCGGTGTAGATCCGCGTGAGATCGGCGCCGGCGCAGACCGGGCAGGCGATGCGTGGGACGAAGCCCGGCGCAGTGGTCGGCTGAGTCATGGCGGGGCCGGCCTCCTTGATGGGTAAGCCCTTGCGTACAGCCGTGTGCATCCGCCCTGTCAAGGAAGCGCAGCACCCGCGACCGCCGGCATGTTGCGCCACTGGCGCCGCGCCGCGCGTTGCACCAACGTCAGATCCACCAGCCAGCCCAGCGCCATCGCCGCGATCGTCCAGACCGGCGCGAAGAACGCGAGCGTCACCGCCACCGCGCCGACGTTCACCAGCGACGACCAGATCACGGCGCGCGCCAGCTGGCGATAACCGCCCGCCGCCTGCACCATGATGTTGGCGGGTACCTGCATCAGGATCAGCAGGGTGACCGACATCCACGACACGGTCGCCGCGCTCACGATCGCCAGGTTGTAATCCACCGGGAAGACCAGATGCGGAGCGAACCGCAAGACGCCCGCCGCCAGCACGACCGCCCCCAGCCAGGCGAGCATCAGCACGCCAAAGAACAGCCGCATCGTTCGCCGTAGTTCGTCATGCGCGCCCGCCGCGACCAGTTGCGCCATCTGCGGGCGCTCATATTCCCCGAGGGCGTTCTGCACAACGTTCAGCGGGCGCAGCAGCAGCGCGGCGGCGGCGAGCGGCGCCATTGCCGCCGCGCCGGCGGTAAGCGTCACCAGGTAGACATGCGTGTTCGCCGCTGCCTCCGATCCCACCACGCCAAGCAGCGCCCAGCGCGACTGGCTGCGCCATGTCTCGCGGTACGATTGCCAAGCACGCCGTGTTGGTGGAACGATGAGGCACGACAGATATGGCGTGCCGAATGCGAGCAGGCTGCCCGCCGCGCCGATCGCCAATGCACCGTAACAGGCCGTCTCGGGCTGGAGCCGCAGGCCATAGGCGCCGCCGGCGAAGCCGAGCAACGTCAGCGCGCCATAGCTCACGTCGGAAATGGCCGGGGCAGCCGGTCGGCCATGCGCATAGGCCCACGCCCGGCCGACCCAGCGCAGGATCATCAACCCTGTATAGCCGCCGTAGCAAAGCGCCGCCGGCGCGGACAGCGTCATCGCGCTGGCCAGACCGCCGAAGCACAAGGTGGCAAAAGCGGCCGCGACGCCGGCGGTGGAGAGGATCGCCGCGCCCGCCTGTGCCCTGTCCTGCGCCGATGGTGCGGAGATCGTCTGCAACGGCGCCCCGAACAACGCCATGGCAAGCGCCACGGTGAACTGCGCCGCGACGAACAGAAAAGTGAAGGTGCCGAACGCCGCCGGTGTTTCCAGCCGCAGCATTGCAAAGGACAGCAGGAAATGCGTGCCGGCGAGCACCACCGGCCCCAGCCCGGCGATCAGGTACCGACGGACGCGCAGACGATACCAATGGCCGGATCCGTTCAATGCGTCGCGCGCCACCGATGCTCCCCATGCGACCCGGCAAGCTGCGGTTCGTGACGAAAGCGGCCGCCGGGGGCAAGCGCTTTAGCAACAAAGCGTAACCGACACGGTGTTGCAGATAACGCCCATTTGACGCAAATCGACCCGGCGGCAGGGCACCGCCAGCATTTGAGGCAGGGAAAAGACGAATGGCGCGGCGGTTCATCGTTCACGTGGGCGCGCCCAAGACAGGCACGTCGGCATTCCAGGAATGGGCTGTCCGCAATCGATCGGCCTTGCTGGACGCTGGCTTCCTCTATCCCGAAGCCGGCGCCACGCGGCTCGGAAATCACGCCGTGATGGTAAGTGCGCTTGGCGGCGCGATCGAGGAAGAACGGCGATCCGCGCACCTGTTGCGCCTGTTCAACCGCGAGCTACGCGCGCATCCGGACGCCGCCGTGATACTGTCTGCCGAGTTGATGACAACGCTCAAGTTCATGCCCAACATGACCCGGCTCAATCGGGCACTCGGCCATTACAGCCCCGATGCGACGGTGGTGCTGGTGGTGCGCGATCAGGTGGAATGGCGCAACTCGTGCTTCGCCCAGGCCCGCGAGATGCTGACCCCGCTGCCGCGCTTTCACAACTACGTGAACGTCGGAAAGCACGGCCCGCGGGGCGGCAATTGGGATTTCCTGGAGCAGCGCTATCGCCGTGCCGGGTTCCAGTTTGAGACCATAGCCTTCGACAAGCGGGTGCGCGAGATCGGCATCGTTGCCGCGCTCACCGCCTTGCCGTCGCTCAGCGGCCTCGCGGCGATTGCGCAAGAGGAGCGCGTGGAAGCCAATCCGACCGCCAGCGCCCTGGCGCTGCTGGCCGCCGAACAGATGCGCGCAGCAGTTGCCGGTCCGACCGGAGCTATCGAGCCGCTGCTCCGTCAGCGCCTCGCCGCGCTCGTCAGGAAACATGCCGCCGATCTTCCGCCAACGCGCTTCAATGGCTTTACCGAAGCAATGGCCGAGGAGATGCGCGGTATCTTCCGCGAGAGCAACGAGCTGTTCGCCCAGCGCCATTTCGGCACATCGTGGCAGACGCTGTTTCCGCCCAAGGCAATCGATCACGTCTCTCCCGACATCATCGACGACCTCACGCCCGCCGAGCAGGATCAGGTGCGCGCCGTTGCTGGTCGGGCGGTGATCGAGGCGCTGGAAACGGGGCTGATCCACATCGCGCCAGAAGCCTCGTCGAGCTGACTCTCGAGTGCTGACCCCAGTGCTGACCTCTGAACGGAGCTGAACGATGCTGGTAGAAGACACGTCCGCGATTGCGGATCTGCTCGCCTGCCCGGTTTGCCGCGGCCCGCTGCGAAAGAGCGCCGGCGAGCAACTGCGCTGCGAAACGCCCGACTGCGTTCATCATCAGGCGCCCTACCCGCGCCTTGGCGGCAAGGACGTGCTGATCGACTTCGATCACAGCGTCCTCGATCGCGAGACGACGCTGGCAAGCGGCGCCACCAGCGTGGTCGGCCGTGGTCGCTGGCGGGTGCTGCTCAGCCGCGTGATCGACGGGTCCAACCGCTATGCGTCCATGCTCGCGCAAATGATGGTGGAGGGCGTACAACAGCCCGCGGTCTCACGCCGGCCGGTGATCGTGGTCGTGGGTGCCGGCGAGATCGGCGTCGGGTCGGAGCCGCTATACGAGAGCGCGGATGTCGACGTTATCTCCTTCGATATCTATGCCTCCCCCAACATCACCTTTGTGGCTGATGCCCATGCTATTCCGCTGCAGGACGGCGTGGCCGATGCCGTGTGGTTGCAAGGCATGCTGGAACTGGTGGTCGATCCCAGACAGGTGGTCGCCGAGGCGAGCCGCGTGCTGAAGCCCGGTGGGCTGATGTTCACCGACACCGCCTTCATGTGGCCGGTGTGCGAACAAGCATACGATTTCAATCGCTGGTCGCCGAGCGGGCTGCGCTGGCTTTTCCGCGACTTCGACGTGCTAGCGGCAGGTCAATCCACCGGTCCCGGCACCATGACGGTGCTTGCAATTCGCTATCTATTCCAAGCGCTGCTGCGCAGCACCAAATTGGGGCAGATCGCCGCTTTCCCCTTCGTCTGGATCAGGCTGCTGGATTATCTTTGCGGCGACCGACGATCGCTTGACGCCTCGGTGGGTAATTTCATCTTCGGCCGCAAACGCGAAATGCCGATCGGGATCGAGGATCTGCTAACTTATTATGGCGAGCAGCCTGGGTTCAAACAGGCCATGCGGTCTTTGGCCAGAGATCCAGAGGCACGCCGCGCGCTTCTCGAAGAAGCCCCGCAACGATCGATCAAATAAACGCGAGCACGATAAGAAGCCAGAGCGGCGCTGCCAAGCCAAGCCAGATACCTAAGTTCACGGTTTCCAGCGCGCGTTCTGACGTGATGCGGGCTGGGGAAAGTAGATGATTGTCTTGCGAGCGGGACAACGCGAACCGAACCTGTTTCTTTCTATCAGCCACTTAGATCGCTCCGCCTCGCATCCGACCCGACTCCGAGCGGTTCCGCCGCAACAGCTTGCGCTGCCAACACCTTCGCCCAGCGAACTTGCGGTGCGTTTGCCAGAACAGGAGGTGGAACAGGCGCCTTGCCGCTGAGCCGCAGCCTCTCCTCCAACTATCTGGGTTTGCACCCTAGTTATGAAGTCAAGACGCTTATCCCGAAAGATTGTTCCATTGCTGCTCAATACAGTATTCGCCGATGCTTTCAGGCTGTCCTCAATTTACGCGTTTCGCGCTTGACCAACCGGCGGCGCGCCGTAATGCAAGTGTTCAGCAAGGACAGGCGCTAGCCCGGGGGGGCACGGCAGAAAAAGCCAACGCTTAAAACATGCTAATTCGGGGGAATTTGGCAACAAGGGGGGCATGCTGTTCCATGTCCGAGATGTTTTCATCACGCGACTGGCTGACGCCGATTGAGCATGACACGGCCCCCAGTGAGGGGCGGCGCGCCATGCGGCTGCGCTTCTACGTGGCGCTTCTGGTGGGCGACATGGTGGCGCTTGGCGCCGGCTTTGCGATCGGCCGATCAATCGGCGATCTGCGCGGCCTGCCGCCGGAAAGTTTCGGCCTGCTCGCGGCCGTGTTGCCGATCTATCTTCTGCTGGGATCACGCGCTTACACCGCCACCACGCTTGAGCGGTGGCGCGCGTCCGCAGGGATCGCCTTTGCGCAATTGCTGACCGCGTTTCTGGTGACGATCTTCGTGGCCTTTCTGCTGAAGGAGGTGTCGCCCATCTCGCGGCTCAGCACCGCGCTGAGTTTCATCTTTTCGGCTGTGTTCCTGCTGCTTATCCGCGGCATCATCGGGATGGTCGGCGAACGGGTGTTTCGTGGTGCGGCGCTTAGCCGAATGCTGATCATCGATGGCGTAAACATTCCGCTGCCCAGCGGATTGAAGATCGTATCGAGCGAACCCGTTGAATCGACCGAGACGACGATCCATCCGCTCGCGCTCGATCGGCTTGCCCGCCAGCTAAAGGGCATCGACGAGGTTTATGTCGCTTGCCCGCCAACCCGTCGCGCGAACTGGGCCACCGTATTGAAAGGCACCAGCGTCGAGGCGCAGTTGCTGATTCCTGAATTGGACACGATCGGCGTGATCGGGAACAAGCATTTTGCCGGCATCGCCTCCGTGCTGGTGTCGGCCGGCGGGCTAAAGCTGCGCGAGCGTATTTTGAAACGCTTGCTTGATCTGGTGATTGCGGTGCCGACGCTGATCTTCCTGGCGCCGCTCCTGCTCGTGGTCGCGCTGATCATCAAGCTGGACAGCCGCGGCCCGGTGTTCTTCGTTCAGAACCGCGTCGGCAAGGGCAATCACCTGTTCGCCATGTACAAGTTCCGCAGCATGCGCTCGGCGGATTGCGACAGCGACGGCAATGTCTCGACCCAGCGCGACGATGCGCGCATCACACGCGTCGGCAAATTCATTCGCGCGACCAGCATCGACGAGCTGCCGCAGCTGCTCAACATCCTGAAGGGCGACATGAGTTTCGTCGGTCCCCGTCCGCATGCCATCGGTTCGCTCGCCGGGGATAAATTGTTCTGGGAAGTCGATCAGCGCTACCACCATCGGCACGCCTGCAAGCCGGGCCTCACCGGCCTGGCGCAGGTGCGGGGCTTTCGCGGCGCGACGCACCGCCGCGAAGATCTGGTGAACCGGCTGGACGCCGATCTGGAATATGTGAACGGCTGGAGCCTGATGCGCGACGTCGCCATCCTGTTCGCCACCTTGCGCGTGGTGGTGCACCGCAACGCCTTCTGAGCGGTTGTTCAGTAGTCGAGCAGAAGTTGTTCGGCGATGCGCCCCCAGTCGAGGCGCTGCGCCGCCGTCTCAGCGGCACCATCGCATAGTCGCCGGCACAATGACGGACCGTCCGCTGCCTGGGCCAGTGCGGCCGCCAGCGCCGCCGGATCGTCGGGTGGCACCAGCAAGCCGTTGGAACCATGCCCGACGAGATCGACCAGTCCGCCGACGTGCGTCGCGATCACAAACCGACCGCCGGCGAAGGCGGCCGCCAGCACGCCACTTTGGCTTGCCTCCTCGTACGGCAGCAGGACGCATGTCGCCTCGCCAATGTGCTCGACGAGCGATCTGGCAGGCACGAACATGTTGGTGACCGTAGCGCCCGGCAATTGGCTGAGGCGCGGTTCGAGCCGGTCGAGCTCCGGGCCGTTGCCGGCGATGTGGATTGCGACCGGCTGCCCCTTCATCGCCAGGATCTCGAGCGCGGCCGCCAGCGTATCCAGCCCCTTATACGCCTCCATTCGGCCGAACATCAGCGCCCGAAAGCGCGTAGGCGCGGGGTTGCGTGTCGGGGGTGGCAACAGAATGCCATGTTCGGTCAGCCGAACACGGGCGTCGGGCTTCGCGCTGCGCAGGTAATCCTGCTGATATTGCGCCACGCAAGCGGGGCCGTGCAGGAACAGCCGATCGACTCGGCGCCGGGTAAAGCGGCGCAGGGCGGCCAGCCGCGCGGCGACGCGCGCGTCGCGGCCGGCATGCGGCACCGGATCATGGATGGTCACCGCCGTGCGGGTGGCGCGGCGCGCCGCGGTGACGCTTGCCGCCGCAAAACCGGCCTTGATGAAGCCCGAAGGCTCCTGCCAGTGGAGCACATCGGGACGAAACCGGCGAAGTTCGGCCAGAAGACGGACTAGTTCGGCCGGGGTGGCGAAGCTGCTGTGGCTGAGCCGCAATCGTGGGTGGCTCGGCATGTCACGCTCGGCGAACTCCGTCGCCAGGACGCCCGTGTCGATCACCAGCAGCACTTCGGCATGCGCGGCGAGTGCGACGGACAGCCGAAGGGCATATTCCTCGAAATGCGGCGCAACCATCAGGATGCGGCGTGCGGCAGCGCTCACCGCGTGCGTTCCTGTAGCTGGTGGAGAGTCGCCATGGTGGCATCGGCCGCGGCGATCACCTGCTCGGCACAGCTTCGCCAATCATAAGCAGCGCGTACCGAAAGCGCCGCCGCCATGCCCTGCGCTCGCAAAACGTCAGGTGACTGAGCGGCAATCCACGCGGCGGCATCTTCCGCGCGGCTGTCCTGCGCGACATGGCCGCCGTGCCATCTCACCATCGAGCGCGCGCCGGCCATTTCGCCCACCACGGCCACAACTCCCATCGCCATGGCCTCCAGCACGATCAACGGGAAGCTATCGAGCGTCGACAGATGCGCCAGCACGTCTGCTTCGCCGAGGAAACGGATGAGATCGTGTTCGTCCACCCACTCGATCAACTCGATCGACTGGCCGAGGGCGGCGGCATCGATCGCGGCCCGCAATGCCGCAGCGATCTGTGGATCGGCGCGGCCGATGATCCGGGCCGAAACATCGATGCCCCTGTCCCGCAGCGCGGCACAGAGCGCCACCGTGCGAAAGGTACCCTTGCCCTCCGACAGTCGTCCGGCATGCACCAGGCGCAGCGTCGTCCCGTGCCGCTCCGGTAGCGGTGCCGCTAGGCTCGCCGGCGGGAGGAACGTGCGCAGCAGCGATCGGGGAACATGCCGGGGCAAGGCGATCTCCGCCTCTTGTCCGTCGAACAGCAAGGCGAGCCGATCCGCACCAGTTAGCAGCGCCTCACAGGCACGTCGCAGCGCCGACACACGTTGAAGCCGAGCGTTCGCGCCCAGATGCGGCGTCACCATTACCGGCAGCCCGAGTGCGCGCGCCTGCAAGACATAGGCGAGGTCGGCCATGGCGCTCCATTGCAGCCAGATGAGGTCGACCCCTTCGCGCGCGAGACGCGGCAAGACCGACAGGCGTCGCGCGGCACGGGGCAGTTGCCGCGGTGTGAGATAGGCGGTGTCGGTGGTTTCCCATGTTGCGGTCCAGCGCGTCTGCGCGGCATTCACCGCCTCGGTCGCGCGCGTGCAAAAGGATTCCAGCCCGCCCCAGTGCGCCCGCGAGCCCCCAAGCACCACCATGCGCCGCTCGCCAGACTTGTTCACGTGCCCGGCCGGGCTCAGCGGCGTTGGCTCAGCGGCAGGCTGATCCGCGGACCGCGCCCACTCGCGACGTCGCTGGCGCTCGCTATCCAGAGCCACGCCAGCGCGATCAGGAGGAATACCTGGCTGAGCGAATCGCGGTCGAACAGCATCGATTCGGTCAGGTTATGGCCGAGGCAGAAGACGAATGCGGCAGCGGCCAATGGTCGGACCGGGTGATCGCCGCCACGCAGAAGGCGCTGCGTCGGCCAGACCATGGTTGCAAACAGCACGAGCAGCGTGCCCGGCAGGCCGATCTGCACGAGAAGGTCGAGATAGCCATTATGCCCCTGGCTGATCTCCGTCACCCAGCCCTTGGCATATTGGAAGATCGGCCCGGTCGGCCCGAGATCCCAGAACGATCCATATCCGGCGCCGAACAGCGGATAGTCCGCGTAGAAGCGGATCAGCGCGGTCCAGATCTGCGTCCGACCGGTGAAGCCCGCGGGATCGGTGAGCAATTCGAGATAAGGCGTGTTGTCGATCGCCATGCTGACGAACAGAACCGCCGGGATCGCCAGCAGCACCCATGCCAATCCGGCCGGCGCCAGCCGCTCTCGTCCCTTACTCTGCGCCAACCAGGCAAATAGCGCACCGATTGCCAAGCTCACGGCGACCATGATCTGCGACGTTTCCGAGTCCGACAGGTAAAGGAATATGGCGCTCGCCACGATTACGCCCAGCCGCAACCCGATCTGGATCCGTTCGGCATGGAAGGCGAACAGCAGGATCGTCATGGCGCAGGTGAGACCGGCATAATTCTTCTGGATCATGATGCCGCGCCAGTCGCCGGTCAGATCGCTTTCGAAGCCGTTCGCGTTGATCGGATGTACACCGATTGCAGGATTGGTCACGGCGACCACGAAGTTCGCCACCAGCGTCAGCACCAGAACACCGCGCACCAGCAGGATCGAGCGCTCAAGATCGAGCTTTCGCACCAATGCAAAGGTCGACCAGAGAACCAGCGACGTCAGCACCAGCCGCCGAAGGCCGATCGACGGCTCGATCGCCCACCCAAGGCTGAGCCAGCACCAGCCCAGCGCGAGGAGCAGCGGCCACGGTATCACCAGCAGCCGCTCGGGTCGCCGCCAAGGCTCCAAGGCAACGAGCGCCACAAAGGAGATCAGCAGATACCCGCCCATGCGGATCTGGCTTTGCAGGCCAGTATTCTCGCTTGTCATCGACGGTCCAAGGATGCTGAGTACCAGCAGCGCGACAAAGCCGGCATTGGCGATCCAGTCGGTCCAGCCCGCGGCCTCCGCGGTGCGCGCGTTCAGCGGCTTGCGGCGCCGCCGTGCCAGTGTCGGGGCGGCGGATTCCGGCGGTCGAACGGCGTCAGACAAGACGTGAGCCCTTTGCGTCGAACAAACGGTGCTGTTCCCCGATGAAGCCGGCAACGGCGCGGCGCAAGCGATCACGCTCAGGCAGCTCGCTGATCGGCTCGGGGGCGGGCAGCGGCGCGCCGACGAGCGCGGCCAGTTCCGCCTCGTCATTGGCGCAGTGAATACCGGGGCGGCCGCGCAGCGCGCGCACGGTTGCGAGCTGGTGATCGTTGCGATGTTCGTCGAGCGCGCCGAGGCGCGGAAACAGGATCAAGGGCTTGCGATGCTTCTGCGCCATCACGATCGTGCCGATGCCGGCATGCGAGACGATGCGCGAGCATTGCTCGATCAGCCGCTCGAACTCGATCGGCCCGACGACCTGCTGCGCGCGCATGTGCACCGGCCGGTACGAGCCGCGCCCTGTTTGCGCGAAGACGTCCTCCCCCAGCGACGGCGCGAGCCGATCCATGATGCGGACGAAGCGGTCAAACGGCAATTGGGTCCCGACCGTCACCAGGATCACAGAAGCGCACCCTCATAGGCACGGCCCGGCGATTGCAGGTGTTGCCACTGCGTGTACCAGCGCGTCGCAAAGGGGCGCGCCAATGCCCCGCTGAGCGAGGGGCGATCGGAGGCGGCGATGCTGTCGATCCAAACGGTGCGCGCACCCAGCAGGCGAGCGACGACGAGGCAGAACAGGCCGGGCAAGGCTCCGGTCGTCACCACCACATGCGGGCGCAGGCGCCATACCAGGCGGGCAGACGCGAGTAGCGACGCCAGCGCGCGGCGCGGCTCGTCGCGATTGGCATCGGGTAGCAGGTGGACGCCCTCAACCCCGTCGCGCACCGCCAGCTCCTGATTGGTGGTGGCGAAGATGACGTTGTCGCGCGGCAGCGCCGGCCGCAACAACATCAACTCCTCCCAATGACCGCCGCCCGAGGCAATCGCGAGAACCGTGAATTGGGATGATCGCTTACCTGGCACCGACCGTACTTATGCCCCCGACCGGCGCCCGATGCACCCACAAGATAGCCACTTCCGCCGATTTCTCGGCGGCAGACCAGACTTCCGCTGGGTACGCGAGCATCCCCGCTATCGCAAGCGCAGGCGGATCGATACCCGACGGAATAGTCACTGAAATCGGCTCTGGGCGGCGGCGCTTTCGAGACTGGCGACAAGAGACTATGCAGTCGGAAAGCGCGGGGGCCGAGCGATGCAGTTGGTGAAGGACTTCTGGCGCTGCGGGATCATTGCCGACGATGTCCGGCATCTGGCGCGCGCCGGCACGCTCGATCGCGCTGAGGTCCGCTGGCTGCCGAACCGCGATCCGCTGCATTATTATGCCGATCCTTTCGGGCTGTGGCGCGACGAGCGCCTTTATCTGTTCCTCGAAAGCTTCAGCTATCGGCGCGGGATCGGCCATATCGACGTGCTCGTGCTCGACCGCGATCTTGCGATCACGGATCAGCGGGTGGCGCTGCAAGAGCCGTGGCACCTTTCCTATCCGTTCGTGTTCGAGGCCGACGGCGAAACCTGGCTGCTGCCCGAGGCGCATGAGTCTGGGGCATTATGGCTTTATCGCGCCAACAGCTTTCCGGTCGGGTGGGAACGCGCGCACCAGATCGTCCTTGATCACGTGCCGCTCGATGCGTCGCTGATCCGGCATAAGGGCAAGTGGTGGGTCTTCTATACCCCCGCCGATCCGCCGGGGGCGCGCTTGACGCACCTTTGTGCGGCATGGGCCGAGCGACTGGACGGCCCATGGCAGTCGCATCCCGCCAATCCGATCCTGGTGGACGCCGGGGGAGCGCGGCCGGGCGGCACGCTGTTCGTCATGGACGGCGCCGTGCACCTTCCGATCCAGCGCTGCCAGGGTAGCTATGGCAGCGGCCTGCGCCTGCTCCGCTTCGATCGGCTGACCCCGGCGCGGACGGCCGCCACGATTGTGAGCACCTTGGACGCGCCGAGCTTGGCGGCGCCGTTCACCGATGGCTGCCACACGCTGTCAGCCGCTGGTGCAGTGACGCTGATCGATACCAAGCAGATGCGCTTTTCCGCCGCCGCGCTGGCCGCCTGGCCGGAGCGCTGGCTCCGGCGCAGGCGCACGCCAGGCGATCAGTTCGCCTGATAATAATCCGAATATTGCTTGGAATAGTAATACAGCCCGCCGACCGCCTGCGCCGACGGATCGACCTGCGTGTATAGCGCGCCGACCGGATTGCTGCCGTCGCTGCGCAGCCAGTTGAGTGACGAAATTGCGGCCGACACCGGCGTGCTGTTCCACTTGATGACCAGGGTCGTGGCGTCCGCCAGCACCGCCAGGAAGCGACCGTCGGCTAGGCCCATCAGCGGCGGCAGATCAAGCACGATATGCTCGTACCGCTCGCGCAGGGCCGCAAGCAATTGCTCCATGCGGCCCTCGCCGAACAGGTTTTCCGCCGAAAAATACGGGCTCAGCACCAGCAGCTGATCGAGGTTCGGCACATCGCCGGCGTGGATCGCCTCGTCGACGCCCGCCTCGCCATGCAGCACCTCCACCAGGCCGACTGCCGGCACGGGGGTGCGGACGATCTGGCGCACGGCGGCACGACGGATGTCGCATTCGATCAGCAATGTCTTGGCGCCGGCCGTCGCCAGCGTGCGGGCAAAGGCTACGGCCGAGGTGGTCTTGCCCTCTGCCGGCAGCGACGAGGTGATGGCGATCACCTTGGGCGAGCGCGTTCCCTTGACCCCCAGCACCGCGGCACGCGCGATGCGGTAGGATTCGGCAAACATGGAGGTCGGCCGCTCCAGCATCAGGTCGGCCGGGTTCTGCCCCTTGCCCACCTTTGGCACCACCGCGAGCACCGGAATGCCGAGCTGGTCCTGCACGTCCTCAACCGAGCGGAACCCGCCGCTGGTCATTTCCATGACGGCGATCGTGCCCGCGCCAGCCGCCAGCGCCACCAGCAGCGACAGGGCATAGAGCAGGGGCTTGTTGGGCGAGGTCGGCCGCGGCTGCGGCTCGGCCCGGTCGACCACCTCGGCTTGCGCGATCGACAGACGCGCGGCCTGCGCGCTCTCGAGCGACATCTGCGACATCTTGTCGTAGAGCGCGCGCTTCGCCGCCGCCTCGCGCTCGAGGCTTGCCGCGGTGACCGAATCACGTGCGCTGGTTTCGCGCTCGCGCTCCAGCGAGTTCAGCGACTGACGCAGGCTGTCGGCGCGAGCCTCGGCCGCCGATGCGGCGGCCTGCAACGAACCGACAACGCGCCGCGCCTCGGCGTCGATCTGCGAATCGAGCGCCATCAGCTGATCGCGCACGCGGATGCTTTCCGGGTGACGATCGCCATAACGCGCCTCGACCTCACCGCGGCTGCGCACCACTTCGGCACGCTGACGACGCAGGTCAGCGATCACCGGCGATCCGAGCACCTCGGAGACGGCATCAAGGCCGCCGCGCGACACCTGCGAGCGTGCCGCCGCGAGCCGCGCCCGCGCCGCCGCCGCGTCGGATTCCGCGGTGGCAAGGCTGCTGGCGAGCGGTGCGACCTGCTGATCGTTGATCGTGCCGACCGTGCTGTTGGCGACGCTGCTTTCGACGATGCCGGCGCGCGCGCGATAGTCCGCCGCGCGTGCTTCCGCCTCGCTCGCCTGCTTGCCAAGTTCGTCCAGCCGCTGCTGGAACCATTCGCTCTGCCGCTCGGCGGTACCGACCTTGTTGGTGGTGCGGCTCTCGATATAGCCGTCGGCGAAGGCATTCGCGAGCTTGGCAGCCTTCAGCGAATCGGTCGAAGTGAAGCGCACGTTCAGCACGTAGGTCAGCTTCTCGCGATCGACGTTCAGGTGCGACAGGACCGCGGCCGCCAGCGCGTTCTCGCGCGCTTCGGTGCTGCCGAGATTGGCGTTGTTGTTCACCTCCTCGACGAACTCGGGATCGCTCGACAGGCCGTAGGCGCGCACGATCGAGCGGGCGAGATCGAGCGAGCGGATCGCGGTGACTTCGGTTTCGATCGCTTCGGGGGTCAGTTCCGCGCGGGTCGCCTGCGCGTTGTTCGCGAGCGGATTGCGCGACGGATCGAGCCGAACCTTGGCCGTCGAGGTATATTTGGGCGTCATGAACGACACGGCGACCACGCCGAGGATGAAGATGGCGGCCGTTACCGCCGCCATGATCTTCCAACGGCGGCGGATGGTGTCGCGCACCACGCTGATGACGTCGGCCAGGCGCGCCTCATACTCGTCGGCTTCGTGTCTGACTTCCATGCTCGTCTGGCCTCGGTCGTGAGCCCTTGGGGCTCAAAGGTTGTTACATGTGATAGGTGAGGCCCGCCTCGATCCGTCCCTCGCCGGCATTGTTAGTGCCGGCCTGCGCCCCGCGCGAGTCCCGCTTGGCGTAGCTCAGCGAGCCTTCCAGCGTCATGCGGCGGGATATGAGGTAACGGGCGCGCGAGGCGAGCCGATAGGTAGAGTTCGTACGGTCTTCACTGATGAAGTTCTGCAGCGCATATTGCGCGTCGGCAGAAAGGATCAGATTGTTCAGCAACTCATAGTCGCCACCAAGCGTCAGGCGATTATCCCAGAACGGCCGCGGCGTGGTGTTTCCGAACGTCGCATCTTCCACTGTGCGACGAGCACCCGTGCTAATGGTGAAGCGCTCGGTCGGGAAAAGGTCGACCTGCACTTCGGCGATCACACCGCCGACCGCATCGAAGGTCGGGTCACGATAATCGCGATTGCTGTAGCCGAGGCCGATCGTGCCGCGCGCGCGCCCCGCGAGATCGACATTGACGCCGACCACCGCACGCGCCGCATCCGAACTCAGCGCGTCGACGCCGGCGACGTTGCCGTCAAACGTGGTGCCGACATAGCCCAGTTGCCCGAACAGCGAGATACTGGGCGTGCGGGCATATTCGAATTGTGCGGTCACACGGCTGACGTTGCGATTGCGGTTTTCCTGGCTCCGCAACGTGCCGTCGCTCAGCCGTACCGGCGCAAAACGGAAGTCGGCGTAATCGGCAAGCAGGAAGGCGCGCACGCGCCCGCTGGTATATTCCGGCCGGATAGACACGAAATCACGACGGAAGCGGGACAGCGCCGCCACGTTCGAATCAACCTCGCCCGAGAATTGGTTTTCGAAGCTCTGCGACGCACTCGCTTCGCCGGTCACGGTGAACGCGCGCCCAAGCTCTACCTCACCGACCGTGCCGAGGTTCCACTGCCGCTCGTTGCGCCGGCTTTCCCCAATGTAGTTGCGTGCCAACCCGGACGCGTTGACCTGAAGCGAATGACGCGACCAGATCGACGCCACCCGCAACGACGGCTCGATCGAGATATAGGGTGCGGCAGTTTCATTGCGTTGGGTCAGATAGGCGTTGCTGGTTGCACCGGCGTTCGTCTCCAGCCGCGGGAAAAACATCAGGCCGCCGACGCGGACGCCGGTGGGCGTGTAATCAGGCCGAGGGCGGGAAGCGACGCTGACGTTGCGATCGCGGTTGAACCCCTGCGGCACCGCAGGCTGTACGACGAGCCCGTCCTGCGCACGCGCGACGACCGGCGCACCCGCCGCCAAGACGGCGATCAGCGCCAGCGCCGGGCGCGTGCCCGTCGTCAAGGATGTTCCCCGCCGCGTCACCCCCCGCCAGACCTCAGAAGAAGCGCTCGCCGATCCGCACCGTATCCCCCGGATAGACGATCAGCTCGGGCGTCAGGCGATAGTTCACCTCGTCCGTTTCGCCTTGACGGCGAATTCGAATGACGTCGCGGTTGGCGCGCGGCGTGAAGCCCTTGGCCAGTGCCACCGCGTTCATCGCGGTAAGGCCGTTCACATACGGATACTGCCCCGGTGCATCCACCTCGCCGAGAATGTAGAACGGGCGGAAAACCACCACTTCCGCCGCCACCCGCGGATCGCGCAGATAACCATCCCCGAAGCGCGCCTGCGCATCGCGTGCGATTTCAGCAACCGGGCGATCACGCGCGGGCACGTTTCCGATCAGCGGCAGCGAAATCATGCCGTCGGGGTTCACCCAGAATTCGCCCGTCAGGCTCGGCTCGTTGAACACGGTAACGCGCACGCGGTCACCGACGCCCAGACGATAGTCGCTGACGGCCGATGCCGCAGACGCATAGCGCTCACCCGACGAGATCACAGGTCCCTGCCCCTTTTCGGCACAGGCCGAGAACAGCAAGGTAAGCAGCAGAAGGAACGCCGGGCGCAGCAGCATGGAGCCTCGTGGTAATGGTGACGGCGACAGCCTGATTGGCATGGTCCGGCAACGGACGCAATGTGGCACGGCGATCCGCATCAGTGATGATTGCCACTCAGCACGCACCCGGAAACTAAGGTGCACCCAGACACGACAGGATCAATAGTCCTTTGAAATGCGCACGTTGGCGCTCTGCCGCCCCAGCGTGGAGATGCTCGACAGGAGCGACAGCCAGCGGGTCACCTGGAACTCCACCCGCGTGGCGGAATACCCCTGCCCGTCCGTCACGATCTCTGCATAAAGGCGGCGCGAGATATATTTGCCGGCCGCCACCGACGTGCCCTGCCCGGTCTGCGGATCGGCCGGCAGGATCCGGAGGCGATCCAGCCCGGCGGCGCGGCGGACCGCGTTGATCGGATTGAGGCCGCCCGACCCATCCTGCAGCGCCGCGACCGCCGCCGCCAGCTGCAACGCCTCGGGCGCGGACAGGTTGGTGATGGAGGTGCCGAACAACAGCCGTGAGAGCAGTTCGTCCTGCGGCAGCGCGGGGGTACTGGCAAAGGTGATCTCCGGCTTCAGCGCCACGCCGGTCACGCGAATGGAGGCGCGCAGTCCGGTGGAGTCGGCATTCGCCTCGATATCGAGCGCCGGGTTGACCGGCACCTCGCCGGCGAAGCGGATCACGCCGCGCTCCAGCTCGAACTGGCGGCCGGCGAACTCGTAATCGCCGCGGATAAGGTCGGCCCGGCCGGTGATCGCGGGATTATCGGGCGTACCGCCGATCGTGAGGTCGGCCGACCATTCGCTGTTCAATCCCAGGCCAGTAACGAGGAGCTGCTCGCTCGCCTTTGCCTTGATGTCGAGCTGCCACGGCGCGGCCGGCGCGGCGTTGTCATCGGTGCCGTCCGGCTGGTTGATCTCGCGCACGATGATCTTCGGCACGGCGCTGGCGACCGACGCTTGCCCCAGCCGATAGCGACTGCGGTTCAACTTGACCGTACCCGAGATGGTGCCGCCCTGGCCGCTCGACTGGAAGCGCAGCGGCCCCGTGACGGTGGCGGCAATGTCGTCGCGGTTGATCATCACCGCGCGGTCCGCGTTCAGCTGCAGGTCGAGTCCGATCCCCCCGCGTGCCGCAAAATCGAACCAGCCGGTGCCGGACACGCGGCCGTCACGCCCCGCCGCCGCGGCAAAGCTGTCGATCGCGAGGCGCGAGCCGGCGAAGCGCCCTTCTGCTGCCACGTCGCGTAGCACCGTGCCGGTCGTGGCGCTCTCGATCCGCGCACCCGTCGCCTTCACTGAGCCGCGGATCACCGGATCCATCAACGTGCCCCGAACGTCGGCGGCGATCGCAACGGGGCCGGACAGCGCGAACAGCTCCACCCGGCTGAGCCGCCACAGCGTGTCGGCCGGGCCGCTGTAGCGCAATTGCGCGAACAGCGGCGCACGGGTGAGCCGCGTCGCCAGGTCACCTTCGCCGAGCCGCAGCAGCGCCTGCGCGCGGCCGATCGTCTTGCCGCCCTCCGCAGCGATCGCGCGCAGCCCGACGCGATCGGCGGTCAGCACGCCGGCCAGCCCGACGTCGATCGGATCGGACGAGGCCAGCAGCCCCGACCGCGTCAGCCCGCGCACCCGCATGTCGATCCGGCCGGTCGGCGCGGCGCCGTCGGTGCTGGTGAAGTTGAGCTTGCCCGAGGCAGCGCCGCCAAGCCCCAGCCCGGGATAGCCGATGTCGAGCACCGCCAGCGGCATGTCGGCGAGCGTCGCCTCGATCGCGTTGCCGGACGGCCCGAACCGGCCAGAGACAGTTCCCGACCCACCGGCGAAGGTTACCTCGGTGGGGGCAAGCCGCCAGTCGTCGCCCTCGCGCGTCAGCAGCGCCGGGCTCTCCAGCCGCAAGGGGCGACGATCCACGGTGCCCTGCGCGACGATGCTGTAGCGGTCGGGCGCAACCTGGATCACGCTTTGCAGATCAAAGGCGCGCCCGCGCGATCCCGCTGCCGAGGCGCGAACTTGCCCTACCCCGTCGCGCAACGACGCGTTGAAGGCGACGCGTGCGATGCTGAGCGCGCCGCGGCGCAGCCCGTTGCCGTTAAAGGTCGCCTCCACGCTGGTGCCGGCGGGATCGAGCAGCGCCACGAGCTCCAGCCGACCCTGCCGCACCGTCACCGCGTCGGCGAGGCGCGCGCCGCGCAACCTTAGCTGCGCCTCGATCCGCTGCGCCGTGCCGGCCGGACTGAGCACGACCGCACCGTCGATGCCGCCGCCGTCCACGGCCAGCCGCCCGTCGAAGCCATCATCGGTGATCGTAATGAGACCGGCCGCGCGCGTCCCGCTGACGGCCAGGCTGCGCACCGCGATCTGCGCATCGGCGCCGCGCGGAAGCAGGATCTCGCCCACACCCTCGAAAGCCCCGAGACGCGATCGTCCAGCGGCGGTGAAGACGAATCCGCGCGGATCAGGATCGAGGTGCAGCCGCACATCGCGCAGCCCCAATGCGTCGTTCGGCCGCTGGAAGACCAGATCAAGCGTCGGCCGCTCGATCGCACCATCGAGCTGGAGCGTCACCGGGCCATAGGTCGCCTGCCGGCCCGCGCCGCTGAACACGAACGTGCCATCGCGCCGGCGATAGCCGTTGCCGGTCAGGCGGATCGACGGGCCGGTCAGCACCAGGTTGCGGAAGTGGAGGATGCCGTCCGGCGTGCGCTCCAGATCGGTCGCGATCCGCGGCAGCCCGCCGGCGAGGCTACGGAAGAAGCCGTTGTCGAGCCGCACCATCTGCGCGGTGCCCGACCCGACCACCCGCGTGCCGCGCCCACCCGGCCCAGGCACCACCCGCAGCCGCGACTGCACATCGACCACGCCGAGACCTGGAATAAGGTAGCGCCCGAGCGCGCCGTTCAGCCCAACCTGATAATCGCCGGTGCGCAGATCGAGCAGCAGGCTGATCCGCCCGGATAATTTGTCCGAGCGGAGCCGCAGGTCGTCGCCGGTCACCATGGTGGAGGTGACACGCAACACGCCGTCCACCGACAGGTTGCGCAGGATGCCGCCAGCCACGTCGCCCACACCCGTCACGCGCTGCGCCGTGAATCGCGCCGGCAGCACGATCGGCGCCTTGGACAAGCGGCCCTTGCCCGCAATCCGCACGCCCTCGAACCCGGTGGCGTCGAAGGCGAAGCGCGGCGCGAGAATGCGATAATCGAAAGCGGCGGTGGCAAAGCCGCCTTCCAGCACCGCGCGCAGCTCGACGTCGCGGCCGGTCATGTTGGGAAACAAAGCCGCTGGCCGCAGCAGCCGCGCGCGCAGCCGCAGGTTGCGCCAGGCATTGGCGGCAAGGTCGACGCCCCCCGTCGCATCCACCGCCAGGGCCGCCGAGCGGAGCGAGAGATTGCCCTCCAATCGCCGCTTGGCAAAGGTCGCGGCGCCATTCACCAGCACGCGTGGGCTGGTCAGGCGTTGCGCCTTGCCCTTCACCAGATCGCCCGGCGTCACCGTGCCGGTCAGCGTATAGGCGCCGGCCCGGTTGCCGAGCGCTAGGTCGATCACCGGCACGCCGCCCGCGCTCGCCCTCGCCTGCCCCTGCCACGCGGCCCAGCGCCCTTCGCCGCTCACATCCATCGTTAGCGGTCGACGAATACCCGTCAGCCGGGCGAGAACGCCGCTCGCCGCGCCGCGCGCGCGCACGTCGATGTCGAAGCGGTCGCGATCGGGCGCCGCATCGATCCGCAGCCGCAGCGCGTCGCTGCCTTGCACCAGCGCATCGATCGCCACCATCGCGCGACCATCGCGAATGTCAGCTTTGCCCTTCAGCCGCCCGGACCGCAGCACGCCGGTGACCCGCGGCGCCACCGTCAGCCGGTCGACCGACAGATCGCCGATCAGGATGTCGAAATCAGGCAGCAGCGGCGTGTTACGACCAGTCGGACGTGGGCGCGGCAGCTTGGCGAGTATCGCGACTGGGATGTGAAGCGAGCGAATGTCGAGGCGGTTGGACAGCCAGGCGAAGGGTCGCCAGTCCAGCTCCGCCCGCGGTGCGGCGAACACCAGTCCCTCGGGATCGCGCACGCGCACATCACGCAGCACCGCCGCGCCGTAGAGCGAGCCGTCGATCCGGCCGACGGTGACGCGGATGCCGTTGGCGGGGCGCGCGGCGTTGATCCGCTCGGCCACCCAGCGGTGCCCCACGTCGGTGTCGATGATCCACAAGGTGGCGAGCAGCACGCCGGCGATCGCGGCGACGATGCCGGCCAGCAGCCGCCCCCGGCGCATCAGAATGCCTGCCCGAGCGACACGTAAACGGCGACGCGCGAATCGCCCGGCTGCGGATTCAGCGGGGTGCCCACATCGACACGGATGGGGCCGAAATTGCTGTAATAGCGCACGCCCACGCCGGCGCCGTAGCGCAGACCGGAGAAGTCGGGCACGCCGGACGTATAGATGTTGCCGGCATCGAAGAACGGCACCACGCCGAAATTGCCGAACGCCTTGATCCGGCCCTCAATCGCGAACTCGGCCAGGCTGCGCCCGCCGATTGGATCGTTGTTGGGATCGCGTGGCCCGATCGACTGATAGCCATAGCCGCGGACCGACGCGCCGCCGCCGGCATAGAAGCGCCGCGACGGGGCGATCGCATCGCGCGGCGCGCCCAGGATCGTGCCGAGCCGCACCCGCCCGGCCAGCACCACGCCGGGCTTGATCGAATAATAAGCGCTGCCGTCGAGCTGCGTGCGGGCATAGCCAAACGCCGATCCCTGCAGCGACAGTTCGGGGCTGAGCCGTCCGCCCAGGCGAAAGCCCTTGGTCGGGTTCAGCAGATCGTCCGAGCCGTCATAGGTGAGGCTGGTCGGCGCAGCGGCGATGAAGAAGGTGCGGCGACGCGGCTCGCCGGTCGAGACGATGACGTCGCGCTCGTCAGAGGCGAGCAGTTCCGCGCCGAGCGACCAGGTCCAGGTTTTCTGGAAAAAGATGTTGGTCTGCCGTTCGAGGCTGCCGGACAGCAGGAAGGTGTTCGCCTCATAGGCGTCGCGCTCGGTGTGCGTCGCGGCGACCTGTGCGGTGAGCACGCGGTCGCGTCCGCGGAAATTGTTGCGGCGAAATGTGACGGCACCCAGCTGTTCCTGCGTGCCGAGCACCGCGCGCAGCGTCACCGCGCCTTCGGGCGGAAAGAAGTTGCGATGCGTCCAGCTTGCCTCGACGCGCGCGCCCTCGCCCGTGCCATAGCCAAGCTCGCCCGCAATCGTGCGCGGCGGCGCGGGCTCCAGCCGCACGTCGATGTCGACCGTTTCGGGCGTGGTGCCCGGCACCGGCTTCACCTCCGCCACCGAAACAAGCCCGGTCTGGATCAGCGCGCGGCGCAGATCGGCGAGCGCCGGCTCGAAAAACGGCTCTCCCGGCGTGAAACGGGCAATGTCCTGCACGTGATCGGCCCCGAACACGCGATTGTTCGGATTGGTGCGGATCTGGCCGAAGACGCGCGGCGTGCCGGGATCGACCGCAAGGTCCAGCGTCGCGGTGCGCGCCTCGCGATCCACCGTTACCACCGGATCGCCGACGGTGGCGAAGGGAAAGCCCTGCTCGCCCACCTCGGCGCGCAACTTCGCCTCGCCAGCGACGATGGCGTCGGCGTTCACCGGGTCGTCCGCCTTCACGCCAAAGGCATCGCGCAGCGCCGGCGCCTTGCTCCCCGCGGCCTCGACCCCCGCGATGGTCACGTCCTTCAGGCGATAGATCGGGCCGGGGCTGGCGCCCAGGATCACCATCGGCCGGCCATCGGCGGTTTCGATGCGCGGCTCGACCTCCGCATCGTAATAGCCCTCCGCGCGCAGCAGCGTCACCAGCGTTTCGGCATCCTCGCGCGCGCGCCGATCGATCTGCGCCGCATTGGCGGGCTCGGCGTCATTCTGGTCGAGGACAGACAGGTCGGCGAAGCGGCTGCGCAGCAACGGGCTGCCGATCCCGTCCAGCCCCTCGATACGCCACCCATAGCGCGTCTCGCCAACCGCGGTTGTCCCCGCCTGCGCGCTGCCTGGCGTTTCGGGCGGCAGGTCGGGCCAATCGACACCGATGTCGGGCATGTCGGCAAGCGGGGCGCCGGCATCCAGCGGCTGCTCGGCATCGGGCACGACCACCTGTTGCGCCGCGGTGGGCTGCGCGGCGAGCAACGCGATCAGACCTGCCGCGCCGATCGGCCCGCTCCGCCCGTACATTCCCGCCGCCCTAGGCGCTTGCCGGGCAAGCGGCAATGCCGTGCAAAATCAATGTATCGTGCCGGCGGGCGCGTCCGTCGCAAGCAGCCGTACGAGCCGCTCCACCTGCCGCCAACGACAGAAATGCACCACGTTGCCGAGCGCGCGACTGCGGTCGGCGCGGATCGCCGCTTCGTCCGCGGCAAAGGCACCGAATGCGCGAATCAACGAAGATGCGTCCGTCACCAGGTGACGGTCGGCAAGGTAAAGCTGGGACAAGGAAGAACCTGCGATCTGGTGGCTCACCGCCCTAGGCCCAGAACCGCCACCGGCCGGTGAACGCCAAGGGTTAATGCCGCAACAAGCGTGAATGGTGGCGCTTTGCGGCGCACCGTGCCAAAGGCTGCGCGCATGTCACCTCCCTCGCAGCGTTCGGATTCCGCCGGCGGCTTCGTGCTTGCCGTGTCGTTGATGATCGGCACGATCATCGGGCTTGTGGCCGGTCAGCCGTCGCTCGGCTTCCTGGCCGGACTGGTCGTGGGCGCGGCGATCGCCGTCATGATCTGGCTGAAGGGGCGCCGCTGAAGGAAGCGGCCGAACGGCAGGCGCCTGTCAGGCTCAGGGCTGCCGCAGCAACAGCTTGACCCGCCCGATCACCGCCGCCTCGTTGGCGGCGCAGTGGATCGGCGCGTAATCCGGATTGTCGCTGAGGAGCAGCAAATCCGCGCCCTCGCGCCGGACGCGCTTCACCAGCAATTCGTCGCCGCGCCGCACCACGAAAATGCCGGTCCGCGTCAGCCGGGTGTCCCCACGATCCACCACCAGCCGGTCGCCGGGCACGATGGTCGGCTGCATCGAATCGCCCGACACATCGATGATCGAGGCATTGCGCGGCGCCACGCCGGCGTCGCGCAGCATCGGCGCGGCGAATGCCTCCTGCCGGATCTCGCGCTCCGCCGCGACAGCCGCGCCCCGGCCGGCCGAGGCGGCGACCGTCAAATACGGCACCGCCACCATCGTCTCGCGCGCTTCGCCGCCGAGCACCGTTTCGTCCACGCCGAAGAATTGCGCGAGCAACCGCCGATCACGCTCGGCAAGTTCCCGCGGCGTTCCGCGCCGGACGAATTGCTGGAGATAGGCAAGGTTGCGGCCGATCATCCGCGACAGCTCGGACAGGCTGACGCCCTGCGCCGCGGCCAATCGCTCCAGCGTCTCGCCAACCGTTTCTGCCATGCCCGCACGATAGCCTAGGAAATTTCCTAGACAAGTTGGAAAAGTTGCGAGAACAAAATGCGAACGATTGGAATCGGGAGCTTGTTCATGTCGCTGCTGGTCAGGATTGATCGCTATCTTCGCCGTACCGGGACGTCGCCCTCCACCTTTGGGCGGCGCGCCGTGAACGATCCGCGCCTCGTGCATGATCTGCGCCGCGGCCGCCGCCCGGGCGCACATATCTGCGAGCGAGTAGATGCCATGTTGCAGGAGGCCGAATGATGCGCGGCCCCGGCACGGCGCGCCTGCTGGCGCGCGCGCTTTCTGCCTCGGCGGCACGCGAGGGGCTGGCGGTGGCAGTCGAGGAGCGTGGCGCGAGGCCGTGGCACAGCGCCACATTCAGCGGCTATCGCCATGCATTGACGCTTACCACCACCCCGGCCGGCGCGGTGGCAGACCGCTGGCTGGCGACAATCGGGACACTGGACGTGCCGCTGCCCGGCGCATTGCTCGCCGATCTCAGCGTGACGGGCGCGGCGACGCGGCGGGGAGAATGCTGCGTCGAGGTCGAGGCGCTGACGGTGGCGTGCGCCTGACCGGCGGCACGCGCCCGATCAGCGCCGCGCCATCTGCCGCAGCATCAGCAGCGTGTCGGTCAGTGTTTCAGGCTGATCGGCTGGCGCCGGTGCTGACGCAGGTTGGACGGCGGGCGGCGGCGTTGCGGGCTTTGGCGGCGCTTGGCGCTGGCGGGCACCGCGCTCCAGCCGGTCAAGCAGGCTGGACAGCGGCACGTCTCGATCCTGCGTCGGTTTCTCCAGCGGCGCTGCGGTAACCGGCTCTTCCACTGCTTTCACCGTCTCGACCGCAGCCGGCCTGGGCTGATTCCAACGCGCGTCGTCCATGCGGACAAGGTCGGTGTCGTCGGTGGCAGCGTCAAGCCTTGTCGGCGGCGCTGCCTCAACAGGCACCGGGGCGCTTGGCAACGGGGTGCTGGGCGCCGGCGTCGCTTCCGTTTTGGTTTCGGAGGGCACGGATGGTGCAAGGTCGTCCCGAGTGCCCGCGGCCGGCGACAGGCGCGCTACCACGCGCACGGGATCACGCGGCACGTCGGGGATCGACACCGGATCGAATGCGGCGAGCGGCTGATCCAGGTCGCGCGGCAGATCCTGCTCGCCGCTGCGATCGCGGAAAAGCGGCTTTGCCGTCACCATCGGCAGCGGTGGGCCGAGATCCTCTTCCGCACGGATCGGCCGGCGCGGCGCGGCGTCGGGATGCGCGTCGGCGCGCCGGATCGTCGGCGCACGCAAGGCCGCGTCGGGGTTGGCCAGCGCAAGCAACGGCTGCGCACCGATGCGATAGCCGCGCTGCCGCAGCATCAGCGCCGCAATCACCACAAACGGAACAAGCGCGATCAGCGCCAGCATCGTTCGGCCGAACGCACCGATCGGCGGCGTCGCGGCCGACAGAATATAGGGCAGCCCCAGCCGCCACATCAGCACGTCAAGCAAGGCTTGCGGCAATGCGGCGACCAACGTCGCCGCGACCACGCCGATGATCAGCAGTGCAGCCGGCACCATGGCTCGCCTCATGTGCGCTGCGCGTTGTTCTGCGTTCATGCCTTACCCTTCGCGGCGGCCGCGATCAGCCGCCGATATACAGGTTCGTACCGCGAAATATTTGAAAACCAGTTACGTTCCTGTTCCACAAAGGCGCGGGCGCGGGCACGCCGTGCATCCCAGCCGGCACGGTCGCTCAGCAAAGTGGCCAGCGACTCGGCGATCGCGGCCGGATCGTCAGCGGCGAACAAGGTGCCGGTGTCGCCGTCGCGGATCAGCTCGCGATGGCCGCCGACGTCCGACGCCGCCACCAGCCGCCCCTGCGCCATCGCCTCCAGCGGCTTCAGCGGGGTGACGAGATCGGTCAGCCGCATCTTCTTGCGCGGATAGGCCAGCACGTCGACCAGGCTGTAATAGCGTTCGACCTCCTGATGCGGCACGCGCCCGACGAAGCGAATGCGATCCGCCACCAGCGATGCTGCGGCCTGCGCGCGCAGCGCGGCTTCCATCGGCCCGCCGCCGACCAGCAGCAACTGTGCCTCGGGCCGCCGCGCGACGAGCGCGGGCATGGCGGCGATCAGATCGTCCAGCCCCTCGTAATCGTAGAAGCTGCCGATGAAGCCGATCACGTCGCCGCCGAGCCCCAGCGCCTCGGCCAGCGCCGCGTCGCGTGGCGGCGGGTCGCCGAACAGCGCCATGTCGACGCCGTTGGGCGACACCATGATCCGCTCGTCCGCCACCCCGCGCGCGAGCAGGTCGCGCTTCAGCCCCTCGCAGATCACCGCCACCGCATCGGCACGCTTCACCGCCCAGCTTTCCAGCGCGCGCGTCGCGCGATAGCGCGCCGACCCTTCGGTGCCGGTACCGTTGCCCACCGCCGCATCCTCCCAGAAGGCTCGGATCTCGTAAATCAGAGGCACCTTCAGCACGCGCGTGGCGCGCATCGCGGCCAGCGTGTCGAGCACCGGGGAATGTGCATGAATGACGTCGGGGCGGAATCGCTTTGCGACCGCCAGGATGCGCCGTCCGAACTTCGCGACCTCGGCCATTTCGCCCAATGGTGCCGGCAGTTGCCACGCGCGACCGGTGCGGTGAAAGGTGATGCCATCGACAAGCTCGGTCGCGGGCGCATCGTGATGATGCCGGGGGCCGGTGACCGCCGCCACTTCCCATCCGCGCGCCTGCTGCGCCTTCACGATCGCGCGCGTGCGAAACGTATATCCGCTCTGCAACGGCAGGCCATGATCGAGTACGTGAAGAATGCGCATGACGGCCTGCTGCCATCACCGCGCTTAACGGCACGTCAACTGCCGGCAATTAGGCGGGTGATGCGTTCGGGAGCTTTGAACACCATCTCATGATCGACAATCTCGCCCTTGGCATCAGTCATGGCCTGCTGCTGCTGGCGGCATGGCTGCTGCTGCGCCGCGACGATCTCGATTCGGAGAAGCCGCCGGTGGAACGGCCTGCGCGCACAGGGCGACCGCCACGTGCGTGATCTTGCCTTTATAGGCTTTTTGGTCGCGCTATTCGGCCTCGGCTTTCGCCGGCCGTTCATCTTTGTGCTGTCGTACATTTACATCGACATCGTCTCGCCGCAGCGGATCACGTATTATCTGCTGAACAGCGTGCCGATTTCCGCCATCGCGGCCGGCCTGGCGGTGCTCGGCTGGCTGGTGGTGGACGACAAGAGCGATTCGCGCTTTGCCCCGCGCCAGGCGCTCGTCATGCTGCTGCTGATCTATTGCGGCATCACCACGCGCAACGCCGACTTCCCGATCGAGGCGGCGGGCAAATGGGAATGGGTGTGGAAGAACCTGGCATTTGCCGCGTTCCTCCCGCTCACCTTGCGCACCAAGCTGCGGATCGAGGCGCTGCTCCTCTTCGTGGTGCTGTCGGCCAGCTCGATCATCATCGTCGGCGGAATCAAGACGCTGGCGTCGGGCGGCGGCTATGGCGAGCTGAACCTGATGGTCGCCAACAATTCGGGCCTGTACGAAGGCTCGATCATCTCGGCGGTGTCGATTTCGCTGATTCCGATCATTCTTTGGTTCGCCCGGCATGGCACCATCTATCCACCCGGCCGGCTCGTCTGGCTGTTCTGCGCGGCGCTTACCTTTGCCTGCCTGTTGATCCCGGTCGGCACCTCGGCGCGCACCGGCCTCCTGTGCATCGGCCTCCTGGCCGTGCTGATGCTGCGCGAGGTGAAGAAGAAATTTCTGTACCTCGCCGCGCTCGGCCTCGCGGGGGCGATGGCAGTCCCGTTCCTGCCCAGCGCCTTCAGCGAGCGGATGGGGACGATCAAGACCTACCAGGCCGACGAATCCGCCTCCACCCGCCTCGCCGTGTGGAAATGGACGTGGGACTATGTGAAGGATCATCCCTTCGGCGGCGGTTTTGACGCCTATCTGCAAAACCGCATCCGCTACGATACCGTGCAGGTGGCGGGCGAAGGCGCGAACCGGACGGTCCAGCGCAACCTGACGGTGGACAAGAGCCGCGCCTATCATTCCAGTTATTTCGAGGTGCTGGGCGAGCAGGGCTATTTCGGCCTTGCGCTCTGGCTGCTCATCAACGGCATCGGGATCGTCCGCATGGAGATTCTCCGCCGCCGTTATCGCGAAGGCGAGTTCGCCTGGGCGGGCAGCCTCGCCGGCGCGCTGCAACATGCGCACCTGATCTACCTGCTGGGCGGCGCGTTCGTCGGCATCGCGTTCCAGTCGTTCCTCTACATGGTGATCGGCGCGCAGATCGGCCTCGACACCTATCTCGCCCGCCGCCGCAGCGAAACCGCATGGCGCCCGATGCGGCGCGAGCGCCCGGCTTTGGCTGAGAGCTAAGCGCCACGCGATCCGTCATCCCGGACGTGATCCGGGATCCAAGGTGCCGCGAGCGCTGGTGCCGGAGCCTCTTGCCTCAGCGCTCGCCGACGGTTGGATCCCGGCACAAGGCCGGGATGACGGCAAATCGCGCGCCCCTCACCCTTCTTGCGAACGGATCGCGAAAAGCCGATCCGTCAAGCCTTTTCTCGCATCGGCGCCGGTTGCCACCTTCCCCCACCCGCCTGCCGCTGCTATCGCCGCCCCCGACGCTTCACATCGCCCGTCCGGGCGCGCCCGCGCGTGGGTTTCCTGCCCTCGCTTCCCCGCCGCGCCCGAGCCGGGCCGAACCTATGGGGAAAGGACCCGCATGACCGCCATCGGCCAAGATACGTTGAAGGCCCGCCGCACGCTCCAGGCGGGCGGCAAGAGCTACGATTATTATGCGCTCGACGTAGCGGCCGAAAAGTTCGGCGACATCTCGCGCCTGCCCTTCTCGATGAAGGTGCTGCTGGAGAACATGCTGCGCTTCGAGGACGGCAAGACCGTTACTGCCGACGACGTGCAGGCGGTGGTCGACTGGCAGAAGGAGCGCCGCTCCGACCGCGAGATCCAGTATCGCCCCGCGCGCGTGCTGATGCAGGATTTCACCGGCGTGCCGTGCGTGGTCGACCTCGCCGCGATGCGCGACGCGATCACCAAGCTCGGCGGCGATGCGGCAAAGATCAACCCGCAGGTCCCCGTCCACCTCGTCATCGACCACTCGGTGATGGTTGACGAATTCGGCACGCCCAAGGCGTTCGAAGAGAACGTCGATCTCGAATATCAGCGCAATTCGGAGCGCTACGAGTTCCTGAAGTGGGGCTCCAAGGCGCTCGACAATTTCAAGGTCGTGCCCCCGGGCACCGGCATCTGCCACCAGGTGAACCTGGAATATGTCGCACAGGCGGTCTGGGCGTCGAATGAAAACGGCGGCGGCGCGATGATCGCCTATCCCGACACCTGCGTCGGCACCGACAGCCACACCACCATGGTGAATGGCCTGGGCGTGCTGGGCTGGGGCGTCGGTGGCATCGAGGCCGAAGCCGCGATGCTCGGCCAGCCTGTCTCCATGCTCATCCCTGAGGTCGTCGGCTTCAAACTGACCGGCGCGCTGCGCGAAGGCATCACTGCCACCGACCTCGTGCTCACCGTCACGCAGATGCTGCGCGCCAAGGGCGTGGTCGGCCGCTTCGTCGAATTCTACGGCCCGGGCCTCGATCAGATGACGCTGGCCGATCGCGCGACGATCGCCAACATGGCGCCTGAATACGGCGCGACCTGCGGCTTCTTCCCGATCGACACAAAGACGATCGATTACATGAAGCTGACCGCGCGTCCGGCCGACACGATCGCGCTGGTCGAGGCGTATGCCAAGGCAAACGGCTTCTGGCGCGACGCCAACACCCCCGATCCGGTGTTCACCGACACGCTCGAGCTCGACATGGGTTCGGTCGTTCCGTCGCTCGCCGGCCCGAAGCGCCCGCAGGACAAGGTCGCGCTCGACCGCGTGGACGAGGTGTTCAACGGCGATCTCGTCAAGGTCTATGACAAGGCCGAGCCGAAGCGCGTCGAAGTGGCCGATCGCGGCCACGACATCGGCGACGGCGACGTCGTGATCGCGGCGATCACCAGCTGCACCAACACGTCGAACCCGTCGGTGCTGGTCGCCGCCGGCCTCGTCGCCCGCAAGGCACGCGCGCTGGGCCTGAAGCCCAAGCCCTGGGTCAAGACCTCGCTGTCGCCGGGCTCGCAGGTCGTCACCGACTATCTCGAAAAGGCCGGCCTGCAGGACGATTTCGACGCCATGGGGTTCAACCTCACCGGCTATGGCTGCATGACCTGCATCGGCAATTCGGGCCCGCTGCCCGGCCCGATCAGCAGCGCGATCAACGAGAATGACCTCGTCGTCGCATCGGTCCTGTCGGGCAACCGCAACTTCGAAGGCCGCGTGTCGCCGGATGCGCGCGCGAACTTCCTCGCCTCGCCGCCGCTGGTCGTCGCTTATGCGCTGAAGGGCAGCGTCACCACCGACATGAACCAGACCCCGATCGGCGAGGGAACGAACGGCCCGGTGTACCTCAAGGACATCTGGCCTTCGAACCAGGAAGTGTCGGAGCTGATGACCGCGAACATCGACGCGGGCATGTTCCAGAGCCGCTACGGCAACGTCTATGAGGGCGACGCCAAATGGCGCGGCATCGAGGTCACCGGTTCGGACACCTACAGCTGGCCGGCCGCGTCGACCTACATCGCCAACCCGCCGTACTTCGAGGGCATGGAGATGACCCCGGCGCCGGTGACCGACATCATCGAGGCGAAGCCGCTGGCGATCCTGGGCGATTCGATCACCACCGACCACATCTCGCCGGCCGGCTCGATCAAGGCCGACAGCCCGGCAGGCCAGTGGCTGATGGAGCGCCAGGTGTCGAAGGCGGACTTCAACAGCTATGGTTCGCGCCGCGGCAACGACCAGGTCATGGTCCGTGGCACCTTCGCCAACATCCGTATCAAGAACGAGATGGTGTCGGGGATCGAAGGCGGCATGAGCCGCTATGGCGAGGAAGTGATGCCGATCTACGACGTCGCGATGCGCCACAAGGCGGATGGCACGCCGATGGTCGTCGTTGCCGGCAAGGAATATGGCACCGGCTCCTCGCGTGACTGGGCAGCGAAGGGCACCAACCTGCTCGGCGTGCGCGCAGTGATCGCGGAGAGCTTCGAGCGTATCCACCGTTCGAACCTGGTCGGCATGGGTGTCCTGCCGCTCCAGTTCGCGGAAGGGGTGACTCGCGAGACGCTGAAGCTGACCGGGGACGAGACGTTCACCATCCAGAACGTCGCCGGCCTGCGCCCGCGTCAGACGGTGACCGTCACGCTCGCTCGCAAGGATGGCACCACCGAAAAGTTCGAGACTCTTTGCCGGATCGATACCGTCAACGAGCTGGAATATTTCCTCAACGGCGGCATCCTGCAGTACGTGCTGCGCAACCTGGCTGCCTGATCGGCCATATCCGTCCGCCGGCTCCTGTACGAAGGGGCGGCGGACGGGAATTGTTGCTTTCGTTACCTCTTTCCCCCGCTTATGTCGGGGGCAAGAGGAGTTTCGATGCAGTCCACTCTCGATTTTGCGCTTGGTGAAACCGCGGGAATGATCCGCGACACGACCCGGCGCTTCGCCGACGAAAAGATCGCCCCGCTCGCCGCGAAGATCGACGCGGACGATTGGTTCCCCCGCGACGAACTATGGCCCGCGATGGGCGAACTCGGCCTCCACGGCATCACCGTCGAGGAAGAATATGGCGGCCTTGGCCTCGGCTATCTCGAACATGTCATCGCCTGCGAGGAAGTGAGCCGTGCGTCGGCCTCGATCGGCCTCAGCTACGGCGCGCACTCCAACTTGTGCGTCAACCAGATCCGCCGCTGGGCCTCCCCGGAGCAGAAGGCGAAATACCTCCCCAAGCTGATCAGCGGCGAACATGTCGGCAGCCTCGCCATGTCGGAGGCGGGCGCGGGCAGCGACGTCGTCTCGATGAAGCTGAAGGCGGAGAAGACCGACGCCGGCTATGTCCTGAACGGCACCAAGTTCTGGATCACCAACGCCGCTTATGCGGATACGCTCGTGGTCTACGCCAAGACCGGCGAGGGCAGCCGCGGCATCACCACCTTCCTCATCGAAAAGGACATGCCCGGCTTCTCGATCGGTCAGAAGATCGACAAGATGGGCATGCGCGGCTCCCCCACCGCGGAGCTCGTCTTCGACAATTGCGAAGTGCCGGACGAGAATGTCATGGGCCCGCTCAACGGCGGCGTCGGCGTGCTGATGAGCGGTCTCGATTACGAGCGCACCGTGCTTGCCGGCATCCAGCTCGGCGTGATGCAGGCCTGCCTCGACGTCGTCCTGCCCTACATTCGCGAGCGCAAGCAGTTCGGCCAGCCGATCGGCGCCTTCCAGCTGATGCAGGCGAAGGTCGCCGACATGTATGTCGCGCTCAATTCCGCCCGGGCGTACGTTTATGCCGTCGCCCGCGCCTGCGACAGCGGCCAGACGACCCGCTTCGACGCCGCCGGCGCGATCCTGCTCGCCAGCGAAAACGCCTTCAAGGTCGCCGGCGAAGCGGTGCAGGCGCTGGGCGGCGCGGGCTATACCAAGGACTGGCCGGTCGAACGCTTCCTGCGCGACGCCAAGCTCCTCGACATCGGCGCCGGCACCAACGAAATCCGCCGCATGCTGATCGGCCGCGAACTGATCGGAGCGGCATCGTGATCTCAAACAACTGCCGTCACCCTGAACTCGTTTCAGGGTCCATCTCTCCGCAGGCGTCCACGCCGCGCGTCGCACGATGGATGCTGAAACAAGTTCAGCATGACGGAGGCGCGGCGCAATGACCGCCCCCGTCCTCGACACCAAGGTCTCTCCCACGGACGCGACCTTCCAGGCCAACGCCGCGCACAACCGCGCGCTGGCGGAGCAACTCCGCGCCGACGTCGCTCGCGCCGCGCTCGGCGGCAACGAAAAGTCCCGCGAACGCCACACCGCGCGCGGCAAGCTCCTCCCCCGCGAGCGCGTCGAACGCCTGCTCGATCCCGGCTCGCCCCTGCTGGAGATCGGCCAGCTCGCCGCGCATGACGTCTACGGCGAGGATATCCCCGGCGCCGGCCTCATCACCGCGATCGGCCGCGTTTCCGGGCGCCAGTGCATGATCGTGTGCAACGACGCGACGGTGAAGGGCGGCACGTACTACCCGCTCACCGTGAAGAAGCATCTGCGCGCGCAGGAGATTGCCGAGGCGAACCGCCTGCCCTGCATCTACCTCGTGGACAGCGGCGGCGCGAACTTGCCGCACCAGGCGGAGGTTTTCCCGGACCGCGATCACTTCGGCCGCATCTTCTTCAACCAGGCGAACATGTCGGCCAAGGGCATCCCCCAGATCGCCTGCGTGATGGGCAGCTGCACCGCCGGCGGCGCGTACGTCCCCGCCATGTCGGACGAAACGGTGATCGTGCGCGAACAGGGCACGATCTTCCTCGCCGGCCCGCCGCTCGTCCAGGCCGCGACGGGCGAAGTCATCAGCGCCGAGGATCTCGGCGGTGGCGATCTCCACGCGCGCAAGTCCGGCGTCGTCGATCACCTCGCCGAGAATGACGAGCACGCCCTCACCATCGTGCGCGACATCATCGCAACGCTGCCGCCGGAACGCGAGGCGGACGTGAACCTGCGGCCATCGAAAGCGCCGAAATACGCCGCGGAGGATCTCTACGGCATCGTGCCGCAGGACGTGCGCGCGCCCTATGACGTGCATGAAGTGATCGCCCGGCTCGTCGACGGCAGCGAGTTCCACGAGTTCAAGGCGCTCTACGGCTCCAGCCTCGTCTGCGGCTTCGCGCATATCCACGGTTCGCCGGTCGCGATCCTCGCCAACAACGGCGTCCTGTTCAGCGAAAGCGCGGTTAAGGGCGCGCATTTCATCGAACTCGCCTGCCAGCGCCGCATTCCGCTTCTCTTCCTCCAGAACATCTCGGGCTTCATGGTCGGCGGGAAATATGAGGCGGAGGGGATCGCCAAGCACGGCGCGAAGCTCGTGACGGCCGTCGCCACCGCCAGTGTGCCCAAGATCACGGTGCTGATCGGCGGCAGCTTCGGCGCCGGCAATTACGGCATGTGCGGCCGCGCCTATTCGCCTCGTTTCCTGTTCACCTGGCCCAACAGCCGGATCAGCGTGATGGGCGGCGAACAGGCGGCCAGCGTCCTCGCCACCGTCCACCGCGACGCGGCCAGTTGGACCCCGGAGGAAGCGGACACCTTCAAGGCCCCGATCCGCCAGAAGTACGAGGACGAGGGCAACCCCTATTACGCCACCGCCCGCCTGTGGGACGACGGCGTAATCGACCCCGCCCAGACCCGCGACGTCCTCGGCCTCGCACTCCAAGCCTGCCTCAACGCCCCCATCCCCGAAGCCCCGCGCTTCGGCGTGTTCCGGATGTGATGGGCGAGGTGACCTATCTATTCCTCCCCGGGCTTCGCTCGAGGAGGGGGATCGCCCCGCGCAGCGGGGTGATGGAGGGGCAGACGCGCAACGCAAGCGGCGGCGCTCCAAACACTGGCCGTCACCCTGAACTTGTTTCAGGGTCCATCTCTCCGCAGGCGACGACCTCGCTTGTGGCACAATGGATGCTGAAACAAGTTCAGCATGACGCAAGTGGGAGAGACGGAGCGCCAATCCCTACGCTGTGTCACCCTGAACGCGCCTCACCATCCATCCCGCTGGCGACGGATCACCACCGGCTCCAGCCCAAGCGTCGGGGCCAGATCCACCCAGTCCGGGTTGTCGCTCTGGATCAGGTTGATCTTCCACGGCCGGTGCCAGCGCTTCAGTTGCTTCTCACGCGCAATGGCGCTCGGCATGTCCGCGAAGAACTCGTAGCGCACGAGCAGAAACACGCCGTATCGAGCCGTGAAGCCTGCCACCGCGGTGTTCCGATGCTGCCACAGCCGCGCGACGAGGTCGCTCGTCACGCCGATGTACAGCGTCCCCAGCCGCTGGCTTGCGAGCAGATACACGCAAGGTTGCTTCACCGCCTCCCCCTCCCGCCCGCGGCACCACGGATGCTGAACCAGGTTCAGCATGACGGCGCCATTGTGGCAACGCCCGCCTCTCGCTTGCAGGAACACCGCCCATGATCCTCCCTCTCCTCCTCGCCCTGCAAGTCACGCCGGTCGCGCCGCTGCCCAAGGGCACCGCGCTCCCGCCGCCCGCGTCCGAAGAAGGCCAGGTCATCGCCCCTGTGCAGCGCCTGTTCGACGCGCTCGCCGCGAACGATCCCGCCGCGATCCTTGCCGAGGTCCGCCCCGACGGCCGCGCCACTGCCGCCGTGGAGAAGGCGGACGGCAGCACCGCCGTCACCACCAGCGACTGGCCCGCCTTCGCCGCCAAGCTCGACAAGCCCGGCCCGAAGCTCGCTGAAACCTTCACCGGCATGCCCGCGATCGAGATCGACGGGAATATCGCCATGGTCTGGGGCAGCTACACCTTCACGATCAACGGCAAGGTCAGCCATTGCGGCACCAACCATGTCGATCTGGTGCGCGACGGCGGCCGCTGGCGGATCAACAATATTACCTGGACGCAGCGCACCACCGGCTGCGCGCAATGAATGCCGTCCACCGTCTCACGCCTACAGGTATCCTCCCGCCCATGATCACCGCTGCGATCGCAAATGGCGTAACGCGCCAGAGCCTCAACTTCCTCGACATTCGCGGGGTCGCGGCATGATCGGCTCGCTCCTCATTGCCAACCGCGGCGAGATCGCCTGCCGCATCATCCGCACCGCCCGCGCGCTCGGCGTACGCACGGTCGCGGTCTATTCGGATGCCGATGCCGGGGCGCTGCACGTGCGCGAGGCGGACGAGGCCGTTCACATCGGCCCCTCGCCCGCACGCGAATCCTATCTCGTCGGTGAACGGATCATCGCCGCCGCGCGCGAGACCGGTGCGGAGGCGATCCACCCCGGCTATGGCTTCCTCAGCGAGAATGCCGATTTCGCGCAAAGCGTGATCGACGCCGGCCTCGTCTGGGTCGGCCCGCGCCCTGCCAGCATCCGCGCCATGGGGCTGAAGGATGCCGCCAAGAAGCTGATGCAGGAAGCCGGCGTGCCCACCACGCCCGGCTATCTCGGCGACGATCAGTCCCCCGATCGGCTGCAGCGCGAGGCGGATGCGATCGGCTATCCGGTGCTGATCAAGGCGGTCGCCGGCGGCGGCGGCAAGGGCATGCGCCGCGTCGATGCCGCAGAAGACTTCGCCGACGCGCTCGCCTCGTGCCGGCGCGAGGCCGCGGCGAGCTTCGGCGACGATCGCGTGCTGATCGAAAAGTACATCCTCTCGCCGCGCCACATCGAAGTGCAGGTGTTCGGCGACAGCCACGGCAACGTCGTCCACCTGTTCGAACGTGACTGTTCGCTTCAGCGCCGCCATCAGAAGGTGATCGAGGAAGCCCCGGCGCCGGGGATGGACGCAGCCACCCGTGAAGCGGTCTGCGCCGCGGCGGTGAAGGCGGCGCAGGCAGTCGACTATGTCGGCGCCGGCACGATCGAGTTCATCGCCGACGCCAGCGAGGGCCTGCGGGCCGACCGTATCTGGTTCATGGAAATGAACACACGCCTCCAGGTCGAGCATCCGGTGACAGAAGCGATCACCGGCCAGGATCTGGTCGAATGGCAGCTGCGCGTCGCGAGCGGCGAGCCGCTGCCGCGCCGCCAGGACGCGCTGTCGATCACCGGCTGGGCGATGGAAGCGCGCCTGTATGCCGAGGATCCGGTGAAGGGCTTCCTCCCCTCGATCGGCCGGCTCGACGCGCTCGACCTCGGCGATGCCGTGCGCGTCGACACCGGCGTCGAGCAGGGCGCGGAGATCAGCCCCTTCTACGATCCGATGATCGCCAAGCTGATCGCGCACGGCGAGACGCGGGACGAGGCGCGCGAGCTGCTCGCCGATGCACTGGACGAAGCGGTGATCTGGCCGGTGCGCACCAATGCCGGCTTCCTGGTCGAGGCGCTCGACCATCCCGATTTCGCCGCCGGCAACGTCGATACCGGCCTCATCGCGCGCGAGGGCGAGGCGCTGATGCCGCCCGCTCAGCCCAGCGAGGAGGCACTGATCGAGGCCGCCGCCGCGCTCGCGCCGGACCGGCCGAGCGCCGGCTTCCGCCTCAACGCGCCCACGCGCCGCGAAGGGCGTTTCCTCCTCGCCGGGGAGCCGATCGCGATCGACTTCACCGACGCGCCGGAAGTGGAGGTGCCCGCCCCGCTCGACAGCGTGCTCATCACCGAAGGCGGCCAGACGTGGGAGCTCGCCCCCTTCCGCGCGACCGGCGCCACCGGCGGCGCAGCGGCGGACGGCGCGATCCTCTCGCCCATGCCCGGCCGCATCATCGCGGTGGAAATCGCCGCGGGCGCCAAGGTCGTGAAGGGTCAGAAGCTCGTCACGCTTGAGGCGATGAAGATGGAGCACAGCCTCGTCGCGCCGTTCGACGGCATCGTGGCGGAGCTGAACGCCGACACGGGTGGCCAGGTCACCGAAGGCACATTGCTGGTAAAGGTGGAGCGGCAGGAGGACTGACGTCCGGCCCGCTTTGGTGAAGTGCTAAGCCGCACCACGAACAACCCGTCACCCCGGCCACCGTGCCGGGGTCCACGGGTCCGCAAACCTCGACGTCCGAGGTTCGCGGGCTCGGTAGATGCCGGGACAAGCCCGGCATGACGAGGTGCTGGTGGTCACGTTCGCCCTGAGCCTGTCGAAGGGGGTGACCCAGACACGACCGGCGTCGTCGGCCAAGCCGCCCGACAACCGCCCTACCCCAGCCGCGACAGCGCCGCCGTCAGCCGCTCCGCCTCGGCCGCCTTCTCCGCATGATCGGCCCGCGCCTTTTCCACCGCCTCAGGCTTCGCACGCTCGACAAAGCTCGGATTGTTGAGGCGACCCGCCAGCCCGTCCCGCTCCTTCTCCGCCGCGGCAATCGCCTTGGCGAGACGGGTGCGCTCGGCGGCGAGATCGATCACGTCGCCCAGCGCTAGGCGGAAGGTGGCTTCGTCCACCACCACCTGCGCGGTGCCGCCCGCGACCTCGCCCGGGTCGATCCGCGCCAATCGCGCGATCGTCGCCGCATTGCGCTGCAAGCGCGCCTGCGTCTCTGCACCAGCGTCGGCCACCGCATAGGGCAGCCGCGCACCCGGCGGCACGTTCAGCTCGGTACGGCTGGAGCGCACTTCGCTGACGAGACGGATCAACCAGTCGATCTCCTGCGCGGCGGCTGGATCGATCGCGCGTGCATCGGCCATCGGCCAGTGCGCCACAATCAGGTCATGCTCACGGGGTGCGAGCGCGTGCCACAGCTCCTCGGTGATGAACGGCATGAACGGGTGGAGCACGACCAGGATCTGATCGAGCACCCAGCCGGCGACCGCCTTCGTCTCCCCGTCGATCGAGCCCTTGATGAGTTCCAGATACCAATCACAGAACTGGCTCCAGACGAACTGGTAGATCGCGTTCGCCGCGGCATCGAAGCGATATTCACCGAGCGCCAGGTCGACCGACTGGATCGCCTTGATCGCCTCGCCGACGATCCACTTGTTGACCGGGTGGGTCGCCGCCGGCGGCTCCAGCGTCGTCGATCCGCCGATGCCATTCGCCTGGCAGAAGCGGCTGGCGTTCCACAGCTTGGTCGCGAAGTTGCGGTAGCCCTCGACGCGCTTCTCATCCATCTTGATGTCGCGGCCCTGGCTTTCCATCGCCGCCATGAAGAAGCGCAGCGCATCGGCGCCGTATTTGTCAATTAGGCCGAGCGGATCGACGGTATTGCCCTTGGACTTGGACATCTTCGCGCCATCCGCCGCGCGGACCAGGCCGTGCAGGTAGAGCGTGCGGAAGGGCACGTCCTTCATGAAATGCATGCCCTGCATCATCATGCGGGCATCCCAGAAGAACAGGATGTCGAAGCCCGAGATAAGCACATCATTGGGATAGCGCCCGCCGAGCGTCGGATCGGTGTTCTCCGGCCAGCCCATCGTGGCGAAGGGCCACAGCGCGGAGGAGAACCAGGTGTCGAGCACGTCGGGGTCGCGCGTCAGGGCAACGCCTTCGCCCGCCTGCGCCTGCGCTTCCGCCTCAGTTTCGGCGACGTAAGCGTTGCCGTCTGCGTCGAACCACGCCGGGATCTGGTGGCCCCACCACAATTGGCGGCTGACGCACCACGGCTGGATGTTCTCCATCCAGTTGAAGTAGGTCTTCTCCCAAGTCTTGGGCACCAGCCGGATCGCGCCGGACTGCACCGCCTCGATTGCGGGCTGTGCCAGCGTCTTGGCGTCGACATACCACTGGTCGGTCAGCCACGGTTCGATGACGACGCCCGAGCGATCGCCGAACGGCGTCTGGATCGTGCGCGGCTCGGCATCATGCTCGGCGCCTTCCTTGTCGACATAGGGCACGAGAACGCCATCGGCCTTCAGCCGGGCGACGACCGCCTTGCGCGCGTCCGCCGTCGACAGGCCCAGGAACTCGGCCGGGATCAGGCCGTCGGCGGTCTGCGTGACGTTGGCCTTGGCATCGAGCATGTTGAGCATCTCGCCCGCCTTCATGCCCGCGCGCTTGCCCACCTCGAAATCGTTGAAGTCATGTCCCGGCGTGATCTTCACCGCGCCTGTGCCGAGCGAGGGATCGGCGTGTTCGTCGGCGATCACCGGGATCAGGCGGCCGGTGATCGGCAGGCGGATCTGCTTGCCGATCATGTCCTTGTAGCGCGCGTCCTCGGGATGCACCGCGACGGCCATGTCGGCGAGCATCGTCTCCGGGCGCGTCGTCGCGACGGTGATGGTGCCCGAGCCGTCGGCGAGCGGGTAACGGATCTGCCAGAAGCTGCCCTTCACCTCGCGCGTCTCGACCTCGAGATCGCTGATCGCGGTGCCGAGGCCCGGATCCCAGTTCACCAGCCGCTTGTCGCGATAGAGCAGGCCTTGGCGGTGAAGCTCGACGAAGACCTTGAGCACGGCCTTCGAGAAGCCCTCGTCCATCGTGAAGCGCTCGTTGGCCCAGTCCATCGAGCAGCCGAGGCGGCGCAACTGGCCGGTGATCTGGCCGCCGCTTTCCGCCTTCCATTCCCATACCTTGGCGACGAACTCGTCGCGGGTGAAATCGGTGCGCTTCTGCTGCTGGAGCGCCATCTGCCGCTCGACCACCATCTGGGTCGCGATGCCGGCGTGATCGGTGCCGACCACCCAGAGCGCGTCCTTGCCCTTCAGCCGCGCGTGGCGGGTCAGGATGTCCTGCAACGTGTTGTCGAGCGCGTGACCGATGTGGAGCGAGCCGGTGACGTTGGGCGGTGGATTGACGATCGTCCACGGCTCGGCACCGGAGCGCTCGGGGCGGAACAGGCCGTTCTCTTCCCAATGGCTGTACCAGCGGGATTCGATCGCGGCGGGGTCAAAGGTTTTGGGAAGCTCGCTCATGATCGCGGCTCTACCGGGCGATCGCGATGCTGCAAAGCCATCCCGCCGCCACCACCGGCGAGTCCGCGCTTGGCATGCGGCGCCGTTGTTACTTATACGCATGTAAATAAGCTCTGGAGAGAATCGATGGCGCATGCGCATACGCTGGCCGGCAACCCGCATTGGCTTCCCGCCAACCCGCCGTCCGCGCTGAACGACATCCCCGGCACGCGCGGCCTGCCGTTCGTTGGCAATACCTTTGCCGTGCTGAAGGATCCGATCGGCTTCGCGAACCGCGCGGCGGCGAAATACGGTCCGGTATATCGCAACCGCACCTTTGGCGGCGACAGCGTGGTGCTGCTCGGCGCAGATGCCAACGAGCTCGTGCTGTTCGACAAGGAGAAGAATTTCTCCTCCGAACAAGGCTGGGGCCCGATCCTCAACCTCGTCTTTCCACGCGGCCTGATGCTGATGGACTTCGACAAGCATCGCGCGGACCGCAAGGCACTGTCGGTCGCGTTCAAGCCCGAGCCGATGCGTCATTATGCGCAGGAGCTGAACGCGGGCATCGCCGATCAGGTCGCCGGCTGGGCGAACCGCACCATGCCCTTTTACAGCGCGATCAAGGCGCTGAGCCTCGATCTCGCCGCCACCAGCTTCCTCGGCGTTCCGCTCGGACCGGAGGCGTCGCGGATCAACCAGGCGTTCGTGGACGAGGTGCAGGCATCGGTTTCGCCCGTTCGCACGCCGCTGCCGGGCACCTCGATGCGCCGCGGCGTCAAGGCGCGCGATTATCTGGTCGATTATTTCACCCGCGAGATCCCGAAGCGGCGCGGCGGCGACGGGCAGGACTTCTTTTCGCAATTCTGCCGCGCCACCGATGACGAGGGCAATCTGCTCGCCGACGACGCCATCGTCGATCACATGAATTTCCTGATGATGGCCGCGCACGACACGATCACCTCGTCCGCCACCAGCCTCGTCATGCTGCTGGGCCGCAACGTCGAATGGCAGGAGAAATTGCGCGAGGAGGTGCTCGGCCTCGGCAGCAACGACGGCAGCGTCGCCTATGAGCAGCTCGACCGGCTGGTGCTCACCGAATGGGCGTTCAAGGAATCGCTCCGCCTCATGCCGCCGGTGCCCTCAATCCCGCGCCGCGCGCTGCGCGATTTCACCTTCGGCGGCTATCGCATTCCCGCCGGCACGTTTGTCGGCGTCAACACCGCCTATACGCACCACATGGCCGAATATTGGCCCGATCCCGAGCGGTTCGACCCCACGCGCTTCTCGCCCGAAGCGTCGCGCGGCCGGCATCGGTTCGCCTGGGTGCCGTTCGGCGGCGGCGCGCACATGTGCATCGGGCTGCATTTCGCGACCATGCAGATCCGCATCCTGGTCGCGCATCTGCTCAGCCGCTATCGGATCGATCTGGCGCCGGATTCCGGCACCGACTGGCAGATCTTCCCCATTCCCCGGCCGAAAGACGGCTTGCCGGTGACGTTCAAGCCGCTCTAACCGCCTGCGCGGCGCCCTGCCGACGATCCCTTGCGCGCACCGCGGGCGCAAGGGGCCGTGCAAACGGGCGCGCTGTCGGAACCGGGCTTATTCACAGGGTGTTCAAGCCTTTATCGCTAGCCAGCGGGAATGCGGATGTGCCTTGCCCTGATTCTGCTCAGTCTCTCCTCGGCCGCGCTGGCGCAGCCGGGCGAGCAGCAGCGTGACGGTGTCGCCGCTTGGCGGGCGCTGCAGGAAGGCCGCATCCTCTCGATCAAGGAAATTGAGCGCCGCGTGATCCCGACCATGCGCGATGCGCAATATATCGGCTTCGACTTCGAAATGCCGAGCGCCGTCTACACGCTCAAATTCCTGCGCGACGGCACGGTGATCTGGGTGGACGTCGATGGTCGCTCGGGACAGGTGATCGGCCGCACCGGCAAATAAAGCGTACCTTTTGCACCGCACGCGCCGGTGCTAATCCACGTTGTTTCTATCTGGGAGTGACCATGCGCGTCCTGATCGTCGAGGATGAGCCCAATCTGGGCCAGCAGCTGAAGAACACGCTGGAGGGCGCCGGCTATGCGATCGATCTCGCCACCGATGGCGAGGAAGGGCACTTCCTCGGCTCGACCGAGAATTACGATGCCGTGGTGCTCGATCTTGGCCTGCCGGAGGTCGACGGGCTGACCGTGCTCGATCGCTGGCGCAAGGAGGGCAAGGTCATGCCCGTGCTGGTGCTCACCGCGCGCGACAGCTGGTCCGACAAGGTAGCGGGGCTCGATGCCGGTGCCGACGATTATGTCGCCAAGCCGTTCCAGACCGAGGAACTGATCGCCCGGCTACGCGCGCTGATCCGTCGCGCCTCGGGCAATGCTTCGTCCGAACTCACCGCCGGTGACGTCCGGCTCGACACCCGCTCGGGCAAGGTGACGCGCGCCGGCGAGCCGGTGAAGCTGACCGCGCAGGAATATAAGCTCCTGTCGTATCTGCTGCACCACAAAGGCAAGGTGGTCAGCCGGACCGAGCTGATCGAGCATATCTACGATCAGGATTTCGACCGCGACTCGAACACGATCGAGGTGTTCGTCACCCGCATCCGCAAGAAGCTTGGCCAGGACGTGATCACCACGATCCGCGGGCTTGGTTACAGCCTGGAAGATCCGTCGGCCTGAAGCATGTCGGCGCGCGGCTCTTCCCATAGACCGATGCGGTCATACCCCGCCTCGCGCCAGCCGTCGGTCACGATCACCGGGTCGGATGATGCGAAGCTCGGCGGCGCGGCATAGGCGGGCGAGATGCCGCCGATCGTCCAGGACGCGAGCAGAAAGCCCGCCATTAGGCTGACGAACATGCCGGCAAGACCTGCCAGGATCATAGTCGGAAAAGTACGCAACACGACCGTTCTCCCTTCGGTTGAATCGAACAGAAAAGCGCCAGCATGGTTCCGATGCGCGACGAAGTGATGAGCGGCGGCGATGTGCGCATGACGAGCACCGGGTCGCTGTCGCGCCGCATGATCGTCATTGCGGCGATCTGGATTTCCTTGCTGCTTGCCGGTGGCGGCTTTGCGCTGGACCGCGTGCTCACCTCCGCGGTGACGCAGAACTTCGACGATCAGCTCGAATATGTGCTGCAATCCTTGCTCGTCTCGGCGGAGATCGGCCCCGAGGGCGAGGTGATCTTCAATCGCGAGCCGGCCGATCAGCGGTTCCTTGAGCCCTATTCCGGGCTCTACTGGCAGGTTTCGGCGCCGGGGCGTGAGGCGTTTCCCTCCCGCTCGCTGTGGGATCGCCAGTTGGCGCATGTCGAAACGCACAACGACATGGGCGTTCACATCTACAACAGCGATCAGTTCGGCGCGGAGAAGCTGCGCATCGTCGAGCGCGACGTGAAGCTGCCCGGATCGGACGTGCGCTGGCGCTTTCAGGTGGCACAGACGCGCGAAGGCGTCGATGCGCAGATCGGCGCGCTACGCCGCACGTTGGTGCGCAGCTTTCTGCTGCTCGGCGTCGGCCTAGTCGTGCTCGCCGCGTTGCAGACCTTTTATGGCCTGCTGCCGCTGCGCAAGCTGCGGCTGGAGATCGCGCGGATGCGCGGCGGCCGTACGAACCGGATTGCCGGTCCCCTCCCGGTCGAAGTCGCGCCATTGGTCGAGGAGCTGAACGCGCTCGTCGCGCATAATGAAACGCAGGCGGAGGAAGCGCGCCGTCACGCCGGCAATCTCGCCCACGCGCTGAAAACGCCGCTCACGGTCATCATGAACGCCGCCACCGCCCAGTCGGACGATCTGGCCGACACGGTGGTGCGCGAAGCCCGCACGATGCGCCGCCAGGTCGATCACCATCTCGCCCGCGCCCGCGCCGTCGGGCGCCGCGGCTCCGCGCACAGCCGATCGGAGGTGTGGCCGAGCGTCGAATCAGTCGAGCGCGCGGTGCAGCGGCTCTACCAGCACGTCCGCATCGACATGGACGGGCCGAAGGACCTGGTCGCGCATATCGAGCGGCAGGATCTGGACGAGATCATGGGCAATCTGGTCGAGAATGCCGCCAAATACGGCGGCGGCAGCGTGTTCGTGACGGTCGGCGCGCAGGCCGGCTTCGTCGAGATCATGGTGGAGGATGACGGCATGGGCATCCCCGAGGCCGATCGCATCCGCATCTTCGATCGCGGCGTCCGGTTGGACACGGGCAAGCCCGGCACTGGCCTCGGCCTCGCGATCGTGCGCGACGTCGCGGAAATCTACGAGGGCACCGTCAGCCTGGAGGAGAGCGAGGACCTGGGCGGGCTGCTCGTGCGGCTCCGCCTGCCGATGGCGGCGTAATCGGCTCACGCCGCCGGCGGCACCTGCCCTATGCTGCGCCGGGCAGCGGGTTCGCCTTCAGCAGCCTGGCGAGGTGCGCGGCGTTGGTCGCCGTCATGGCTGCCGTCTTGATCACCTTGTTGGGCGTTGCGGGCAGATCCTTGAAGTCGGTCGACCCCATCGCCTCGCCCACCCAATAACAGGCGGCGACTGGCGGGATCGTCCAGCCGGTGTCGTTCAGCGATTGGAACAGCTGCGCCGACGACCAATGCGCGCCATCCTCGTTACCGACGATCGCCGCGACCGCGACCTTGCCATAGCTCGGCATGCGACCCTCATCGTCGGTTTCGCTGATAAAGGCGTCCATCCGCTCCAGCACGCGCTTGGCGATGCTGCCGATCTGACCCATCCAGATCGGCCCGCCGAAGATCAGGATGTCGTGTGCCAGGATCTTCTCGCGGATCGCCGGCCAGTCGTCGCCGTCGCCTTCGTCGCTGGTGACGCCGGGCTTCACATCGTGCGCGGCGATGCGGATCGTCTCCGTCAGCGTCACGTCCACCTTCGCGAAGGCTTCGCGTAACACCGCGATCATCGCATCGGTGGAGGATTCGCCGCTCGCCTTGAGCGTGCAGTTGAGCGCGATCGCGCGGAGTGTTTCGGCCAAGTCGGCGCCTTTCCCATTCAAGGCCGTCTCGAATCAGCGGCCCTGACGCGGGTAACGAGCCGATCAGCGCATCGTTGCGGCGTGCGGCTCAGCGAGCCGGGCGCGGCTCCGCCGTCAGCCGGGTAATCAGCGCCGCACTGCGCAGCGCCTGGCGCGGGATGCTGGCAAGGTCCACCCACTCGCCCTCTGCATGCGCGCCGCCACCCGCCACGCCCATGCCGCCCAGCGTCACCGCGTCCGCCGCGACGAAGCTCGAATCCGCCGCGCCGCGCTTGGCCGGGTCCATCTCCTGCATTGCGGGCAGCCCAAGGTCACGGTTCACCGCATTCAGCTGGTTCATCAGCGCGCGATTGCCCGCCGTCGGCGGCATGGAGGGATAGCCTTCGAAGAAGTGGATCTTGGCGTCCGTTCCCGGCAGATGCTGTGCGACGATCCCCTCCATCGCCGTCTTGATCCGCGCATCCTGCTCGGGTGTCAGGCTGCGCAGGTCGCCGCGCGCCACGGCGCGTGCCGGAATGACGTTGGTCTTGCCCTCGGCCGTTCCCTTCACCCCTGCCTCGTCCAGGCTGGCGGGCGTGCCGCCCACCACCACGCTGGCGTTGAACGTCAGGTTCGGCTCGGGCAGCTTTTCGCGAAATTCGTCAAGAATACGCGCCAGCTCGAACACCGCGCCATAGCCCATCGAGGCGTTGAAGATGCCGCTCGAATGGCCCGTCCGCCCGGTCGTCACAAGCTCCCAGTTAGTGGAGCTGCGCCGCGCGGTGGTGGCGAAATCCTGCGTGCCATCGGTGGCGAGATTCTCATATTCCAGCGCGACATCGGCCCATTTGCCCGCTGCGATCAGATCGCGCCGCGCCACGTCCATCGGTGCGCCGGTCTTCTCCTCGTCGCCGGTCAGCACGACCTTCAGGTCCGCATTCTTCAGCGTCCCCGCCGCCTGCATCGCGCGCAAAGTGGCGACGATCACCACCAGGCCCCCCTTGTCGTCGCCGACGCCCGGCCCCGTCGCGCGGTCCCCGTCGCGCGACCAGCCGGTGAAGGGGCTGTCGGGCTCGAACACCGTGTCGAGATGCCCGATCAGCAGAACGCGCTTGCCGCGACCATTGCCCTTGTGCGTGGCGACAAGGTGCCCGGCCCGCCCGGTCTCGGTCATGTCGATCCACTCGACGGCGAAGCCCAGCGGCTCGAGCTCCGCGCGCATCATCTCGCCCACCGCCTTTACCCCGGCGATGTTGAGGCTGCCCGAGTTCTGCCGCACCAGCTTTTCGAGCAACGCCTCGTTGCGCGGCGCCTCCTGCGCGATCGCCGCCTTCATCCGCATCTCCGGCGCCGTCGCGGCACCACCAAGAGCGAGAGCGGCGGCGGGCAGAATGGCGGCAAGCGCGAAAGAACGAGCGATCATACGCCAAGGCTAGGCCAGCGATTGCCGAATGAATAGGGGATCATGTCAAATCATTGCGCCGCCGGCCGGTGGTTGAACGGACCCTCGGGTTCGCACATTGAAATATTGCCGCGCAGGTCGGCGCGGTGATGCGAGCGGGCGCAAAAGCCAGCCGCAAACGCAGGAGACCGAATATGAGCCTTATCATCGCTGCCGGGCTGTTGCTCGGCGGACAAGCAGCGGACGCGCACCGCGTGGAAATCGATCACCGCGGCCAGCGCGTGGACGTCACCTACCGCAGCACCATGGATGTCACGCACAAGCAGGTCGGCACCGTCGGCGTCGGCGGACGCCCCAGCACGCTGCGTTGCGCGTGGAAGGCGACCGTCAGCGTGAACCGCGAGGCGCGCAGCACCGCCGGCCATGTGCTCGCCCGCACGATCGCCAGCGATGCCCCGATCGAGGGCAGCCGCCCCGGCTGGTGCGCCGCGCAGCAAGGCGCGATCGCGCAGGACGTCGCCGCGCGCACCGGCGCCGTTCGCGATCACCTGCTCGCCGTGGCGGAGCGTGACCGGGAGGCGCTCGCGCTGGAGCTTGACGCTGCCCATTCGCCGGTTCGCAGCTGACGTGAAGCCCCTTGCGATCATCATGGCCGCGGCATCCTGTGCCGCGGCCTTTCCGGCACTTGCGCAGACCGGCCTCGGCGCCAGCGTGGAGCTCGCGACGGACGAGCGGCGGCGCGGCATCAGCTGGAGCGACGGTGAGCTCTCGCCCGCGGCCAGCGTCAACGTCGGCGTGCCCTTTGGCCTCGATCTCGACGCCCGCGTCACCGGCACGCGCGGCGATCCGCGCCACGGCGGCGCCGATGCGGTGTTTGATCTCACCGGCGGCTTCACGCGCGACATCGGCAGCGGACTCAGGGTGAACGGCTTTGCCACCGGCCATCTGTTCGCCGGCGCGGCTGAAGCATTGGACTATGCCGAGCTGGGCCTCGGCGCCAGTTTCGCGCTCGGCCCGGGCGAGGTGGGGCTCGACGCGCGCTATGCGCCCGATCAGCGCGCGATCGGCGGCGACAATCTGTGGGTCGGCGCCCGCGCGCGCGTCGGCGTGCCGGCCACGCCCTTCACCTTCAACGCCTCGGTCGGCCGCTCGACCGGCAGCGTCGACGATCCCCGCCGCGCCGCGCGCCTGCGCCCGGGCGGTGACTATACCGACTGGTCGCTCGGCGTGGATCATATCACCGGGCCGGTCAGCGTCGGGCTGCTCTACACCGGCACTGACATCGGCGCCGTCACCTCGTCGCCCTTCGCCAATGCGCGCGATACCGGCGACCGGATCACCGCGCGGCTCGCCATCAGCTTCTGACGAGCGAGCGCCAGCCCTCCCCTCTTCCTTTTCGTCGGCCGTGCCGCCACAACGCGAGCAAACGATAAAGGGAGAGGGACCATGAAGTCACCGATCTGCGCGATGCTGGGCGTGGATTTTCCGCTGCTCGCGTTCAGCCACTGCCGCGACGTGGTCGCCGCGGTGAGCCGGGCCGGCGGGTTCGGCGTGCTCGGCGCGACCGGCCACACGCTGGAAAGCCTCGAAACCGAGCTCGCCTGGATCGACGCGCATGTCGACGGCAAGCCCTATGGCCTCGACGTGCTGATCCCCGAAAATCTCGCCACCGGCGGCGCCAAGGGCCTGACCCGCGCCTCGATCATGGACAAGGTGCCGGCCGCGCACCGCGCCTTTGTCGGCCAGCTCGCCGAAACGCACCATTTCACCATGCCGGAGGAGCGCGCCGACTCCGATGCGCCCGCGCCGTTCGATCCGAACTTGGCGCTGGAGATGCTGGAGGTCGCCTTCCGCCACCCGATCAAGCTCATCGCGAATGCGCTCGGCGTCCCGCCCAAGGCGATGATCGACATGGGCCGCGAACGCGGCGTGCCGGTGGCGGCGCTGGTCGGTGCGAAGGAACACGCCATCCGCCAAGTCGATGCCGGGGTCGACATCCTCGTTGTCCAGGGCGGCGAGGCAGGCGGCCATTGCGGCGAGGTATCCACCATGGTTCTCGTCCCCGAGGTGATCCGCGCGCTTGAGGCGCATGGCAAGCGCGTCCCCGTCCTCGCCGCGGGCGGGATCATGACCGGCGGTCAGATGGCCGCCTCGATGGCCATGGGCGCCGACGGCGTGTGGACCGGCTCGGTCTGGCTCGCGACGCCCGAAAGCGAATGTTCGGACGTGTTCCGTGAAAAGATGGTTGCGGCCAGTTCGCGTGACACCGTCCGCTCGAAAAGCCGCACCGGCAAACCGTCGCGCCAGCTCCGCTCGGCCTGGACCGACGCGTGGGAGGGGCCGCAATCGCCCGGCCCGCTGCCGATGCCCTATCAGTCGCTGATCAGCGAGCCCGCGATCCGCGCCTGTGACCTTGCCGCGCAAAAGGGTGATCCGGCAGCGCGCGAGATGGTCACCTATTTCGTCGGCCAGGGCGTGGGCCTCGTCGATCAGGTGCGCCCCGCCGGCCAGGTAGTGCAGGATTTCAAGATGGAGTTTGCCGAGGCGATCGAGCGGATGGGAAATCTCGTCGCCGATTGACTCGGCCCCTCCGATCCTTGCGCGCCTTATCGTATCGGTAACGCTTAGGTAATATTCTCCTCTTCAGGACTGGCGCGCACGCCATGGTCGGCGTGTCGCCCGGTACCTGGAGAACGTCGAGCCATGCGCTTGTATCTTGCAAGCTCGTTCATTTTCCCGCGCAGCCTGCAATTGCGGCTTTTCGCGGTGTGCTTCGTCGGCACGCACCTGCCGCTCACCGCTTTTCTCGTCTGGGCAACGATGACGGGGCAGCTGGACCTGCTCGGCGTCTTGCTGGTGACGGGCGCCACGCTGATCGGCACGATCATCGCGGTTGGCGGCATCTATGCCCTGCTCGCCCCGATCGACGTCGCGGCCCGGGCGTTGAACGATGCCGACAACGGCGAGATCGCGCTGGTGCCGACGGTCGGCGGCACCGATCTTGCCGCCCGCCTGCTCGCCGGGGTGAACCGCGCAGCGGGCGCCACGGCGGAACGGGTGCGCAAGCTCAGCCGCGAGGCAAGCGTCGATCCGCTGACCAACGTGCTGAACCGGCGCGGTCTGCTGCAGGAGCTCGACGCGCTGACCGAGCAGGAGACCACCGGCGCGCTGGCGCTGGTCGATATGGACCATTTCAAGCTGGTGAACGACCAGCTTGGCCACGACACCGGCGACCGCGTGCTGCGCGATTTTGCACGCGTCCTGTCAGGCACGGTCCGCCAGACCGACTTCGTTGCCCGCTGGGGCGGCGAGGAGTTCCTGGTCTATTTTCGCGGCGCGACCGAGGCGCAGGCACAGTCGGTGCTGATGCGCATTGCAGAGCGGATCCGCAACGAGCCGTTGGCGCATCTGGGCGAGCGGCCGCTCACCTTTTCCGCCGGCACCACCGCCGCATCGCGTCGCACGCTTGATGAATCGCTACGCCGCGCCGATGCCGCGCTCTACGAGGCAAAGCATCGTGGCCGCGCCCGCATTCTCAGCAATTCGGAGCTTGGCTGACCCCCGTCGGCGGCGCCGAACTGAACGCGTCAGCCGCGCCGATCAGATCCCCTCGCCGAACACCTGGTGCCCCGCCGCCTCCAGCGCGTCGGTTAGATCGACGACACAGGCATCCACTGCCTCGCGATCGGGCGAGCGGACGACGAAATTCGCGCCGGTGCGCCCTTCGCGAAAGAACGGATAGCTGCCGATCGCTACCCCCTCGTGCCGGCGCTCCGCCTCGCGCAGCAGGTCGGCGATCTCGCTTTCCGCGACCCAGCAGCCGATCTGACGGCTTACCACCGGCTGCCCGCCCTCCAGCGTGCCCGTCAGCGCGTCAAGCATCCCCGCAGTGATGTGCGGCACGCCCGCCATGATGAAGATGTTGCCGATGCGAATGCCCGGCGCCCCCGACATGCGGTTCTCGATCAGGTCCGCGCCTTCGGGCACCCGCGCCATGCGCAGCCGCGCCTCGCTGATGCCGCCCCGCGTGTTGTAATACCGCTCCAGCACCGCCACCGCCTGCGGATGATGCACCACGCCGACGCCCAGCGCGGCGGCGATCGCATCCACCGTGATGTCGTCATGCGTCGGGCCGATGCCACCCGTGGTGAACAGGTAATCGTTGCGCGCGCGCAACGTGTTCACCGCCTCCACGATCGCCTCTTCGCGATCGGGCACCACGCGCACCTCGACCAGCCGGATGCCCTGGACGTTCAGCCATTGCGCGATCTGCGCGATGTTCTTGTCCTGCGTTCGGCCCGAAAGGATTTCGTCGCCGATGACGACGAGGGCGGCGGTCCAGATGCGTGCGCTTTCCATGCCGGCCCCGGCATAGCCTCGCAAAATCGCCCGCGCCACGCTATAACGGTGGGCATGACCGAATATGTTACCGTTACCAGCGATGCGCCGATGGGCCGCAACGGCGCGATCAAGCTGCACGGCCCGGATGCCTTTGCCGGCATGCACACGGCGGGCAAGCTCGCCGCCGAAACGCTCGACATGATCGTGCCGCACATGGTGCCCGGCGTGACGACCGCAGAGATCGACGCGCTGGTGTACGCCTTTATCAAGAGCCGCGGCGGCGTGCCCGCGACGCTTGGCTATCGCGGCTACACGCACAGCTGCTGCATCTCGATCAACCATGTTGTCTGCCACGGCATCCCCAGTGAAAAGACGCTGAAATCGGGCGATATCGTCAATGTCGACGTCACGCCGATTGTCGATGGCTGGCATGGCGATTCATCGCGCATGTACCTGATCGGCGACGTGCCGCTGAAGGCGCGCCGATTGGTCGACGTCACGTATGAATGCCTGATGCTCGGCATCGAGCAGGCAAAGCCCGGCAACACGATGGGTGACGTGGCGCACGCCATTCAGAGCTTCGCGGAATCGCACCGCTACGGCGTGGTGCGCGATTTCTGCGGCCACGGGCTCGGCCGCCTGTTCCACGATGCGCCCGAGGTGGTGCACGTCGGCCGCCCGGGCACCGGACCGGAGCTGAAGCCGGGCATGATCTTCACCATCGAGCCGATGATCAACATCGGCCGCCTCGACGTGAAGCTGCTCGACGACGGCTGGACGGCAGTGACACGCGACCGCTCGCTGTCGGCGCAATTCGAACATTCGATCGGCATTACCGAGGACGGCTGCGAGATCTTCACCACCTCGCCCGCCGGTCTGCACAAGCCGCCCTACGCGTAATCACGCCATTATCCCGGCTTCGGGCCGGGATATGGACGGATGAAACAGCATGGCCTGACACGTTCGTCAGGCTAACGCACCCGACTTGCCTACTTCCCTTCGTCCCCAACCTGGGTCAATCTCCGCGCAAAGCTCGAAACAAGGGCGGGGAGAGGAAGAATGCGGATCGTGGTTGCGCTGCTCGCGGCAGCGGCGCTCGTGTCGTGCAAGGCCAACAGCGGCGAAAACGCCAGCGCCGCCGTGGATCGCTCCGCCACCACCGGGATCGGCCGCGTCGACGCCGCGCTGCTAACCACCGGCGGCGACGGCCGCGACTGGGCGATGACCGGCTATAACTACAACGAACAGCGTTTCTCGCCGTTGACGCAGATCAACGCCGGCAACGTCGGGCAGCTCGGCCTCGCCTGGTATGCCGACATGCCCGACGCGCGCGGACAGGAAGCGACCCCCGTCGTGGTCGACGGCAAGATGTTCGTCACCGGCCCGTGGTCGAAGGTGTTCGCCTTCGACGCCGCAACGGGCAAGAAATTGTGGGAGTTCGATCCCAAGGTCGATCCGCAAAAGGGCGTTCAGGCGTGCTGCGACGTGGTCAATCGCGGCGTTGCCGCGTGGAAGGGCCGCCTCTACGTCGGCACCATCGACGGCCGCCTGATCGCGCTCGACGCCGCCACCGGCACGCCCGACTGGTCGGTCCAGACCACCGACAATGCCAAGCCCTACACCATCACCGGCGCCCCGCGCGTCGTGAAGGGCATGGTGATGATCGGCAACGGGGGCGCGGAGTTCGGCGTCCGCGGCTATGTCACCGCCTATGACGCCGCGACCGGCGCGAAGAAATGGCGCTTCTACACCGTTCCCAACCCCACGGGCGCGCCGGACGGCGAGACGAGCGACGCGGCGATGGCCAAGGTCGCGCCCACCTGGTCGAAGAACGGCCAGTGGAAGCAGTCGGGCGGCGGCGGCACCGTCTGGGATTCGATCGTCTATGATCCTGAGCTCGACCAGCTCTACCTCGGCGTCGGCAACGGCTCGCCCTGGAACCATGGCCTGCGCAGCGAAGGCCAGGGCGACAATCTGTTCCTCTCCTCGATCGTCGCGCTGAAGCCGGAGACGGGCGAATACGTCTGGCATTATCAGGAAACGCCCGGCGAAACCTGGGATTTCACCGCGACGCAGCCGATCAATCTCGCCACGCTGAATATCGGTGGGCAGCAGCGCCGCGTGCTGATGCAGGCGCCCAAGAACGGCTTCTTCTACGTCATCGACCGCACCAACGGTAAGCTGATCAACGCCGGCCAGTTCATCCCCGGCGTCAACTGGGCGACCGGCTATGACATGAAGACCGGCCGCCCGATCGAAAATCCGGAATCGCGCTATTACAAGACGGGCAAGCCGTTCCTTGCGACACCCAGCGCGATCGCCGCGCATAATTGGCAGCCAATGAGCTTCAACCCGAAGGTCGGCCTTGCCTATATCCCGGCGCAGATCGTCGGCTCGGCCTATCTCAACCCGTCCTCGCCGCTCGACGGGACGAAGCCGATCGGCTTCAACGTCGGCCAGGACCTCGGCAACGCAATGTATCCGCGCGATGCGGCGGCGGTGAAGCAGGCGATCGCCGGCGCGACCGGGCGCCTCGTCGCCTGGGATCCGGTTGCCAACAAGGCGCGCTGGACGGTGGAATATCCCACGCCCTGGAACGGCGGCACCATGACCACCGCGGGCAACCTCGTCTTCCAGGGCACGGCGCTCGGCGAGTTCCGCGCCTATGCCGCCGATACCGGCAAGCAGCTCTTTTCCTATCCCGTCGGCACCGGCGTGATGGCGGGCGCCGCCACCTTCATGATCGGCAACGAGCAATATGTCGCGGTCCTCGCCGGGCGCGGCGGCGCGCTGCCGCTGTCGATCGGCTATGCCATCGGCAAGGCGCGCGACGTGCCCAATCAGCCGCGGCTGCTCGTGTTCAAGCTCGGCGGCCAGGCACAGCTGCCGCCCGCAGCCCCGCCGCCCGCAATTGCCCCGCCGCCCCTGCCGGAGAACACCGCTACGCCGCAGCAGGTGGCGCAGGGCCAGGCATTGTTCGGCCGCTATTGCCAGGTCTGCCACGGCGCCAGCGCGGGCGGCGGCGGCGTGCTGCCGAACCTGCAGCGCTCGGCGACGCTCGGTGATCCCGATACGTGGAAGGCGATCCTCATCGACGGCATGCTGAAGGACAAGGGCATGGTGAGCTTCGCCAAGGTGCTCACCCCCGAGCAGGCGCAACTGATCCGGCTGTATGTCATCGACGAGGCGCATTGGGCGCGCAAAAACCTGGGCGGCGCCAAGTCGATGGCGCCAGCGCCGGATGCGCAGAAGTCGCCGGTGCCGACGGGGGTTCGATAACGCGCTGGATTGTGGACCGCCTCGCGCGAGGCGTGCCGAAAGAACGGGCAGCAAACCAGCGCTGCCCGTTTTTCAGGCACCGCAAACAGCTTGTCGAGCGACGAGTCGCCACCTTGCCCTGAGCGCCCCCGGCTGGCACGTTCGATGCAAGCACCAGTACCGGGGCGAGGGTTCTAACCAGGGGTGGGCGTTTTCGCGTGAAGAAGATCGAAGCGATCATCAAGCCGTTCAAGCTCGATGAAGTCAAAGAAGCGCTCCACGAAGTCGGCGTGTCAGGCATCACCGTTACCGAGGCCAAGGGCTTCGGGCGGCAGAAGGGCCATACCGAGCTCTATCGCGGCGCCGAATATGTCGTGGATTTCCTGCCCAAAGTGAAGCTCGAGGTGGTGGTCGAGGACGGTCTCGTCGAACGCGTGGTGGAGGCGATCGCGCAAGCGGCGCAGACCGGCCGCATCGGCGACGGCAAGATCTTCGTCATCCCGGTGGAAACCGCGCTGCGCATCCGCACGGGTGAGCGCAACGACGACGCCATCTGAACCCTGATCTGGTCGTCCCGGCAACGTTCGGGATCGCTCCGCAACAAAAGAGACCTCGGCGCTCAGCCGGGTCACGCAGAGGAAAAGAGAGAACAATGGCTACGACCGCCGCAGACGTCATCAAGCGCATCAAGGACGAAGAGATCGAGTGGATCGATCTTCGCTTCACCGATCCAAAGGGCAAGTGGCAGCACCTCACCATGGTCGCCAGCGTCATGGGCGAGGACGAGTGGACCGATGGCCTGATGTTCGACGGCTCCTCGATCGAGGGCTGGAAGGCGATCAACGAGTCCGACATGATCCTGAAGCCGGATCTCGACGCGGTGTACACCGATCCCTTCTCGGCCACGCCGATGCTGATCGTGTTCTGCGACATCCTGGAGCCCTCGACGGGCGAGGGCTACACCCGCGATCCGCGCACCACGGCGAAGCGCGCCGAGGCCTATGTCGCCTCCATCGGCGTGGGCGACACGGTCTATGTCGGCCCGGAAGCCGAATTCTTCATGTTCGACAACGTGCAGTTCGACACGAACTACGCCGAATCCTACTTCAAGATCGACGATATAGAGCTGCCGACCAATACGGGTCGCGAATATGAGGGCGGTAACCTCGCCCACCGCCCGCGCGCCAAGGGCGGCTATTTTCCTGTCGCGCCGGTCGACAGCGCCGTCGACATCCGCGGCGAGATGGTCTCGACCATGCTCGAGATGGGCCTGCCGTGCGATAAGCACCACCACGAGGTGGCCGCGGCGCAGCACGAACTCGGCCTCACCTTCGGCACGCTGACCACCACCGCCGACCGCATGCAGATCTACAAGTATGTCGTGCACCAGGTCGCGCATGCCTATGGCAAGTCGGCGACCTTCATGCCCAAGCCGATCAAGGAAGATAACGGCTCGGGCATGCACACCCACTTCTCGATCTGGGAAGGAAAGACGCCGCTGTTCGCGGGCAACGGCTATGCCGGGCTGTCGGAAACCTGCCTCTACTTCATCGGCGGCATCATCAAGCATGCCAAGGCGATCAACGCTTTCACCAACCCGACGACCAACAGCTACAAGCGGCTGGTGCCGGGTTACGAGGCGCCGGTGCTGCTGGCCTATTCCAGCCGCAATCGCTCGGCCTCGTGCCGCATTCCGTACGGCACGGGCGCCAAGTCGAAGCGCGTCGAGGTGCGTTTCCCCGATGCGATGGCGAATCCTTATCTCGCCTATGCCGCGCTGCTGATGGCGGGCCTCGACGGCATCCAGAACAAGATCCATCCGGGCGACGCGATGGACAAGAACCTGTACGATCTGCCCCCGGCCGAGCTCGCCGAGGTGCCGACCGTCGCCGGTTCGCTGCGCGAGGCGCTCGACAGCCTGCTGGCCGATCACGACTTCCTCTTGAAGGGCGACGTGTTCACCAAGGACCAGATCGAAGCCTATGTCGAACTGAAGTGGGGCGAGGTCGCGCGTTGGGAAATGACGCCAAGCCCGGTCGAGTACGACATGTACTACAGCGCCTGAGCGTGCCGCGCCGGCACGCAGTGCGGCGGCCAAAGGCCCGCCGCACAGGCGTTGTCGGCCGGCCTCGCCCAAGCGAGGACCGACGGCGCGGCTTCGCCGCGGCGGGCCAAGATCAGGGGGGCGTCCGGCATCACCCGGGCGCCCCTTCCCGTTCCGCAACGCTGGATTGCCGGCAACGCCCTCGACCCACGCCGCATGCCGGCTAGAGTCTGATCCAGCAACGCTGGATCAGAGGCGGCGCCGGCCCGCTCCCCCACCCGGCCTCCCATTCAGGATACGCTGTGGGAGGCCGGGTGGGGGAGCGGGCCGGTACCGCTTCCACGTACGTGGATCAAACTCTAAAGTGCCGCCATGTTCAACGACACCAGCACCCCGCTTTCGCTGCTCGCCACCCGCCGCTCGGGCAAGCCGCGCGACCTTGCCGCGCCCGGCCCCTCGGCGGCGCAGCTCGCCGAAATGTGCGCGATCGCCTGCCGCACGCCCGATCACGGCAAGCTCGCCCCGTGGCGCTTCGTGATCGTCGCGCCCGAACAGCGCGCAGCGTTTGCCACGCTCCTGCTCGACGCCTATCGCGCCGACCGCCCCGAGGCGAAGCGGCTGGAACTCGAGTCGATCGAGCAATTCGCACATCAGGCGCCAGCCCTCGTGGTCGCGCTCTCCTCGCCACGCACCGACAGCCAGATCCCGCTATGGGAACAAGAGCTTTCCGCCGGCGCCGCCTGCATGAACCTGCTTCATGCCGCGCACGCGATGGGCTTTGCCGGCGGCTGGCTCACCACCTGGGCGGCGTTCAACGACCGGGTGCGTGACGCGTTCGGTGCCGCGCCCGAGCGGATTGCCGGGTTCATGTTCATCGGCACGCCGTCACGACCGCTGGAGGAGCGCCCCCGTCCCGACCTCGCCACCACCGTCACCGCCTGGCGCGGCTGAACCGTCAGCTGCGTCCGGCAAACATGAAGGCGGCGGCACCGACCAGGCACGCGAAGGCGCCCGCGTGCCGCCAGCTCAGCTGCTCACCCAGCACCACCACGGCAAAGACGCCGAACACCAGGAGCGTGATCACCTCCTGCGTCACCTTGAGCTGACCGCCCGTCCAGCCGCTGGCGAACCCCAGCCGGTTGGCCGGCACGGCGAAGCAATATTCGACCAGCGCGATCGCCCAGCTCAGCAGGATGACGGTCGGCAGCGGCTTCGCCATTCCGCCCTTCAGATGCCAATACCAGGCGATCGTCATGAAGACGTTGGAGACGAGCAGCAGCGCAACGACAGGCATGGCGCGATCTAGGCGCAGGCCCGCCCTGAAGGGAAGCCGGGATGTGCCGCCAACGGGCCGCCGGACCTACATCAGCGGCCGCCAGCGCTCCAGCCGATCAGCCCAGCCGGCCGCGCAGCTCCAGCATCGCGATCGCCGCCTCGGCCGCACCGCCGCCCTTGTTGAGCTGCGCCGGGTCGGCACGGCGGATCGCCTGTTCCTCGTTCTCGGTCGTCAGAATGCCGTTGCCAATCGCGATCCCGTCCATGGTCAGCGCCATGATTCCGCGCGCGCTCTCGTTCGACACGATCTCGAAATGATAGGTCTCGCCACGGATCACCACGCCCAGCGCGACGAACCCGTCGTAGCGCCCCGCATCGGCGGCCATCGCGATCGCACCCGGCACTTCCAGCGCGCCCGGCACCGTCACCACCTCGGCGCTATGCCCAGCCGCCTCGATCGCGGCCTGTGCGCCGGCGATCAGCATGTCGTTCAGGTGATCGTAGAAACGGGCCTCGACGATGAGAAAATGCGCCATCAATCTTCCTTTGAACTGCCACACACGGCCGGGCAGCTAGTCTCGTATCGCGTCACGCAGCGCAGGCGCTCTAGCGCTGCGCGGAAACAGGGCGAACGCACCGCGCCCGCCCGTTTTGGCTTACTCGCCGCGCGTGCCCGGGATCGCGCGCTCGCCGACGATCGACAGGCCGTAGCCGTCCAGACCCACCAGCGTGTGGTGCGTATTGGTGAGCAGCACCATTTCCTCGACGCCCAGGTCCGCCAGGATCTGCGCGCCCACGCCGTAATCGCGCAGTTCCTCGACCTCGGGCGCGCCCGCGCCCTTGCCCTCGGCGCGCAGCTGCATGAAGCGCGATACGACACCTTTCATCGCGCGGTTGATCACCACGATCACGCCTGCGCCTTCCTCCGCGATCATCTCCATCGAGGTGGAAAGCAGCCCGGCGCGCTCGGACGCCTCACCGAACATGTCGACAAAGAAGCTGGCGGTATGCATCCGCACCAGCGTCGGCTTGGCGGGATCGATCTTGCCCTTCACCAGCGCGATCGTCTCGTCGCCGGTCGCCTTGTTGTGGAACGTCACCGCCTTCCACTGCCCGCCCCAGCGCGATTCGAACGTCATCTCCGCCTTTTTCTCGACCAGATGGTCGTGGCGGCGGCGATAGGCGATCAGGTCACGGATCGTGCCGATCTTCAGATTGTGGAGCTGCGCGAACGACACCAGATCGTCCATCCGCGACATGGTGCCGTCCTCGTTCATGATCTCGCAGATCACGCCCGAGGGGTTGAGGCCAGCGAGCCGCGACACGTCCACCGCCGCTTCGGTATGGCCCGCGCGCACCAGCACACCGCCATCGCGCGCGACCAGTGGGAAAACGTGGCCCGGGGTCACGATCTCCTCGCGGCCCTTGGACGAATCGATCGCCACCGCGATCGTGCGGGCGCGGTCGGCGGCGGAAATGCCGGTGGTCACCCCATCGCGCGCCTCGATCGAGACGGTGAAGGCGGTCTCGTGCCGCGTGCCGTTGTGGCGGCTCATCAGGTCGAGGCCGAGCGCGTCGACGCGCGCCTTGGTCATGGCGAGGCAGATCAGCCCGCGCCCGTGCCGCGCCATAAAATTGATCTTCTCCGGCGTCGCCATCTGCGCCGGGATCACCAGATCGCCCTCGTTCTCGCGATCCTCGTCATCCACCAGGATGAACATGCGGCCGTTCTTCGCCTCGTCGATGATCTCTTCCGGGCTGGAGAGAAACGCGTGGCGCAGGCGGGCGAGTTCAGCGGGCTTTTGCACGATAATGTTCCATCCGTTGGAGATAGCGGGCGAGCACATCGATTTCGATGTTGACGGCGCTGCCCGGCGCCAGATCCGAAAGCGTCGTCACCGCCTGGGTGTGCGGAATGATGTTGACCGCGAAGTGGGTGGCACCGTCGTCAGCGTCGGTCACTTCGTTGACGGTCAGCGACACGCCATCCACCGTCACCGATCCCTTGGCCGCCAGGAACGGCGCCAGGTCGCTGGACACGCGAAAGCTGACGCGCTTTGAATCGCCGTCGGGGCGGATGTCCACCACCTCGGCAATCCCGTCGACATGGCCGGTCACGATATGCCCGCCCAGCTCGTCGCCCAGCTTCATCGCGCGTTCCAGGTTCAGCCGGCGCCCCTCGGTCCACTGGCCCTGCCCCGTGCGGTGCACCGTTTCGCCCGACACGTCGAACGCCAGCCAGTTCGGCCCCTTGTCGACCACGGTCAGGCACACGCCCGAACAGGCGACCGAGGCGCCAAGGTCGATCTCTGGCGTGTCGTAGCTGGTGCTGACCACCACGCGCGTATCCCCGCGCGTCTCCACGCGCGTGATATGCCCGACGTCGGTTATGATCCCGGTAAACATCGCACCCGCTCGTAGACCTCGAGCCGGTCGCTGCCAAGCTGGCGCGTATCGGCGAGCGTCCAGCGACCATGCGCCGCATCCAGGCGGCCCAGCCCGATGTCGCGGAGCGCCGGCCGCCCGCCGCCAATCAGGATCGGGGCGCGATACAGCACCAGGCGATCGACCAGATCCGCCGCCAGGAAAGCCGCCGCCGCGCCCGCGCCGCCCTCGACGAACAGATGGTCGCCGGGCAGCGTCGCGATCGCGTCGGGCGACTCGATCCGCACAACGCTGTCGTCGTCCAGCGCGCGCGTCGACATGACCACCCGCACCGGCGCCCGCGCCTCCAGCCCCGCCAGCCGCACATCGAGTCGCGGCTGATCGACATCCCACGTGCCGCGCCCGACCAGGATCGTCTCATGCCGGCTGCGCTCCAGATGCGCATGCGCCCGCGCGGCGGCGCCGGTGATCCAGCGGCTCTCGCCATCCGCCATCGCGATACAGCCGTCGAGCGAGGTCGCGAGCTTCAGCGTCACCTGCGGGCGCCCGCGCGCAAGCCGGCTGAGGAAGCCCGCCATGCTCGCGCGCGCCTCGGCCGCGCAAACCCCGGTAATCGTCTCGATCCCAGCATCAGCGAGCCGCGCCAGACCCTTGCCGTTGGTGCGCGGATCGGGATCGCCAAGCGCAACGACGACGCGCGCCGGCTGGCTCGCCACCAGCAAGTCCGCGCAGGCCGGGCCGCGGGTCGAGCGGTGCGCGCACGGCTCCAGCGTCGCATAAACGGTCGCGCCCGCCGCCGCCTTGCCCGCCTGTTCCAACGCCATCGCCTCGGCATGCGGCCGACCGCCAGGCTGCGTCCACCCGCGCCCCACGACCATGCCATCGCGCACGATCACGCAGCCGACCGATGGATTGGGGCTCGTCCGCCCGCGCCCCCGCGCGGCCAGCGCAAGCGCAGCGCCCATCCAGCGCGCGTGATCCGCCCTCGCCGCCATCACGCGCGATCCGCGCTTACAGGCCCCATTTTGTCATTTTGTCGTCGAGCTTCTTGAACGACGCGCGCAGCTCTTCCTGACGGCGTTTCTGATCGTCGATCTGCTTCTGCTTGATCGGCGCATCGATCGCCTGCTGCGCGATGATCTCGGCATCGGTCCGGTCCGCGCGCCATTGCTGCACATAGACGATCTCGGGCTTGTACGCCTTTTCGACCTTCGAATCCTTCGCGAAGCCGATCAGAAGCAAGCCCGTCAGCACCACCGACAGGCAGAGAAAGGCAAGTTCATGCTTCTGCCGCTGGTGCAAGAATAGACGAAGGTCGCGTACGGCCTTGAACGGGCTCATCCGGGCAAAGAATTGCATACGCCCGATATAATGCAACCGGCCCCTCGAAGCCAGCCCTCCGACGGCTAAGCGTCCGCAACAACGCGCGAAAAGCGGCGCCACCTCTGCAGCGCCGCCCGTCCGACCCAGTGTAAGTCTATGACTCCAGCTGGAACCGCACCGTCAGTTCCTTGGTCGCCTCCACGGCAACGCCGTCGCGCGTCGCCGGCTGGAAGCGCCATTTGGCCAGCGCGTGCAGACGAGTCGCGCGGCAGAATTCGTCGCTGGTGGCGCTGACGCAATCGGCGTTCAGCACACGCCCGTCACGCCCGATCGTCACGCGCATGGTGACCACGCCTTCGCGCTCGGCACGGCGCTCACCCGGCGGATAGGTCGGCTGCATCTGGCGGGCAAAGCGCGGATCGGGCCGCGCCTCCACCAGCACCGGCGGCTTCGGCGGCTCCACCCGCGTCAGTTCGCCGACCGGCGGAAGCGGCGGCAACGGCAAGGGCGGCAGCGGAAGCGGTGTCACGATAAAGGCGTCGGTCGTCGTCGGCGCGACAATGGTGCTGGCGCTCGGCCGCTCGGGCAATGTGCTGACCTTTTGGTTCCTGATCGCGGGCGGCGGCTCGATCGGTTCAGGCGGTGGTGGCGGATCGAGCGGGATGTTCTCGATGGTCAGCGTGCCGCGATCCTTGATCGCCTCGATCACCGGGGCGGAGAATATCAGCGCGCCGATCACGGCGGCGTTGATCGCGACGGCAACAACAAGGCTTCCGGCATTCACGCCGGATGGCCGGGCATTTCGGTCCGCGTACATGATCCTCTCCTATGGTTTTCTTGTATCTTCTCCTTCCGAGCCTGCGCTCAGATTGTGATGGTACCACATAACATCTTAGACGCAAGCGGCAGCCGGCGCCGCCGCCGTCAGGCGCTGCGCAACCGTGCCAGCGCGCGGTCGCGCCCGATCAGCGGCAGCAGCGCCGCCATGTCCGGACCATGATCGCGGCCCGTCAGTGCCTGGCGCAGCGGCAGGAACAATGCCTTGCCCTTGCGCCCCGTCGAGCCCTTCAGCGCACCCGTCAGCTGGTGCCAGGGGTCGGCATCCCAAAGGATCGTCTCGGCCGCCTCAGCCGCCGCCGCGAGATACACGCGGTCCTCGCCCGTGAAATCCGCCGGCGTGATCGGCCCTTCGATCACCTGCCACCAATCCTGCACCTCGGCGACGGTGGAAAGGTTGGGCCGCACCGCTTCCCACACCTCGGCCGACACGCCGGCCGGCAGCCGATCGCGCACCGCCTCGAACGACAGCTGGTGGACGATCCGCGCGTTGAGCTGCGCCAGCTCCGCCTCGTCGAATCGCGCCGGCGCCCGCCCGAAGCGGCTGAAATCGAACGTGTCGAGCAGCGGCGCCATGTCCACCACCGGCTCCACCGGATCGCTCGTCCCCAGCCGCGCCAGCAGCGCGCGGATCACCTGCGCCTCGATCCCCATCTCGCGCAGCTGATCGACGCCCAGGCTCCCGAGCCGCTTGGACAGCTTGCCCTCGCTCCCGGTCAGCAGCGCGGCATGCGCGAAACGTGGCGGCGTGCTGCCCATCGCGGCAAACATCTGGATCTGCAGCGCGGTGTTGGCGACATGATCCTCGCCGCGCATCACATGGCTGATGCCAAGGTCGATGTCGTCGATTGCAGACGGCAGCATATAGAGCCACGATCCATCGGCACGGCGGATCACCGGATCGCTCATCGTCTTGGGGTCGAAGCGCTGGTGCCCCCGCACCAGATCGTCCCATTCCACCACCGCCTCGTCGTCCAGGCGAAAGCGCCAGTGCGGCCGTACGCCCTCATCCTCCAGCCGCGCGCGATCCGCATCGCTCAGCTGCAACGCCGCGCGGTCGTAAACCGGTGGCAGCCCGCGCCCTAGCTGGATCTTGCGCTTCAGGTCCAACTCCTGGCTGGTCTCGTACGCCGGATAGATCCGCCCGGCCGCGCGCAATTCCTCGAACCGCGCTTCGTACAGCGCAAACCGCGCCGACTGGCGCACCTCCGCGTCCGGCTGCAGGCCAAGCCACGCCAGATCCTCGCGAATCGCGTCCACGAACCGCTCCTCGCTACGCTCCGCGTCGGTATCGTCGATCCGCAGCACGAAGCGGCCGCCCTGCGCCCGCGCGAACATCCAGTTATGCAGCGCGGCGCGAATGTTGCCGACGTGCAGGCGGCCGGTCGGCGAAGGGGCGAAGCGGGTAACCACGGTCATGCCGCGCGCGTTAGGCCCGCCGCGGGCGAACCGCAAACTGTCTCACCATCCATGTCGCACGATTGCAACATGGGGCTTTCGCGCTAAGGGGGCGGCGCAGAAAGGGCGGGACGCTTATGAAACTGATGACCGGCAACTCGAACCTGCCGCTGGCGCGCGACATTGCCTCCTATCTGGAGATTCCGTTGACGGAGGCGCTGGTGCGCCGCTTCGCCGACGAGGAGATCTTCGTGGAGATCATGGAGAATGTGCGCGGCGAGGACGTGTTCCTGATCCAGTCGACCAGCTATCCGGTTAACGACAATCTCATGGAGCTGCTGATCTGCATCGACGCGCTGAAGCGCGCGTCGGCCAAGCGGATCACCGCGGTCGTCCCCTATTTCGGCTATGCTCGGCAGGATCGGAAGCCCGGCCCCCGCACGCCGATCTCGGCCAAGCTCGTCGCGAACCTGATCACCACTGCGGGCGCCGACCGTGTCCTTTCGGTCGATCTGCACGCCGGCCAGATCCAGGGTTTCTTCGACATCCCGACCGACAATCTGTTCGCCGCACCGGTCATGTCGGCGGACATTCTGGCGCGCTTCGGCTCCAAGAACCTGATGGTCGTCTCGCCCGACGTCGGCGGCGTGGTGCGCGCCCGTGCGCTGGCCAAGCGCCTCCACAACGCACCGCTCGCGATCGTCGACAAGCGGCGTGAGCGCGCCGGCGAGTCGGAGGTCATGAACATCATCGGCGACGTCGAGGGCCGCTTCTGCATCCTCATCGACGATATCGTCGATTCGGCCGGCACCTTGTGCAACGCCGCCGCCGCGCTGCGCGAGGCGGGCGCCGAGGACGTCGTCGCCTATGTCAGCCACGGCGTGCTGTCGGGCGGCGCGGTTGCGCGGGTCGAGGGCTCGGCGCTGCGCGAACTCGTCATCACCGATTCGATCGGCAATCAGGAGGCAATCGGCAATTCGGGCCGCATCCGCCACCTCACCATCGCGCCGCTCTTGGCAGAGGCGATGCGCCGCATCGCCGACGAGACCAGCGTCTCCTCGCTGTTCGACTGACATGGGAAAGGCGCCGGCTCGAAGGAGCGGCGCCTTTTGCTTTCAGACCGGCAAATGCCGTCTCTTGCGTCGACGCGGGCGAACCCGCGACCGCATCGTCAATCGTTGCCGAGCGCCACGATATGGTCGAACACCGCCGGGTGCAGCGGCTTGGTGAAGGCGCAGCCGTAGCGATACTTATCGCGCCACGCGACCACCGCCTCCAGCCCGGCAAGTCCCGGCAGCGTCAGCCACACGGTCGTCCCCGGCCAGAGCGTGAAGCTGGTCTGCGCGCGAAACCCGGTGGTCGACAGGTCGACCACGTCAATTTCGAAGCGCGTGGTGCCGCGATCGCGCAGATGGGCGCGCATCTTGACTGCCTTGCGCAGTGCGCGACGGTTTTCGTCGCCGTCGGACGGGCTTGGGAGCGGAATGGCGTGATCCATGGCGAGGACTATCCGCCGCGAAGGTTACTTTTCCGCAAACGTCGGAACCGTTCCGGTCGGAGCGCGTACCCCCGCCCGGCCGCGGCGCTTCAGCTCGGCCTTGAGCTCTTCCGGTTTGGGCGCGACGAGAAAGCCGAAGCTGACCGTCCCTTCCTTGGTATTCACCACATGGTGCAGCCGATGCGCCTGGACGATCCGCTTCATATAGCTCGATTTCGGCAGAAAGCGCGTGCGCACCCGCTCGTGCACGATCACGTCGTGAAACCCGAAATAGATCGCGCCATAGGCCGCGATCCCGGCGCCGATCCAGGCATAGCCTTCGCCCCAGCCGCCCTGCACCCCGCCATAGATCAGCACGATCGACGGCACGGCAAAGATCACGCCATACAGATCGTTCAGTTCGAATCGCCCGGTGCGCGGGCGATGGTGGCTTTCGTGCAGGAACCAGCCCGGCCCATGCATCACCCAGCGGTGCATCACATAGGCAAACCCCTCCATTCCGGCGACGGTAAGGAGGAACAGGAAAAGGCCGGACCAGATCGACATTGCGCCCACCATATAGCCATCGTGCGCGCGCGTCGCTACGGCGCAGCGCGTTATGACAGACGCATTCGATCCCGAACGGCGCACCGCTGCGCTCGAGTCCAAGGCCTGGCCCTATGAGGAAGCGCGAAAGCTTCTGAAGCGCTGGCCGGAGGGTAAGCCCGACGGGGAACCGATGCTGTTCGAAACCGGCTACGGCCCCTCGGGCCTGCCGCACATCGGCACCTTCCAGGAAGTGCTGCGCACCACCATGGTCCGCCGCGCCTATGAGGAAATGACCGGCCGCCCGACCCGGCTGGTCGCGTTCAGCGATGACATGGACGGCCTGCGCAAGGTGCCGGACAACGTCCCCAACAAGGAATTGCTGGAAGCGAACCTCGGCAAGCCGCTGTCGCGCATCCCCGACCCCTTCGGCAAGTTCGACAGCTTCGCCGCGCACAACAACGCCATGCTGCGCGACTTCCTCGATCGCTTCGGCTTCGAGTACGAATTCGTCTCGTCGACCGATTATTACACCTCGGGCCGCTTCGACGAGCAGCTGCGCAACGTGCTGCGCAACTACGACAAGATCATGGCCGTCATGCTGCCGACGCTGCGTGCCGAGCGGCAGGCAACCTATTCCCCCGTCCTGCCGATCAGCCCCACGTCGGGCATCGTGCTCCAGGTGCCCGTCGAGGTGGTCGACGCCGAGGCCGGCATCATCCGCTTCGTCGATGAGGGCGAAACCGTCGAACAGTCGGTTCTCGGCGGCGAGGCGAAACTCCAGTGGAAGCCCGACTGGGGCATGCGCTGGGCCGCGCTTGGCGTCGATTACGAGATGTACGGCAAGGATCTGATCGATTCGGGCGTGCTCGGCGGCAAGATCGCGCAGGTGCTCGGCGGCCGTAAGCCCGAAGGGCTGATCTACGAGCTGTTCCTTGACGCCAAGGGCGAGAAGATCTCCAAGTCAAAGGGCAACGGCCTCTCGATCGAGGAATGGCTGACCTACGGCCCCGACGAAAGCCTCGCCTTCTACATCTATCGCGAGCCGAAGAAGGCCAAGTCGCTCCACCTCGGCCTGATCCCGCGCGCGGTGGACGATTACTGGCAGTTCCGCGCCAATTATCCGGCGCAGGGCTGGAAGGAGAAGCTCGGCAACCCCGTCCACCACATCCACAATGGCGACGTGCCGACGGCAACCCTGCCGGTGACGTTCGGCCTGTTGCTGAACCTCGTTGGCGTGATGGGCGAAGGCGCCACCAACGAGCAGGTCTGGGGCTATCTGGGCAATTACCTGCCCGATGCGAACGCCGCGGCGCATCCGGAGCTCGACCGGATGATCGGCTATGCCCTCGCCTATCACCGCGATTTCATCGCCCCCACGCTGAAGCGCCGCGCACCCGAGGGCGTCGAAGTCGCCGCGCTCGAGCGGCTCGATGCCGATCTCGCCACCTTGGGCGAGGACGCCTCGGCCGAGGACATCCAGAACGCCGTCTACGAGATCGGCAAGACCGGCGGCTTCGCCGAGCTGCGCGACTGGTTTAAGGCGCTCTACGAAACGCTGCTCGGCTCCAGCCAGGGACCGCGCATGGGGAGCTTCATCAGGCTCTACGGCGTCGCCAACACCCGCCGCCTGATCGCCGAGGCACTGGCGGCGAAGTAACCCGCGTTGACCGGCGCCACCTTCCCGCACGGGGAGGTTGGCGCCGGTCACCCCGATCCGCTACCCTACCGCGCATGTGCAACGAGGCCGCCCGCCGCATCGCCCTTGGCGAATTGCGCACCGATTGGGACGAGACGCGCATCCCGCTCGTCTTCCCCGAAGGCGTGCCCAACATGGCGCCGCTCGACAGCGTGCGCATCACCGATCCGACGATCATCATCCGCGGCGTCGATGGTCGCGCGGACGAGGCGGAATGCGTCACCCGTCGCTGGAGCTGGCCCGCCGCCGGCGGCCGCCCGGTCTATAACTTCCGCTCCGACGGCCGCGATCTGCGCACCGGCCGCTGCCTGATCCCGGTCGACAGCTTTTACGAATTCACCAAGCCCGCCGATCCCAGGGCCAAGCGCAAGGACAAATGGGCCTTCCGCCTTGTCGGCCACGACTGGTTCTGCATCGCCGGCCTGTGGCGCAAGGACGCGAGCGTCGGCGAGGCCTTCACCATGCTCACCTGCGAGCCAGGCCCCGACATCGCGCCCTATCATTCACGCCAGGTCGTCGTGCTCGGCCGCGACCGATGGGCCGCCTGGCTCGACCCGTCCGTGCCCTCCGCGGACCTATGCCAGCCGCTCCCCGCCGGCAGCCTCACCGTCACGCAAGTGCGCTGAGCCACTTTTCACCACCAACGCAAGGTACGGCCCGATGCGGCGCTTCTTCTCCCCCGATCAGCTCCGCCACGCGCCGGCGCAGGAGCTGCACAACGGCGCCTTCACCGCCTATGCCGAGAAGCCCGAACGCGCGGCGATGATCCTCGCGGCGATCGGCGGCGCCGAGGAACCCGAGGATCGCGGCGAGGCGCCGATCCGCGCGGTGCACGACGCCGGCTACCTCCAGTTCCTGCAGGACGCGCCCGCCGCCTGGGCCGCCGCCGGCCGCCCCGGCGACGCGCTCCCCTACGCCTTCCCGATCGTCGGCCGCCGCCCGCTCCGCCTCGACCGGATCGACGCGCTGATGGGCCGCTATGCCTTCGACGCGACCACCCCACTGACGCCGCAGACCTGGGCCAGCGCCTATGGCAGCGCGCAATCGGCGCTTTCCGCCACCCACGCCGTGCTCGCCGGCGACCGCAACGCCTTCGCACTCTGCCGCCCGCCCGGCCACCATGCCGGCGCCGATTACTTCGGCGGCTATTGTCACCTCAACGTCGCCGCGATCGCCGCCCAGGCCGCACGCGATGCGGGGCACGAGCGCGTCGCGATCCTCGACATCGACTATCACCACGGCAACGGTACGCAGGACATCTTCTGGCAGCGCAGCGACGTCTTCTACGCCAGCGTCCACGCCGATCCCGCGACGGACTACCCCTTCTACTGGGGCCATGCCGACGAGATCGGTGAGGGCGCCGGCGAAGGCGCGACGCTGAACGTCCCGCTGCCCCACGGCACGAAAGCAGACGCCTTCCGCGCCGCGCAGGCGACCGCACTCGACGCCATCGCCCATTTCGGCGCCACCTTCCTGGTGGTCAGCTACGGCGCCGACACATGGGAAGGCGATCCGATCAGCAAATTCGCGCTGACCACCCCCGACTACGCCACCCTCGCCCGCGACATCGCGTCGCTCGGCCTGCCCACCGCGATCGTCATGGAAGGCGGCTACGCCATCGACGCGCTGGGCGCCAACGTCGCCAGCTTCCTCAGCGGCTTCTGAAGCGCAAGCTCAACACCCAAAAGCGCCTCCCCGGGCGAAGGCCGGGGCTCAGCCGGGAACAAGGCCGGCAAAAAGGGCCGGCCTACGCCTTACGAAACGCATAGCGTCATGCCGGGCTAGTCCCGGCATCCACCGCGCCGCACACCTCAAGCTATCGAGCCTGTGGAACAGTGGATCCCGGCACAAGCCTGTCCCGAGTGACGCCGCAGGCGGCGTCGAGGGGGCCGGGATGACGTAGAACATTTGGCGATTGGAGAGTCACACCAAGCCCTCGCGAGCGTCCGGGAGCCGCTCACGCGACCAATCAGACAAGCGCGTCCCCGCCCAGGTCCAGCCCCGCCCGCTCACTCCGGATCGATCGCATCCACCGGCCGCAAATTGCGCTGGCTCGCCGCCACCGCCTCCACCCGCTCCATCACGCGCAGCACATTGCCCTGCGACAGATTGGCAAGCTCCGCATCGCTCCACCCGCGCCGCGCCAGTTCGGCGAACAGCCGCGGATAGCCATCCACGCCGCCCATATCCTCGGGCGCGGTGCCGCCGATCCCGTCATAATCGCCGCCGATCCCCACCGCGCCCTTGCCGGCCACCTTGGCGATATGCTCGACATGGTCCGCCACCGTCGTCGCCGTCACGCGCGGCATCGGGTGCGCCGCATCCCACGCGACCAGCGGCGCCGGCGCCTTGGCGCCATAGGCGTCGGTCGCCAGCCCCTGCGCCTTGCCGAACTTGGTGCGCGCCTGGTCCCATGCGCGCCACTCGGCGGACAGGAACGCGGGATACAGGTTCACCATCACAACGCCGCCCGCCGCGCCGATCCGCCGCAACAGATCGTCAGGAATGTTGCGCGGCACGTCGGCGATCGCGCGCGCGGAGGAGTGCGAGGCGATCACCGGCGCCTTGGAAAGGTCCAGCACCGCCGCCATCGTCGTATCCGCAACATGGCTCACGTCGATGATCATGCCGATTCGGTTCATCTCGGCCACCACATCGCGGCCAAAGGCGCTAAGCCCGCCGGCACGCGGCGCATCGGTGGAGGAATCGGCCCAGTCCAGGCTCTTGCCATGCGTCAGCGTCATATAGCCGACACCCAGCGCCTTCATCTGGCGCAACACCGAAAGCCGACCGTCGATCTGATGCCCGCCCTCGATCCCGATCATCGATGCGATCTTGCCATCCTTCTGCGCGCGGCGCACGTCGGCGGCGCTCGTCACCAGCGCGAACGCATCGGGGTTGGCCGCCACCACGCGGCGCACCACGTCGATCTGCTCCAGCGTCATTTCCACCGCGCGCGGCCCCGTGATGGTCGCGGGGATCCACACCGACCAGAACTGGCCACCCACTCCGCCGGCGCGCAGCCGCGGAATATCCGTCTGGAGCGGGTACGGCAGCGCCGCGGTGTTCCTGGTCAGGTCGACGTCCTCGACCTTCGCCTCGTGCTGATCGCGAATTTCCCACGCCAGATCGTTGTGCCCGTCGATGATCGGCGCCCGCTCCAGCAACCGGGTGATCCGCGCCGGCACGGCGGGAGCCGGCGCAGCGGCGGCTTGGGCGGCGAGCAGGATGGCGAGGAGGGACATGGCAACTCCGTAGAAACACAGCCTGTCGAGGAACTTACCATCAGGCCGAGGGTTGTGATCAGGCTCGCGTGAGACCGAGCGTCGCAAACGTCTTGCAAAGCTGTCGCCAGCGCAAGCGTCAACCATGCCCCGCCGCATTTTCGCGTCGGGGCCGATTGCCGTTGAGGAGAAGTTGGAGTAGCACAAAACGGAAACGGACAAGATAAACGATAAAATGATCTCGATCACGCCGTCTGGCTGGAAAGAAGTAACACAGATTAGTTTTCCGGCATCCCACAACGGTACATGTTCGGGCCGGGAGATGGAGTAGTTTCGGTGGACGACGACAAGGAATATTATTACAGGCGCGCCGAGTATGAGCTCGAGATGGCCCAGCGAACCGAAGTACCCGAAGCGGTGAAGGCGCATTACACTTTAGCCGGTTATTACCTCGACAAAGTGTACAACGACGAAGCGAACGCCCCCGCGCCCTCGCTCCCGTAATCACCCGATCGCTCCTGCGGGCGCCGCCATTGATGGCGACGCTCCGCTGAAGCCAAAAGCAGCCCGGCCGTCGCCCGTTGCGCAGCGTGCAGCCATTGCGACCGCCACGTCTGCCGCCCCGCCACTCCCGCCGACCCCGGCGAAGGCCGGGGCCCAGTTGCGCAACAAAAGTGGCAGCCACGCCAGCCGTTACGACCACATGGCCAGCCCCTCACTCTCGTCATCGCAAAGGCGTCCTTACGAACCAGAGCGAAACGCCAAGGGCGCTCCACGCCATCAAACGCCCTAAGCCGCGCAATCGCACGCCGCGTCCGATCAGCCGTCCTTGCGTCCCTCGATCAGCCACGGCCGCGGCCGACCGGTCGGCTTCGCCTTCCCGTCCAGCCGCACCGCGCGCTTCACATAGACCGGCTTCAGCAGCAGCGTGCCCTTCATCCGCTCGCCCGTCGGCTGCGCCAGAATGCGCTTCACCACATTCTGCCCCGCGACCACCCGGCCGAAGGCGGCATAGCCGGGATTGTCCGGTTTCCAGTCCATCCACGGCATCGGCCCAACCGCAATGAACCAATTGCCGTTGGCGGACCCGGGCTCGCCGCGCCGCGCCATGGAAATCGTCATGTCAAGGTGCTTGATCCCCGTCTTTTTGGTCGATTCATGCGGGATCATGTCGAGGAAGCGACGCGCGTCGGTGCGGATGCCCGATTGAATGAAGCCGCGTGAAGGCGCGGTTTTCTGTCGCGCGGATCGGTAGAAACTGATCCCGTCGAAGCGGCCGTCATCGACATATTTCATGAAATTGGCGGTGGTCGCCGGCGCGCGCTTCGCGTCGAGCGCGAGGACGATGTTGCCGAGCGCCGTCTCCAGCCGCACCCGGACATAGCCGGGGGTCGCGCGGTCGGCGCGCTGCGCGGCGGCGGGCAGCGCCGCCAGCAGCGCCACGATCAATAGAAAATACCGCATGGTGTGCGGCTTAGCCGCTCGCGGCGTGCCGCACCACTCCCCTGCGCCACCCCGCCCGGACAGCAGGCCCACACGCACGCCGGACCGAAAAGCAAAGCCTCAGAAATGAGAAGAGGTTGCCGGGCAGCCCACCAAGGCTACCCGACAACCCCTAAACATGGTCAGCGGCCGGAGAGCTCCAGCCCGGGAGACCATGCAGGCCTCTGGACGCTACAGCGCCCGGCGTTGATTGGAGGGCAATACCTCCCGCCGAACGGCTACAGCCTCAGAAGCGCGTCCCCCGAACGAACTGAACCGACCCCATTGCTGAACCATGAGACATCGGATCACCTCCTTTCGCTGGTTGATAACGAGCGTGACCTTGCCGGCCACATCCGCAATCTGAGTCCTTTCGATCGCGGAAACAAGACTTGTTTTGCGGGCAAGTTTGAACGAACATCCGCGCCCCGCCGATGATCCGACGGAGCGCGTTCGGTCAGCCGCGGCAATCCTCGATCACCCGGCCGATCTCGGCATAAGGCGGCACCACCAGCGTCGCCGCGCCGCGCTGCTCGATCGCCACGCGCCCGCGGCTGAACGCCATCGCATCGAGCAGCGGCTCGCGCGCCGCGAACACCGCTTCGGCCGCGCCCGCGGCGACCTGCACCGGCACCGCGCGCGTCGCGCTGCTGGTGCGGATCGTCATCGCGCCCGCAGCAGCGCCTGGCCGCGACAGGATCACCCGCCGCCCCGCCAGATCGCACCGCAGCGACAGCGTTGCCGCTCCTCCGCCCTGCCCGAATGTCGCGCGCGTACCGCCCGCCTCACGCGCATAGCGCCACGTGCCGGGCGTCAGCGGCCAATCTTCCCAGTTCCCCGCCAGCGGCGCAGGCTTGGGCGCCGGCGGTGGCGGCGGCAAGACGGGGGTCGGCGGTGGCGGGGCTTCCACCGGCGGCGCGACGCAACTCGCCATCAGAAACGAAAGAAGGAGGGCGGCGGCAGGCAAAAGACGCATGGCTCACCCTAGCGCGCACTCGCGCCCCGGCTCAACCGGAACCGCCGCGCGGGACCATCGGTTCAGCGAAAGAAGAACCGCGAATGGAAGAAACAGCAATGAGCACAGCCGACACCTCGACCACCCTTGCCCTGATCGAAGCGACGCTTGTCTCGACGGTAAAGGTCGAAAGCCGGGATGGCGACAAGATCGGCGTGGTGCAGTCCTTCCTCGCCCACAAGGTCAGCGGCCGCGTCACCCATGCCGTGCTGAGCCTCGGCGGGTTCCTGGGCATGGGCAAAAGCTATTACCCCCTGCCCTTCTCGCTCCTTCAGTTCGACGCGGTACGCGACCTCTACGTCGTCACCATCGACCGCCGCATGCTCGAAGGCGGCCCGAGCTGGGCGAACAACGCCCCGCATTTCGACCAAGCCTATGCCGATCGCGTCGCCGGCTATTACGGCGTGGGCGGCGAAGATCTAACGCTCAGATAATTCGGGCCGTCACACCCGTCAGACGCCCAGCCCCTTGCGCCGCTCGCGAACGCGGGCGGCGAGCCGCGTCACGATCGCCACCACGCTGGCGACAAGGCAGCCGAACCAGCCGAAGAACACCGCAAACGACGCGCCGCCGCCTTCGTACGGGCGCGTATCGATATAAACGGTCCACACCCACCCTGCCGCGGTCAGTAACGCGAGGACCGCCCAGTTCGCCTGGCTCGGCCGCCCGCACAGGATCAGGAACGGCACCAGCGTCGGCCCCGCGATCAGCGCGATCTGCGACACCAGCAGCCCCGCGCTTTCATAATAGCCCGCTACGGCGATAACGACGGCGGCGGTCGCCAGCGCATAAGCGGCCGCCCGCCCGACGAACCGCCGCGTCTCCATCACCGCCGCTTCGCCATCCGCATCTGCTGCTGCTTGCCGAAGCGCGTCTTGCGCGTCCCCGGCTTGCCCTCGTTGCTGCGCCCCATCAGCGGCGCCTTCTGCTCGTGCACCGGCAGGCCGAGCTCCTCCTGCTCCAGGTTGCGGATCTCGTCGCGCAGGCGCCCGGCCTCCTCGAACTCCAGGTCCGCCGCGGCCTTGCGCATCTTCTTCTCGAGCTCCTCGATGTAGGCGCGCAGGTTGTGGCCCACCATGTGCGGGCGCTGCTCGTCGCCCGTATCCACCAGCACGCTGTCCTGGTTCGATACGTGCGCGATGATGTCGCCGATGTTGCGCTTGATCGTGGTCGGCGTGATGCCGTGCTCTCGGTTGTACGCCTCCTGCTTCTCGCGGCGGCGCGCGGTTTCGTTCATCGCCCGCTCCATCGAGCCGGTGATACGATCGGCGTAGAGGATCACGCGCCCGTCGACGTTGCGCGCCGCGCGGCCGATCGTCTGGATCAGCGAGGTCTCAGAGCGCAGGAAGCCTTCCTTGTCGGCATCCATGATGCACACGAGGCCGCATTCGGGGATGTCGAGGCCCTCGCGCAGCAGGTTGATGCCGATCAGCACGTCGTACACGCCAAGCCGAAGATCGCGGATCAGCTCGATACGCTCCAGCGTCTCGACGTCGGAGTGCATGTAGCGGACCTTCACGCCCGCCTCGTGCATATATTCGGTCAGGTCCTCCGCCATCCGCTTGGTCAGCGTGGTGACGAGCGTGCGATACCCCATCTCCGCCGTCTTGCGGCATTCCACGATGCAATCCTGCACCTGCTCCTCGACCGGCTTGATCTCGACCGGCGGGTCGATGAGGCCGGTGGGGCGGATCACCTGTTCGGAAAAGACGCCGCCGGTCTGCTCCATCTCCCAGCCGCCGGGCGTCGCCGAGACGCTGACGGTCTGCGGGCGCATCGCATCCCATTCGTTGAACCGCAGCGGGCGATTGTCGATGCAGCTCGGCAGGCGAAAGCCATACTCCGCCAGCGTAATCTTTCGCCGATGGTCGCCGCGCGCCATCGCGCCGATCTGCGGCACTGTCTGATGGCTTTCGTCGACGAACAGCAGGGCATTCTCGGGGAGGTATTCGAACAAGGTGGGCGGCGGCTCGCCCGGCAGGCGGCCGGTCAGGAAGCGGCTGTAATTCTCGATTCCGTTGCAGCTACCCGTCGCCGCGATCATCTCCAGGTCGAAATTGGTGCGCTGCTCCAGCCGCTGGTGCTCCAGCAGCTTGCCCTCCGCCTCCAGCTCCTTCAGCCGCTCGGTCAGCTCGTGCCGGATCGCCTCGCTCGCCTGCTTCATCGTCGGCCCGGGCGTCACATAGTGCGAGTTGGCGTAGATCCGCACCGAGTTCATGCTCGCCGCCTTCTTGCCGGTCAGCGGATCGAACTCGACGATCTCCTCGATGTCGTCACCGAAGAAGCTGATCCGCCACGCCGCATCCTCGAGGTGGCTCGGGAAGATCTCGAGATTGTCGCCCTTCACGCGGAAATTGCCGCGCTGGAACGCCGCGTCGTTGCGCTTGTACTGCAACGCCACGAGCTTGCGGACGATCTCGCGCTGGTCGACGCTCTGCCCCTTCTTCAGGTCGAAGATCATCGCCGAGTACGTCTCGACCGATCCGATGCCGTACAGGCACGATACGGAAGCGACGATCAGCACGTCGTCGCGCTCCAGCAAAGATCGCGTCGCCGAATGGCGCATCCGGTCGATCGCCTCGTTCACCGAGCTTTCCTTCTCGATGTACGTGTCCGACCGGGGCACATACGCCTCCGGCTGATAATAATCGTAATAGCTGACGAAATACTCGACCGCATTCTCGGGAAAGAAGCTCTTGAACTCGCCATAGAGCTGCGCCGCCAGGATCTTGTTGGGCGCCAGGATCAGCGCCGGGCGCTGCATCTCCTCGATCACCTTGGCCATGGTGAAGGTCTTGCCCGATCCGGTGACGCCGAGGAGCACCTGATCCTTCTCGCCCGCCTTTGCCGCCGCGACGAGCTCCGCGATCGCGGTCGGCTGGTCGCCCGCCGGCTGATAGTCGGACACCAGTTTGAACGGCTTGCCGCCTTCCACCTTGGCGGGGCGCTGCGGACGGTGCGGCACGAAATCCTTGCCGGTTTCGGGTTCGGCAAGCGTGGTTCGGATCTGGATCGCCATGGCCGTGAATATGGGGGCGCGGGCGGCGGAACGGAAGGGCAACGGGCGCGCAAAGGGCGCGACCATGCGTTGCACTCGCGCGCGCCCGCTCCTACTTGCGCGAACACTAGGGGCCGATCACGCGCTGCCTTTCCCTCGCGGAACAGCGGCAGGGCGCGATCGGCTATTCGGCCTGCGAACTTTTCTTGCTTGCGGCAAGAACGCCGGACGACAAGGTATTGGGTACCGAACGGGCGGTCGGGTGTTGAAGACCGCCGAATGAATTCAGGTGGCCCGCCCTCCCCGCATGAGGCGCCATCAAGGAGCGAGATCGTTGACCGTGCTTGCAGAACCGAAGTTGATTCCCGACCACAAGGCGTTCCTGACCGTGAACGTCAAATGGGTGCGCCACTGGAACGAGCATCTGTTCAGCTTCGCGGTCGATCGTCCCTCGGCGCTGCGCTTCCGCTCGGGCGAGTTCATCATGATCGGCCTGCCGGGTGAGAATGACGATCCCAAGCCCGTGATGCGCGCCTATTCGATCGCCAGCCCGTCCTATGCCGACGAGCTCGAATTCCTGTCGATCAAGGTGCAGGACGGCCCGCTGACCGGCCGTCTCCAGGCGATCCAGCCCGGCGACCAGCTGTACATGGGCAAGAAGCCCACCGGCACGCTCGTGTGCGACGCCCTGCTCGGCGGCGAGCGGCTGTGGATGCTGTCCACCGGCACCGGCCTCGCGCCTTTTCTCAGCCTCGCGCGCGATCCGGAAGTCTATGAGCGCTTCAACCAGGTGATCATCGTCCACGGCACCCGCCGCGTGAACGATCTCGCCTTTCGTGACGAGCTCACGGCGAAGCTCGCCGATGATCCGCTCATCGGCGATCAGGCGCAGGAGCAATTTCACTATATCCCCACCGTCACGCGTGAGGATTTCGAACGCACGGGCCGGATCACCGACCTGATCGCCGACGGCCGCCTCTTCGCCCCGCCCGTCACTGGCCCGGCAAAGTTCGATCCCGAGACCGACCGCGTCATGCTGTGCGGCTCCACCGCGATGATCCGCGAAACCGCGCAGATGCTCGAAGGGCTCGGCCTCACCGAAGGCTCGAACGCAAACCCCGGCCAATTCGTCATCGAACGCGCCTTCGTCGACTGATCGCTTCCGTCACCCCGGCCTTGTGCCGGGGCCCAGCGCTTCGCAAACTCGACAGCCGAGAGTTTGCAGCACGGTGGATGCCGGGACCAGCCCGGCATGACGGACAGACGCCGCCGACTGTTCCGCGCCTTCTCCCCCCCACCGTCATCCCGGCCTTGAGCCGGGGTCCAACCCTCCGCACACGCTGACGAGAATGGCCCCGCGCCACAGATCGGCTCGATGCCGCCCCCCCCGATCAAGCGCGCACCACGCCCACCAAACCCCTCAACGTCATCCCGGCCCTGTGCCGGGATCCACTGCTCCACAAACTCGGTAGCCTGGAGTCCGCGGCACCGTGGATGCCGGGACCAGCCCGGCATGACGGACAGATGCCGGTCGCAAGTGTTTCGCTCCCTCACCCCTCACCCACCGTCACCCCGGCCCTGTGCCGGCGTCCACTGCTCCACAAACTCAACAAATAAGAGTCCACGGCACCGTGGATGCCGAACCAGCCCGGCATGACGCGCAGAGGAAGGCCGCGACTGCTCCCCTCCTTCACCCTCCACCCCACGTCACCCCGGCCCCCGAGCCGGGGTCCAACCGTCCACCCACGCTACCCTCGACTGCCGCGCACCACACCAGACGCCAGGACCAACCCCGCACACCATCCAACAACGCCGATCGCGCACCCCCTTCACCCCGCCGCCTCACCAGCTATGCTACGCGCAACAAAGGGGAACCGAATGCGCCGCACCATCATCGCCGCCCTACTCTGCACGCTCGCCACGCCCGTCGTCGCCGCGCCCGATTACCAGGCGCAGATCAAGGCCGATTACGATCGCGATCTCGGCAAATTGTGGGACCAGCTGCACCGCAATCCTGAGCTCTCGTTCCGCGAGACGAAGACCGCCGCGGCGATCGCCGCCGAGTTCCGCAAGATCCCCGGCATGCAGGTGGCCGAAAAGGTCGGCCAGACCGGCGTCGTCGGCGTGCTGAAGAACGGCGCTGGCCCCACCGTGCTGATCCGCGCCGACATGGACGGCCTACCGGTGCAGGAAAAGTCCGGCCTCCCTAACGCCTCCACCGTGCGCCAGGTCGGCGTGGACGGAGTCGAGGTGCCCGTGATGCACGCCTGCGGGCATGATACCCACGTCGTCGGGCTGATCGCCACCGCCCGCCGGATGGCGGCGATGAAGGATCGCTGGAACGGCACGCTCGTCTTCATCGGCCAGCCCGCCGAGGAGCGGATCGGCGGCGCGAAGGCGATGGTCGCCGACGGGCTCTACACCCGCTTTCCCAAGCCCGATTACGCGCTCGCCTATCACGTCGACGCCAGCATGGAGACGGGCAAGGTCGCCGCGAGCGAGACGATCCAATATTCCTCGTCCGACTCGGTCGACATCGTCGTGCCCGGCGTGGGTGCGCATGGCGCCAGCCCGAACACCGGCAAGGATCCGGTCTACATGAGCTCGCAGATCGTGATCGCGCTGCAGGGCCTGGTCAGCCGCGAGCGCGCGCCGCTGCTGCCCGGCGTCATCACCGTCGGCTCGTTCCATTCCGGGCTGAAGCACAACATCATCTCCGACGAGGCGAAGCTTCAGGTCACCGTCCGCGCCAACGATGAGGGCACGCGTGCGCAGCTCGTCTCGGGCATCAAGCGGATCGCGGAGGGCGTCGGCGTCATGAACGGCATGGCGAAGGACAAGATGCCCGTCGTCACCGTGGTCGAGGGCACGCCCACGACGATCAACGACACGCCGCTCGCCCGCCGCCTCAACGCCGTGATGGTCGACACGCTCGGCGCCGACAGCGTCGTGCCCTTTCACCAGATGGGCATGGGCGCGGAGGACTTCGCCTATTTTGTGCAGCCCGACACGGGCGTGAAGGGCTATTATTTCGCGGTCGGCGGCACGCCCAAGGCGACGCTGGATGCCGCGCGCAACGGCGGGCCACCCGTCGCCTCGCACCATTCGCCCCTGTTCAAAATCACGCCCGAGCCGGTGGTGGTGACGGGCGCCACCGCCATGACCGCCGCCGCGCTGGAGTTGCTGAAGCCGGGAGCCGCCGAATGACGCGCGCCCTCACCATCCTCGCGCTCGCGGTGACGGTCGCCGGCTGCGACGTCGGCCCCGATCCGGCCGAGGTCGCCCGCGTGCGTGACGGGACGGAGGCGGTGCGCCGCGCGCTGAAGCAGCCCGAGACGGCGCAGTTCAAGGGCGTCGCCGCGCATGGCGAGGCGGTGTGCGGCGAGGTGAACGCCAGCGTCGGCATGGGCCGCACCGGCTACGAACGCTTCATCGTCAAGAACGGCGCGGTGACCTTCGCCTCCCAGCTGAAAACCGACGCCGAAATGGACGCGCGCTGGGCCGCGGACTGCCAATCGTAGAACGAAAATCGGCCACTGGCCGGCAGACGCCGGTTCGTGGCCGATTTGACCCCGGAAGCAGGCCGGCGCTGCTCAGATATCGGCCGCCAGTGCCTTCAGATCGGCCAGCGGACGCGCCCCGAAATGGCTGATCACCTCGGCCGCGCACACCGCGCCCAGCCGCAGCGACCGCTCCAGCCCCCAGCCCTGCGCCTGCCCATGCAGGAAGCCCGCGGCGAACAAATCGCCAGCCCCGGTGGTGTCCACCACCTTGTCGACCGGCGCCGCCGGCACCGTCACACGCTCGTCACCGGCGATCGCGCAGGCGCCCTGCTCGCTCATCGTCACGACGATCAGCGGCACCTTGTTCTTCACCGCTGCAATTGCCGCCTCGGTATCCGCCGCCTGCGTCAGCGACACGATCTCCGCCTCGTTGGCGAACAGCACGTCGATCAGCCCGGCATCGATCAGCTGATGGAACGCCTCGCGATGTCGGTCGATCACGAACTCGGCCGATAGCGTGAAGGCGATCTTGCGCCCCGCCGCACGCGCCACGTCGATTGCAGCCCGCATCGCCGCGCGCGGTTCTTCGGGATCCCAGAGATAACCTTCGAGATACAGATACTTGGCACTCGCGATCAGGTCGCGGTCCAGCGCCTCGGCCGGCAGGTAGTGCGACGCGCCAAGGAAGGTGTTCATCGTCCGCTGCCCGTCGGGCGTCACGAAGATCAGGCAGCGCCCGGTGGTCGGGCTGCCCGCCCGCGCCGCCGTGTCGAACCGAATCCCCGCTGCGCGAATGTCATGCGCAAAGACGGTGCCGAGCTGGTCGTCCGCCACCTGGCCGATAAAGGCGCAGCTGCTGCCCAGCGCCGCCATGCCGGCGATCGTGTTCGCCGCCGATCCGCCGGAGACTTCCTGCCCCGGCCCCATCTTGCCATAAAGCGCATCGGCCTCCTCCGGCGAGAAGACCAGCGCCATCGCGCCCTTGGTCATGCCGTTGTCGGCGACAAAGGCATCGGTGGCGGGCGAGAGAATGTCGACAATGGCATTGCCGATCGCGACGACGTCATAGCTGGTCTGGGTCAAGGAAGGGTCCTGCAGGCGCGTCCGCCCCAAAGCGCGCCACGCCGCGCCTTCGGAGGGAGAGACAGCGGCAGGGCAAGGCCCGGTTCGAACGGGATGAGTGTTGCGCGCGCCGTAATTGCCACGCCCGTCTTGCGCAACCACGCAGCCGCGCGCATTCGGGGCAGATGGTGACGGCATTCGCGCTCAGCCTCGGCCAGCTTGGTGATCGCGCGGTGCTGTCGGTGCTTGGAAAGAGCCTGGCGGTCACGCTTGCGCTGTTCGCGCTGCTTGGCGCAGGTGTTTGGTGGGCCGTCGACCTGCTGCTCGCCCAGCAGGCATTAGGCGGCGCCCTTGCCTCCGCCGCAGCGGTGGCGGTCAGCATCCTAGCCTTCTGGCTGCTGTTCCGCGCCGTCGCGATCGCGGTGGTCGGGCTATTCGCCGACGACATCGTCGCAGCGGTGGAGCGGCGACACTATCCAGCCGCCCTCGCCAGCGCGCGCGATGTGCCCTTTGCCCGCTCGCTGCGCATGGGGCTTGCCTCCGCACTACGCTTCGTCGGCGTGAACCTGCTCCTTCTGCCGCTCTACATCATCCTTCTGGCAACCGGTGTGGGCACCGCGGCGCTGTTCCTCGCAGCCAACGCCTGGCTGCTCGGCCGCGATCTCGGCGACATGGTGGCGGCGCGCCATCTTTTGCCCGAGGCCACGCAGGCGTGGCGCCGCACCACGACGGCGCGTCGCTTCATCCTAGGACTGGTCGTCACCGGGTTGTTTCTGATGCCGTTCGTCAACATCCTGGCGCCGGTGATCGGCGCTGCCCTTGCCACCCACTTCTTTCACCGGAACCGTCGATGACGCGCTTTTTACTCCCGATCCTCGTCCTGGGCCTCTCCGGCTGCGCCACGGTGCCGGGCTCGCTGTCCGAACGCGCCGACCCGGTGCCGATCCCCTATGGCTCGGCCGGTCTGGAGCGGGTCATCGGGCAGGACGCCAACGGTCTGGTGCGGCTGTTCGGCCAGCCCGACGCCGATGTGCGCGAAGGCGCTGCGCGTAAACTGCAATTTCAGAGCGCGATCTGCGTGCTCGACACGTACCTATATCCCAAGGGCTCGGCCGCGCCGCGCGTGACCTATGTCGATGCGCGCCAGCCCGACGGGCGCACGATCGATCGCGCAAGCTGCGTTGCCGCCCTCACCCGCCGCGTGGGCGGAAAATAACCGCGCCAGCAAGCGTTAGCGTGATCTTCGCAAAGCTAAGTGCACACAGCACCATGCTGCCGAACGCCAGCCTTCATGTGCCAGGATGCCCCTTGTGACCGACGACGCACCGCCCGTGATCACCGCCACCGGCCTGGTGAAGCGTTTCGGCGGGCGCCCGGTCGTCAGCGGCGTCGACCTCGTCGTGCCGCACGGCATGATCTACGGCGTGCTCGGCCCCAACGGCGCCGGGAAGACGACCACGCTGCGCATGCTGCTCGGGATCATCGAACCGGACAGCGGGGAGCGCACCCTGCTCGGCCACCGCCACCCGCGTGATGCCAGCGACCGCGTCGGCTATTTGCCCGAGGAGCGCGGCCTCTACCCCGCAATGAAGGCGCGCGAGGCGATCGCCTTCATGGGCGCGCTGCGTGGCTTGCCATGGAAGGAAGGGCGCGCGCGGGCGCAAAATTTGCTGGAAGACACCGGGCTGGGCCATGCCGCCGACCAGAAAATTCGCAAATTGTCCAAGGGCATGGCGCAGCTTGTGCAACTGCTCGGTTCGGTCGTTCATCAGCCCGACCTCCTCGTGCTGGACGAGCCGTTCTCAGGTCTCGATCCCGTTAACCAGGAACGGTTGGAGACGCTGATCCTCGCCGAGCGCGATCGCGGCGCAACCGTCTTGTTCTCCACTCACGTCATGGCGCATGCGCAGCGCCTGTGCGACCGTCTCGCGATCATCGCGGGTGGACGTCGCCGGTTCGAAGGCACGGTGGCCGAAGCGCGCGGCACCTTGCCGCAGCAGGTCCATTATGTGCCGCATTTCCCGAATGACGATCTCGCACGTCACCTCCCCCCAGACGCCCGCCGCGATGGCGAAGGCTGGCGGTTCGAGCTGCCACACGACGGCATCGAGGCGTTGCTGAAGCGGCTGATCGACGCAGGCTATGGCATTTCGGGCCTGTCGATCGAGCGACCGGGACTACATGAGGCGTTCGTCCGCATCGTCGGCCAGGCCGCATCGGAGCAAGCCGCATGAGCCGCCCCTCCGGCAAGTTGCGCCGTCGCCTGCGCCAGACGCTCACCATCGCACGGCGCGATTTCACCGCCACCGTTTTCACGCCAATCTTCCTGCTGTTCCTCTTTGCGCCCGTGATCATGGGATCGTTCGGCGCGATCGGCGGGCTCGGCGCGGCATCGGTTTCGGCGGGCTCTGCCGAAAAGGAGCGGCTGGTCGCGATCGCGCCATCCCGCGAGGCCGAAGCGCTGGTTGCCGCGGACAAGCAATTGCGCCCGATTTTTCCCGGTGAGATTGCTCCGCCGATGTTTGAAGTTCGTGAGCCAAGTGGTGATCCCGGCCAGCAGGCACGTGCCGCGCTCAACACGCCCGATGTTGATGTCGTCGCGGTGATGAGCGGGCCGCTCGACGCGCCACGCATCCTCTTCGGCCAGAACGCACGCGATGCACGTTATTTGGCAGCCGTTGCGGAACAGGCGCGGCAGATCGCCGCAGCTGGCCCGCGCGCACCCAGCCGCCCCGTCTTCACCAGAACCGCGCGCGACAAGCCGACGCTCGGCGGGCGAAACACCGCCGCCTTCGCCGCGGTGTTCGGCATCTTCTTTCTGACCTTGTTCCTCTCTGGCCAGGTCGTCGGCACCATGGCGGAGGAGCGCAACAGCAAGGTCATCGAGGTGCTCGCCGCCGCCGTGCCGCTCGAAAGCGTGTTCCTCGGCAAGCTGCTGGGCATGTTCGGCGTGGCGGTGCTGTTCGTAGGCTTCTGGGGTCTGGTGGCAAGCCAGATCGGCATGCTGCTGCCGGCCGGTGCGGACCTCGGCGGCATGATGCCGGCGGTCGGCTTTGGCACCTTCGCGTTGCTGTTCGCCGGCTATTTCACCACTGCTTATCTGCTGCTCGGCTCGGTCTTCCTCGGGGTCGGCGCGCAGGCATCGACCATGCGCGAGATCCAGATGCTCTCGCTGCCGATCACCATCCTTCAGGTGGCGATGTTCGGCCTGGCCTCCGCTGCCGCATCGAACCCGGGCACGACGCTCGCGACCGTGGCCGAGATCTTTCCGCTCTCTTCACCGTTCGCCATGGCCGGCCATGCGGCGAACAGCCCCGCGCTCTGGCCGCACCTCGCGGCGCTAGCATGGCAGATGCTGTGGGTCGCGATCTTCATTACCGTCGGCGCGCGGCTGTTCCGCCGCGGCGTGCTGCAATCGGGCAGCCCGGCCGGCGCCTGGACAAAGCTGTTCGGAAAGGCCGGCAAGGTAAGCAGCAATCTGCCACACTGAACAGAACGGGAGCGGCATCGCCTCTTAGAAGACACAGGGTTCGCGCCGGCAGCAATCGATCAGAAGCGGCGGCCGCCGAGCATCTTCCCCGCCGCTCGACACCCCGATATGCTCGTCCGCGGAGGGCGGGGCCATGGCGAACAGCGTTGAAGCAACTGCGGGTTTCCTGATTCGGGAGGCGCATACTCACGCGGTGGAGCAGTCCGCCGGGAAGGCGGAGCGTGGCGATCACCATCCGACCGCCTGCCTCAACTGCGGCACGCCGCTGATCGGGTCACATTGCCACGCCTGCGGTCAGGCCGGGCATGTACACCGCACGGCCGGCGCGATCTTCCACGACATTGCGCACGGCGTCTTCCATTTTGAGGGCAAGGCATGGGAAACGCTGCCCATGCTCATCCGGCGCCCCGGTGAGTTGACGCGGCGCTATATCGATGGCGAGCGCGCCCGTTTCGTCTCGCCGCTGGCGATCTTCCTGTTCACCGTTTTCCTCATGTTCGCGATCGTGGCGAACCTGCCCGGCTGGTCGCTCGCCGATGGCGATTTTCTGAAGTCCGGCCTCACCGAAGGCGTAGCGGAAACGCGCGCCAAGGTAGTCGAGGAACGGCAGCGCGCAGACCAACAGCTTGCGATGTACCAGGAGGCATTGAAATCGGCGCGTGCCAAGTCATCGCCCAATACCGAGCGGATCGCAAAACTGGAACGAAATCTGGCGGACACCGCAGAGATGCGGCAATCCTTGGTCGAGGCAGAAAAGCGCCTTCCAACCTTGACGACGTTCAAGGTGACGCGCGACGGCAAGCCCGTGAAGACCAACTGGTTCGAGGACAAGTTTCGTCACGCGCAGGAAAACCCCAAGCTGCTGCTCTACAAGCTGAAGACCTCGGCCTACAAATACAGCTGGGCGCTGATCCCACTCTCGATCCCGATCATGTGGCTTCTGTTTCCTTTCAGCCGCCGGTTCAAGCTATACGATCACGCGGTCTTCATCACCTATTCGCTCACCTTCATGTCGCTGCTCACGATTGCGCTAGCGGTGCTGCAGGCGTTGGGCGTGCCGTTCGTGATCGTCATGGCCGCGGCGGTACTGGTCCCACCGTTACACATCTATCGTCAGCTTAAGGGCACCTATCAGCTCGGCCGCACCAACGCGCTTGTTCGTGCCAGCCTGCTGATCGGCCTGATCTACTGCGCCGTTGTGCCAGCGTTCGCGGTGATGCTGCTCTACCTGGGTCTGGCGTAGCGACGTCGCAGGAACGGCGGCGTACCTGCTCGCTCGGACGCCAGTCTTGGCCCGTGCCGCTAGGTATGTCTCGGCCGCTGGCGGCAGCTCAGGCACGGTCACGGTAGCGCCCCGCAGCCCAACTGCCGACGCGCTGCCGTTCGTCGTTTTGTCCGATGCGGCGAACAACGCCCATAGAAAAGGGCGGCTCCGTCGCCGGGGCCGCCCTTTTCTGAGATTGACGTCAGGCTTTCATTGAGGCCTGGCGCCCCGCCTTAGGCTCCCGCTGGCGACGGGTTACCGAATGGACCTTGTGGACGCCGCGTCTTCGGGATCGACGTACCGACGCTCGGGATCGAGGACTTCTTCGGCTGATCGACGCGGCCGATGCCTTCGCCGGCGATCAGCTTCTTGATCTCATCGCCCGACAGCGTCTCATATTCGAGCAGCGCCTCGGCCAGCAGGTGAAGTTGGTCGCTGTGATCGGTCAGCACCGTCTTGGCACGCGCCAGCCCGCCCTCGACGATCGTCTTGATCTCGTGGTCGATCAGCTGCGCCGTTTCATTCGACATGTGCGTCGGCTGCGAGGAGGAATAGCCAAGGAAGCTTTCGCCCTCCGGCTGCGCATAATCGACCGGGCCGACCTTATCCGACATGCCCCATTTGGTGACCATGTCGCGGGCAAGACCCGTTGCGTACTGGATGTCGCCGGAGGCGCCCGACGATACCTTGTCGTAGCCGAAGATGATCTCCTCCGCGACGCGGCCGCCCATTGCCACCGCCAGGTTCGCGTACATCTTGTCGCGATGGTAGCTGTAGCTGTCGCGCTCCGGCAGACGCATCACCATGCCCAGTGCGCGGCCGCGCGGGATGATCGTCGCCTTGTGGATCGGGTCGGACGCCGGCTCGTGCAGCGCGACGATCGCGTGACCCGCCTCATGATAGGCGGTCATGCGCTTTTCGTCGTCGGTCATCACCATCGACCGGCGCTCGGCGCCCATCATGACCTTGTCCTTGGCTTCCTCGAACTCCTGCATCGCGACCAGACGCTTGGACTTGCGCGCCGCCATCAGCGCCGCCTCGTTGACGAGGTTGGCGAGGTCCGCACCCGAGAAGCCCGGGGTGCCACGCGCAATGACGCGCGCATCGACGTCGGGTGCCAGCGGCACCTTCTTCATATGCACTTCGAGGATCTTGATCCGGCCTTCGATGTCGGGGCGCGGCACCACGACCTGACGGTCGAAGCGGCCCGGCCGCAGCAGCGCGGGGTCGAGCACGTCGGGGCGATTGGTCGCCGCGACGATGATGATCCCCTCGTTGGCCTCGAACCCGTCCATTTCGACCAGCAGCTGGTTCAGCGTCTGCTCGCGCTCGTCGTTGCCGTTGCCCAGCCCCGCACCGCGGTGCCGGCCGACGGCGTCGATCTCGTCGATGAAGACGATGCACGGCGCCGACTTCTTGGCCTGTTCGAACATGTCGCGCACGCGGCTGGCGCCCACGCCGACGAACATTTCGACGAAGTCCGAGCCGGAAATGGTGAAAAACGGCACGCCCGCCTCACCCGCAATCGCGCGGGCGAGCAGCGTCTTGCCGGTACCGGGCGATCCGACCAGCAGCGCACCCTTCGGGATCTTGCCGCCCAGCCGCGCAAACTTGCTCGGGTCCTTTAGAAACTCGACAACTTCCTCCAGCTCCTCGCGCGCCTCGTCGATGCCGGCGACATCGGCAAATGTGACCTTGCCTTCCTTCTGCGTCAGCATCTTCGCGCGGCTCTTGCCGAAGCCCATCGCGCCGCCAGCGCCGCCGCCCTTCTGCATCTGGCGCACGACAAAGAACGCGATACCGAGGAACAAGAGGAACGGCAGCGCCTGGACCAGCATATATTGCCAGATCGAGGGGCCTTCGTCGCGCTTGCCCGAGATCTCGACGCCGGCCTTGCGCAGGCGATCGGTCAGCTGCGGATCGGAAACGGGATCGGTGCGAAACTTCTCACCGCTCGACAGCGTGCCCGTGATCTGCTCGCGCGAGATTGTCACGTCCTTGACGGTGCCTTCGTCGACCTTGTCGAGGAACGCCGAATAGGCAATCGCATTGCCGGTCGTCGTTCCCGATCGACCGTCGAACATGGTCACGACGATGGCCAGCGACAGAAGAATACCTACCCAGATGAGCAGGCTCTTCATCCATGGATTGGGGCCGTTGCCGCCATTATCGCCAGGCTGCTTGTCGTTCTCGTTCATGCCTTACCTTTCAACAGCGGTAATGTAGGCGGCCTGAGGTTAATGGCAACGGAACGAGCGGCGAATTTCGTCGCTCACCGTGATCGATGCGGCGGTGCATCGCGAAAGTGCCAGCGCCCGCGACGAGGGGCGGCCAGCACGCCGGCATGCGTCGCCCGACGCCCGGCGGCGAGGCTGTCGAGCAGCGGCTCGATGTTCGCCGATGTGTCAAATGCCGGCGCGGTGATCGTGTGGGTCGCGCGCACCGTTGCAATCGCGCGGCGGACCAGCCGGCGCAGCATGTCGCGCGGTAGTTCAGTCGGATCCAGCGTCACGATGCCTTCCGCCGTGGACACCCGCTCGCGCCATATCAGCAGCGCCATCTCGCCAAGATCGCGCTCCGTTTCCGCCACCGCCGCGGCGCTGCGCGCCAGGGCAGCCGGATCGAGCCACTCGTTGCGGTCAAGCAAATGCCGAAAGCGCGTACGATCGTGCCGGGGGTCGCTGTTCGCCGGATCGTCCACAAACGGCAGCCCGGCCCGCCGCACGGTCGCGCGCAGCGCCGCCCGGCGCCAGCCAAGCAGCGGGCGCACCACCGACGCCCCCGCGATCACCGTTGTCGCCCGGATCGATGCCAGCCCCGATACGCCCGATCCGCGCGAGGCGCGCATCAGAAAGGTTTCGGCCTGATCGTCGGCATGGTGCGCGGTGGCGATGGCCAGCGCGCCGTGCGCCTCCATCCACGCAGCAAGCAGGCCGTAGCGTGCGTCGCGAGCGCGTGCCTGCAGGCTCGCGCCGCTGATCGCCTTCTCCACTACCAATGTGGCATGCGGCACATCCAGCTTCGCCGCTTCCTCCGCCACCATGCGAGCCTCCGCCGCCGCAGCCTCGCGCAGTCCATGATCGACCGTGGCGGCGATCACGGCACCAGGAAATGCGGCACTGGCGAGCACCAGCAGCGCCATGCTGTCCGGTCCGCCCGACACCGCCACCGCCAGCGGCCGTGCCGGCGTCGGCGTCTCACGCGTCAGCGCCAGCAGATCGCGGTGGAACTGGCTTACGTCCGCGCCAGCGACCACGCGGTCACTTGCACTTGGCGGAGGTACGCGCGCGCGCCACGTCGTCCTTCATCCCCTGCCCGACCCGATCGCCGTACACGTCGAGCAATTCGCCATAGACCTTGCAGGCGTCCGCCGGCTTGTTCAGCTTCATCAGCGCCTGGCCAAGGTAATACAGGCTGTCCGGCGCCCGTTCGCCGTCCGGCATCTTCTTGTAATTGTCGTAGAACGCGATGGAGGCGAGGCTCGGCTTGCCATCGTCCAGATAGGATCGGCCGAGCAGATTTTGCGCAAAGCTGGCGCGCCGCGACTTGGGATAGGTCGCCACCACCTTTTTCAGCTGATCCGCCGCTTCGGGGTAAAGCTTCGCCGCCCACAGGCGATAGCCGTAGAGATAGGCATCCTCGTCCGCCTGCCCGGTGGCGGGCTTTTCCACCGCGGCCACCTGCGCCGCACGGCCACCGCTCGCGCCAGCCGCCGGCGTGGTCGCCGCGCGCGGCGGCGGCGGCACCACGGGACCGCCTTCGGGTAACGTGCCTTCGCCCGCCGGTGCGGCGGCATCGCGGCTCAGGCGCGCATCGGTCGCCTTCTTGTAGGCGGCGAACTGGTCTTCCAACTGGCGCAGGCGGTATTGCGATTGCTCGATCTGCCCCGTCATGGAAGCGATCTGCGATTCCAGCGAGGATACCCGCTGCGTCAGATCGTACACGGCGCTGGAGGCTGGTGCGCCGATCTCCTCCGGCGTTGAGGGTGCTGGGCGAACCTGCGGCTCCAGATACGTTCCCGCGCCGCCTGGAAACACCTTGCGCTGCACGGCGCGCATTTCGCTTTCGAGCTTGCCTACGCGGCCGTCCAGCCCGGACTGGGCGAGCGCCGGCGTTGCGACCCCGGCAAGGATCACGGCGAAAAGCAACCTAGGCATCGATCAACAGCCCCCGGCAATGGGTTAACAACCCGCTATAGCTACACGCGCGCGCCTGTCGCCAGCCTTAAGGGCACGCAGCCGATCCGCTCGCTCAACGCCCCGCCGGCGTCTGGCCGGCAAAGGCTGGCGGGACCGACGATGCGGGAGTTGGCGCCGCGGTCGCCGGCGCGGCTGCCGCGGGCGCCGCCTCAGCGCCAGCCGCGTTGCCGCCAAAGCGCGTCCGCAACGCATCGGCACTGACGCGCACGTTCTTGATCGCACGCCGCCCGTCGCCCAACGGCGGCAGCACCGATCCGTTCAGCGTCACCTGCAGCTTGTCCGGACGGCCAACATTAATCATCGGATTGTCGGCATCCGGCGGCACGTCGAAGCGCTCGCCCGCCTTCATGGTGCCAAGATACAGCGTCTTGTCCGCCGCGTCGTACACACGCAGCCACACCTCGTCGGTCGCCGTCAGCGCCACCTGCGGCGCAGCCACGGGCGCCGCGGACGGGCGCGCCGCCGGAACGACCACGGCCACCGATGGGGCGGCCGGCGGCGTGCCGTCACCACGGAGCAGGCTGCTGCCCAGCCACAGCACGGCAAGCACCGCGATCGCCAGCGCGACACCGGCCGCCGCGATCACCAGCCCGCGGCTCGGCACGCGGGTCGGGTCCGCCACTTCATACGGTTGATAGCGCGGCGTGGCGCGCGGCGCGTCATGCGCTTCGGCCCGCACGTCACGCGCCAGCGCCACCTCGTCCTCACCCAGCGCGCGGGCATAGGCCCGCACAAAGCCAACGGCATAGGTCGGCGACGGCAGCGCACCGTAATTCGACGCCTCAATCGCCTCCAGGTGACGCAGCGGCACACGGGTGCGGGCACCAATCTCGGCCAGCGACATCCCTTGTCGCTCGCGCGCGGCGCGTAGCCTCTCGCCAACAGGTTGCGGGAAGAGCGTCGCGTTGTCGCCGCGCTCGGCCTCAGTCATTCGCTTCTCCGCTAGGGCTTCACCGACCCCGTTCAGCCTCGCCTGCACGTCTCACAGAGCCGGCCATCTGTGTCAATCGAGCCACACCGCTTTTGGTCGGCAACGTCCCTCGCTTCACCGAAGGCGTGGCGAAACTCAGCCCAGTTCCACCCCGTTTGCCTGCGCCCAGCCGGCCAATGCGGCGCGCATGTCGCGCGGCGGATTGGCCAGAAGCCGGCGCATCTCGGCCGCAACCGCCTGATAATCCAGTGATCGCACCATGGCCTTGATCGGCCCCACCGCCGCAGGCGTGATCGACAGGCGATCGATCCCGATCCCGATCAGCGCCAGCGCCTCGAGCGGTCGTCCGCCCATCTCGCCGCAGATCGCCACCGGCACGCCCGCCTCGCGCGCCGGTGCCAGTACGCTGGCGATGAAGCGCAGGATCGAGGCCGACAGCCAGTCGTAGCGCTCCGCCAGCTTCGGGTTGGCACGGTCGGCGGCGAACAGGAACTGCGTAAGATCGTTGGTGCCGATCGACAGAAAATCCACCTGCGGCAGCAGCAGGTCGAGCTGATAGGCGAGGCTCGGCACTTCCAGCATCGCACCATAGCGGATCTCGTTCGGCATTCGCCGGTTGCGCGAGGCGAGCCAGGTGCGCTGCTGTTCGAACAGCGCGCGCGCCTCGGCGAATTCCCATGCCTCGCTCACCATCGGGAACATGACGTTGAGCGTGCGGCCCGCCGCCGCCTCGATCAGCGCGCGCGCCTGCGCCTTCATCAGGCCGTTTCGTTCCAGCGCGAGCCGCAGCGCGCGCCAGCCCATCGCCGGATTTTCCTCGTCATCGCCCTGGACGAGGTACGGCAGTGCCTTGTCCCCGCCGATATCCACCGTGCGGAAGATCACCGGCCGGTCGCCCGCCACGTCCAGCACCTCGCGATACAATCGCTGCTGGCGTTCGCGCTGCGGCAGGGTGGCGGACACCAGAAACTGAAATTCGGTGCGGAACAGCCCGATCCCGTCGGCGCCCGTCACGTCCAGCGCACCGACGTCGTCGCGCAGCCCGGCATTGACCATCACCGTCACACGGTGTCCGTCCAGCGTCGCCGGCGCCACGTCGCGCAGCGCGGCATAGGCGGCGCGACGCTTCTGGCGCAGCGCCAGCTTGGCGTCGAATGCTTCCTCCATCGCCGCCGAGGGACGCACCACTGCCGATCCCTCGTTGACATCGAGCAACAGCAGGTCGCCCTCCGCGATCTGCCGGCGCACGTCGCGCACGCGGCCAAGCACCGGAATACCCATCGCGCGCGCCACGATGGTGACGTGCGCGGTCAGCGATCCTTCCTCCAGCAGCACGCCCTTCAGCCGCCGGCGATCATATTCCAGCAGTTCGGCCGGCCCCAGGTTGCGCGCGATCAGGATGGTGTCCTGGCGAAGGCCCATCTGCGCCGCGGTGCCCATCTGTCCCGACACAATGCGCAGCAGCCGGTTGGACAGGTCCTCCAGATCGTGCATCCGGTCCGCGAGCAACGGATCGTCGATCTGCCGCATGCGCTGGCGCGTGCGCTGCTGCACCCGCTCGATCGCCGCTTCCGCGGTCAGGCCGCTGTCGATCGCCTCGTTGATGCGCCGTGACCAGCCCTCGTCATAGGCGAACATCTTGTAGGTCTCGAGCACCTCCTCATGCTCGCCGCCGACGCCGAACTCGGCCTCGCGGGTCATGCGGTCGATCTGCTCGCGCATCTTGTCGAACGCGGCATAAACGCGGTGGCGCTCGGCCTCGATGTCCTCCGCGACGGTGTGCTCGATATGGATGCGCGGCTGGTGGAACACCGCGCAGCCCGCCGCCATGCCCTCCACCAGCTTCTGACCGGTCAGGCGGATGCTGGCGGTGGACTGCTGCGGGCGATCCTTGGGATTGGCGGGATCGATCAGCCCGGCATTGGCGATTAGCTCGCTCAGCACCATGGCGACCGTCTGCAACGCCTCGATCTCGATATCGGCATATCGGCGCGGATCGGCATGCTGCACCGCAAGGACGCCAACCGATCGCTCGCGCCGGATGATCGGCACGCCGGCGAAGCTGTGGAAGCGATCCTCCCCCGTTTCGGGCTTGTAGGCGAAATCGGGGTGGCTCGCCGCCTCGTCGAGATTCAGCACCTCGCCATTCTGCGCGATAGTCCCGACCAGACCTTCGCCGAGCGCGAGCTTGGTGACATGCACCGCGTCGGCGGCAAGGCCGCGGGTGGCGAATAGCTCCAGCACGCCTTCGCGCAGCAGATAGATCGAGCAGACCTCGCTATCCATCGCCTCACCGATGATATCGACCACCTGGTTCAGCTTGGCCTGCGCGTTGGTACGCGCCGCCATCACGTCATGCAGGTTGACGAGTATTTCGCGGGCGGAAGCGGCGGCGGACAGCATAGGATGTGGCTAGCAGGCGCAAGGGCTGGGTGCCACGCAACATTTGCTCCGCGGCACCGCAGCGAACGTGTCAGCTCTTGCGCTTCTTCGTCTTCTTGGGAGTTGCCGCGCTGTCGCGGGGAAACAGCACGGCGGCCACCCCGATCGCGATCGCGCCGATCCCGGCCGCCGCGCCGGCGATCTTGCCGATCGACCAGCCCTGCTTCTCCGGCGCGGCCCACTCGTCGGACGACGACTTGGACGCGGTCGGCGCCGTCGGCGCGTGCGGCGGCTCCTCGATCGGGAATGGCGAGGTATTGGCTGGCGGCACAGGCGGCGTACTGGTCATGATGATCCTTTGCGATGAAATGCTGTAACGCGCCTGGTGCGGCGCGGCTCCCGGGCCGCGCGCGGCTGGCCGGCTCAGTCGAACAATCCGTCCTGGCTGCCGGCGGGCGGATTGAGCCCTAGATGCTTCCACCCTCCCGCGTTCAGCATCCGCCCGCGTGCTGTGCGCGCGACGAGGCCAAGCTGGATCAGATAGGGCTCGATCACTTCCTCGATCGTATCGCGCGGTTCGGAGAGGCCGGCGGCCAGCGTCTCCACACCGACCGGGCCCCCGCGATAGATGTCCGCGATCATGGTCAGGTAGCGCCGATCCATCGCGTCGAGGCCGAGGTTATCGACCTCCAATCGGTTGAGCGCGCGGTCCGCGGCGGTGGCATCCACCTGCGCGACGCCGGCAACATTGGCAAAGTCGCGCACCCGGCGCAGCAGCCGCCCGGCGATCCGCGGGGTGCCGCGCGCGCGCCGCGCGATTTCCGCCGCGCCGTCGGGCGCGATATGAAGGTCGAGCAGCCCCGCCGCGCGCGTCACCACGCGGGTCAATTCTTCCACCGTATAGAATTGCAGCCGCACCGGAATGCCGAACCGGTCGCGCAGCGGCGTCGTCAGCAGCCCCTGCCGCGTCGTCGCACCCACCAGGGTGAAGCGCGGCAAGTCGATCCGCACGCTCCGCGCCGACGGCCCCTCGCCGATCATCAGGTCGAGCGCGCGATCCTCCATCGCGGGGTACAGCACCTCCTCCACCGCCGGCTGAAGCCGGTGGATCTCGTCGATGAACAGCACGTCGCCGTCCTCGAGATTGGTCAGCAGCGCGGCAAGATCGCCCGACTTGGCGATGACGGGGCCGGATGTCGCCCGAAAGCCCACGCCCATCTCGCGCGCGACGATCTGCGCCAGCGTCGTCTTGCCCAGCCCCGGCGGGCCGAAGAACAGCACATGGTCCAGCGCGTCGCCGCGCCCCTTAGCCGCTTCGATGAAAACGCGCAGATTGTCGCGCGCCGCCGCCTGGCCAACGAATTCGTCCAGCCTTTTGGGGCGCAGCGCGGCGTCGGCGTCTTCGGCCCGGCGCGCCGGCGTGATGAGGCGATCGGTATCGGTCATTTCGCCTGTGCCTTTAGCCCTGCTCAAGCCGCGCGCCTATGGCTTTAACCCTGCCATTGCTCACCCGATCACCGGATTTCCGCGAGCGCCGCCTCCAGCCGCTGCCACAGCGCCGCCACCGCTTCCACGCTGGTCGCCTGCCGCGATGTAAAGGCGCCCAGCGGCGCCCGCCGCTCGGCCATCGCCTCGAACGCGCTCGCCATCGGGATCGCCGGCCAGTCCGGATGCTGGGCGAGCGCCTCGCGATGCACCGCGCGGCGACGATCGACCATCGAGAAAACAGGCGCCAGCGTCACTTTCGGCCCCTTTTTGCGCCCGACATGCGCCGCGATCGCATCCAGCGCCCGTCGCGACAGCGCGGACGGGATTACGGGCACCACCACCAGATCGGCCGCGCGCATGATCTGGTCCGATGTGTCGGTCAGCCCTGGCGGGCAATCGATCACGATGCGGTCATAGTCCTGCGCCAGTTCGCCAACCAGCTTCGTCAGTCGATTCTTCTTGTCCAATGTCCGAAAGGCGACGTCCAGCTCGCGTAACGAAGCGTCCGCCGGCAACAGGTCGAGCCGCTCGATCGCCGTGGGACGCACCAGCCGCCGGCCGCTCACCTCGCGCCGGATCACCGCGCCCGCCTCGCGCCCGTGGCCGTCATGCCCCAGTATCCACGTCGCCGCCGCCTGCCCGTCCAGGTCCCACAGCAACGTGCGGCGCGCAGACAAGGTGGCAGACGCCCAGGCGAGGTTCACCGCCAACGTCGTTTTCCCGACACCACCCTTCAGGCTGTACACCGCAATCGTCCGCCCGCTCATCGCCGCCACCTGCCGATCGAGCGTGCGGGCGGCATGGCTATTTCGCCGCCTTGCGCAGCGCGAGCCGCACCAGCGCGTCCAGCGTGGCGCCGGCGCCCAGCTCTTCTTCCGCCGCCGCCACCGCGCTCGCCGCCTCTGCGGGTCGAAAGCCGAGGTTCAGCATCGCCGACACTGCGTCCGCGCTCGCGCCCACCGGCGCAACCTGCGCGGCCGCAGATGGCCCGAGCACGATGCCGCCCGCCTTGTCCTTCAACTCGCGCACGATCCGCTCGGCCAGCTTGGGCCCGACGCCATTCGCGCGCGCCACCATCGCCTTGTCCTGCGCCGCGACCGCACGATTGAGCTCCGCCGGCTCCAGCGCGGACAGGATCGCCAGCGCGACGCGCGCGCCCACGCCCTGCACTCCGGTCAGCAGCCGGAACCAGTCGCGCTCGTCCGCACCCGCAAAGCCGACCAGTCGCTGGAAATCCTCGCCGACCAGCATCTCGGTATGCACCTGCACCGCCTCGCCGACCGGCCCCAGCGCCGCCAGCGTGCGCGACGACGCACCGACCAGATAGCCAACGCCGCCCACCTCGATCACCGCATGGTCGGCGCTCGTGCTGGCGAGAATACCCTTGAGATACGCGATCACTGTGTGCGGTCCGTCATGCCGGACGATCCGTAGCGCCTCGGCGGCGGTGGGCCAACTGCCGCCTGAACTGCCCCTGCACGTCAGCCGCCCGCCTGCAGCCGCCGCATCATGCCCGCCGCGCTCGCGCGGTGATGCGCATGGCAGATCGCCACTGCCAGCGCGTCGGCCGCGTCCGGTCCGGCCACCTTTGCGCCCGGCAGCAGCACGCCAATCATCGCCTGGATCTGCCGCTTCTCCGCGCCCCCGGTGCCGACCACCGCCTTCTTCACCGTGGAAGGGTGATATTCGTCGACCACCATCCCAGCCCCCGCCGCGGCGAGCAGCACGACGCCGCGCGCCTGCCCCAGCTTCAGCGTCGATTGCGCATTGGTGTTGCCCAGCACCTCCTCGACCGCCGCACTGTCGGGCCGCTCGGCACGGATCACGTCGATCAGCGCAGCATACAGGTTGGTCAGCCGGCGCGGCAGCGGCATGGACGGATCGGTCTTGATCTGCCCGTTCGCGACATGCCGCAGCCGGTTCCCCTCTGCCGAAATCACGCCCCAGCCACTGGTCCCAAGTCCCGGATCAAGGCCGAGGATGATCATCGCCGGGCTATCACCCCAGCTTCTCCATCACCTCGTCGGAGACTTCGTAATTGCCCCAGACCTGCTGGACGTCGTCGTCGTCATCCAACGCGTCGATCAGCTTGAACAGCGTGGCGGCGTCGCCCTCGTCCACCGCGACCATGGTCTGCGGGCGCCAGGCGAGCTTGGCGCTTTCCGCCTCGCCCAGCACCGGCTCCAGCGCCTTGGCGACTTCGTGCAGGTCGGCCTGCGCGGTCCAGATCTCGTGCCCGTCCTCGCTCGACGTCACGTCTTCCGCGCCCGCTTCCAGCGCCGCCTCGAACACCTTTTCGGCGTCACCGACGCTCGCTGGGTAGTTGATGAGGCCAAGCCGGTCGAACGCGTGGCTGACCGAGCCCGACGCGCCCAGATTGCCGCCGTTCTTGCTGACCGCGGTGCGCACATTGGTGGCAGTACGGTTGCGATTGTCGCTCAGCGCCTCGATGATGAGGCTGACGCCGCCGGGGCCAAAGCCCTCGTAGCGGATTTCCTCGTAATTTTCCGCATCGCCCCGGCTCGCCTTGTCGATCGCGCGCTGGATATTGTCCTTGGGCATCGACTGCGCCTTGGCGGCGTTCACCGCCGCCCGCAGCCGCGGGTTCATGTCGGGATCGGGAAGCCCCATCTTCGCCGCGACGGTGATTTCGCGCGAAAGCTTCGAGAACATGCCCGAACGCTTCTTATCCTGTGCACCCTTGCGGTGCATGATGTTCTTGAATTTGGAATGACCTGCCATGGCAAGCGCCTCTAGCGCCGGATACGCGCCCGGCTCAAGTCGCCGCGCTCACCCGCTTGCGCGATTTTCCGCCAGCATCGCCTCCAGCCGGGTCAGCCGCGCGATCACCTCGCCGTCCAGCTTGCGGTGCAGCCGCAGGATTTCCAGCTCGGCGCGAAGGTTCGTCTCGTAATCCAGCTCGGCACTCAGCCGGTCCTTCGCCGCCTGCCGGTTCTGGCTCATCATGATGACCGGCGCCTGCACCGCCGCCAGCGTCGACAGCATCAGGTTGAGGAAGATGTAGGGATACGGATCGAACGCCATCCCGAACCGCGCCAGCACATCGCTGTTGAGCAGCATCCAGCCGAGCAGCACGGCGGTAAAGACGATAATGAAGCCCCACGAGCCGCCCACTTCCGCGACTCGATCGGCCAGCCGCTCGCCCAGCGTCGATCGTTCGTCGGCGACGTCCGATGCATCGCGCACCCCCGGCGTGCCCGCGGCGATCGCCGACAGGACGCGCCGCTCCTCTTCGTCCAGCGCCTCGGGCGGCTTGCCCAGCAGGTGCCGCGCCAATTCCCCCACGTCCGCCCTCTGCCCTGTCATCGCCACCCCCAATATCTCGCTCTGCGTTAGCGCCAGCCGACGCAAACGTCTTGCCCCGCACCGCCGGTTTCGGCCAAACGCTGCGCCATGACGATAGCCGTGGACATGGGCGCCGACACCTCGGGTGCGCCGGTCCTGATCGACCTAGAGGAACTGCTGGCCACCCGATTGCTCGTGCAGGGCAATTCGGGCTCGGGAAAGTCGCACCTGCTGCGCCGCCTGCTCGAACGCTCGGCGGGGCAGGTGCAACAGGTGGTGATTGATCCGGAAGGCGACTTCGTGACGCTCGGTCCGGCGTACGGCCATGTCGTGGTCGAGGCGACCGACTATTCCGAACGCGAGATCGCGCGAATCGCCGGCCGGCTGCGCGAACACCGCGCCTCGGTGGTACTGAGTCTCGAAGGACTGGAGGCGGAGGGCCAGATGCGCTGCGCCGCCACCTTCCTTTCCGCCATGTTCGATGCCCCGCGCGAACATTGGTATCCCGCGCTCGTCGTGGTCGACGAGGCGCAGCTCTTCGCCCCCACCACCGGCGGCGAAGTGGCGGAAGACGTGCGTCGCGCCTCCTTGTCGGCGATGACCAACCTCATGTGCCGCGGCCGCAAGCGCGGGCTGGCCGGCGTCATCGCGACCCAGCGCCTCGCCAAGCTCGCCAAGAACGTCGCGGCCGAGGCGTCGAACTTCCTGATGGGCCGCACCTTTCTCGACATCGACATGGCGCGCGCCGCCGACCTGCTCGGCATGGAGCGCCGCCAGGCGGAGGCGATCCGCGATCTGCCGCGCGGCACGTTCCTTGCGCTCGGCCCCGCGGTCTGCCGCCGCCCGCAGACGGTAAAGATCGGCCCGGTCGAAACCAGCGCACGCTCGGGCAGCCCCAAGCTGACGCCGCTCCCGTCCGCGCCGCCGGCCGACCTCCAGGAGCTGATCTTCGCCGCGCCCGAGCCGGAGGCCGCGCCGCAACTGCCGATGGCGTTCGAGGCCCGCCCACGCCGCGTACCGGCGGAGGAGCTGATCTCCGAGATGGCGCGCCCCGCGCCGCTGCCGCCCGAGCCCGAGCGGTCGGACGAGGAGGTCACCGCCATCGTCGCCGACGTGTTGCGCGCGATCGTCGAGGACCCCGAATCGGCCGGACGACCGGCTTCCGTGCTGTTTCAGGATTTCCAGGTCCGCTGCCGCATGCAGGGGCTGTCACGCTCGGGCATCGATCTCGGCGATTTCACCCGCCGTCTGTCGTCGGCGCGCGCCGGCATCTTCGACACCAGCGACCCCGAATGGGCCGAGGCGGTGGCACTTGCCGGCGCGCTGCCCGACGAGATGGTCGGTCCGTTCCTGCTGGTCGCAAAAGCCGCCAAGGAAGGCGCCCCCTGCCCCAGCGACGCGGCGCTCGCCGACACGTACGGAACGTCCTCGCTCGGCCGTGTGCGCCGCCTGATGGGCTATATCGAAAGCCGCGACCTGATCGTCACACGCACCGACCTATCGGGCAAGCGCTCGATCACCATCGCACGCTTGGGCTGGACCACCGCACCGGCAGAGGCGGCCTGAGGTACGCGTTACCCCGGCCTTGAGCCGGGATCCGTGAGGCCGCGAACGCCGCCGCCCTGCTTGAGAGCGGACGATTGCGGGCCCGCTGCCTCAGCGCGCCTCGCAGCGGATGCGGTTCTTCGCCATGCTCACCTCGGCCATGTCGCCGGGTTCGGCAATTGTGCGGGCGATATGCTCGCCCACCGTCATCTCGAACACCGCCGGGCCACTGACGGCGCACGCCAGTCGTCCGGCGGTCATCTGGCAGGCATCGGCAAAGCGCGCCGGATTGCCGATGTCGCCGCTCTCGGGCGGGCGCAACTGCATGCCGACCATCGTCGATCCACCGAACAGCGCGACGCCCAGCCCCTTCAGCGCGCGCGCCTCGAAGGCCGGTTTGCCGCTCGGCTGCTTTGCCGGCTTCATTGCGAACTGCGCCGCCATGCGCCCATAGAAGCCGGCGGCAGGATCAGCTGCCGGCACCTGCGCGGCGGCTGGCAGCAGAAGCGACAAGGAAAGAATGATCGATTTCACCACGGCCGCCTCTGCGGTCGCCTCTGCCGTTGTTTTCTTGAAGGGGAACCGATCGGCTCAGAGCATCCCCAGCGCCTGCATATAGGTTTCGAGGATCATTTCCTCTTCCTGATATTCCTCGCGCTTTTTCTTGCGGATCGACATGATCTTGCGGATCGCCTTGGGGTCGTAACCACGGCTCTTCGCCTCGGCCATCACGTCCTTGATGTCGTCCGAAATGCCCTTCTTCTCTTCCTCGAGCCGCTCGGCGCGCTCGATCAGCAGGCGCAGCTCTTCGGCGGCTACCTGACCGCCACCCATGCCCTCGCCGCGTTCTTCAGCCATCGTCAAAATCCCAAATGTGAAGCACCGCCGGCCCCACGCGAATCACGCGAGGCGGCGGTGCGGTTGCCGGTAGATCGGTTGTGGCGGCGGCTCTTATGGAAAGCCGCCGCGGCGATCAAATCTTAATCGGCGAGCGGCTTGGCCACGTCGCCCTTGTGCATCACGAAGCGCACGCGCTCCAGCTGGCGCACGTCCTGCAACGGCGACGAATCGACCGCGATGATGTCGGCCGCCTTGCCCGGCTCGATCGTCCCGATCCGGTCGCCCTGGTTCAGCACCTCGGCCGCGGTCACCGTTGCGCTGCGGATCGCCTCGGACGGGGTCATCCCCACCTTCTCGACCAGCAGAGCGAATTCCTGTCCGTTGTCGCCATGCCTTGAAACCCCGCTGTCGGTGCCGAAGGCGAACTTCACGCCCGCCTTGTACGCGCGGCGATGGCTGTCCTGCATCGCCGCCGCCGCAGCTTCCGCCTTGGGCAGCACCGCCGCCGGCAGCACGCCGGAGCGCGCCTGCGCCACCGCCGCGACCGGCGCAATCTCGGTCGGCACCAGATAGGCGCCGGTCTTCTTGAACATCGCGATCGCTTCATCGTCGATGAAGCTGCCATGCTCGATCGTATCGACGCCTGCGGTCAGCGCCGCCTTGGTGCCTTCCGCGGCATGGCTGTGCGCCGCCACCTTGCGCCCAAGGTTGTGCGCCGTCTCGACAATCGCCTTCATCTCGTCCGGTGTGAAGGCACGACCCAGGCCACCCGACACGTTGGAGAGCACGCCGCCGGTCGCGGTAATCTTGATCACCTGCGCCCCCAGCCCAATCTGCCGCCGCGTCGCGCGCACGCAATCCGCCGGGCCGTCGCACAGATTGTCCACCGACTGCGCCACCGCATGGGCATAAGGCTCGGCCAGGCCGTTCAGCGGATCGCCATGCCCGCCCGTGACGGAGATCGCGGTGCCGGCGTTGACGATCGTCGGCCCGGTCACGTCGCCGCGGTCCACCGCATCGCGCAGCGCGCGAATGCCGCGCGGATCACCGCCCAGATCGCGCACGGTGGTGAAGCCCGCGTTCAGCGTCGCCTTGGCATTACCAGCACCATACAGCACGTCGTCGGCCTGCTCGGTGTTCAGCGCCGTCATCCGCGCGCGCAGTGGATCGCCGCCAATCCCCAGCAGATGGACGTGAAGATCGATCAGCCCCGGCAGCACGAACTTGTCGTTCAGCGCCACCAGCTTCGCGCCCGCCTCCGGCGGGACGAAGCCGTCGCGCACCTCGGCGATCTTGCCGTCGCGCACGATGATCGTGCTGTTGCCGCGTGGCGCCTGCCCCGGCCGGTCGAGCAGCGCGCCGGCATGAATATAGGTCACCACCGGTGGGGCAGGAGGCGCCGCCTTCTGCGCAAGAGCAGGCGTGGCCGCCGTTGCCATCAAAGCAGCCAGAAACATCGTCTTCATCGCCTACCCCCTGTGCCGCGCCGCCTTGGATCGCCGCGCTCTTGTTGTCAGGCGGTGGAGTAGAAGATGCACGGCCCGCAGGACAAGCGGGGATCGCCAGAAATCGTCAGCATACCTATGCGACGGGGTAGCTTACGCCAACCGCCCCTAGCGCGCGTTCCTGGCGACGCTTTCCTCCATCCGGCGCAATTGCTCGGGCGTCGCCTCGGCCTGATGCTGCGCCTTCCACTCGGCATAAGGCATGCCGTAGATCGCCGTGCGCGCCTCCTCCTTCGGCAGGTCGCCCGCTTCCATCAACCAGTCGGACAGGCAGTTGCGGCAGAAGCCCGCGAGCCCCATCAGATCGACGTTCTGCGCGTCGCTGCGGTGGCGCAGATGGTGCACCAGCCGGCGGAACGCCTTGGCCGCGGTTGCGTCGTCGATCGCATCGATCGGGTCCATCATCGTCTCCAAACTTGATCGGGCGCAAATAGGCATTAGTCGGGCGCGGTCAAAGCGAGGAAACCGATTACATGGCACGAGCGATCACCCCCCGCAGCCGCAAGGTGCGCGTGCTCGCCACATTGGGCCCGGCCAGCAACACGCCCGAGATGATCGCCCGGCTGTTCGAGGCCGGTGCCGATGCGTTCCGCATTAACATGAGCCACGGCGACCAGGCGTCGAAGGTGGCGGTGATCCAGGCGATCCGCGCACTGGAAAAAAGCTACGGTCGCCCCACCACCATCCTTGCCGACCTTCAGGGCCCCAAGCTGCGCGTCGGCCAGTTCGCCGCCGGCCGCGTGGAGCTCGCCCGCGGCTCCCGCTTCGTGCTCGACCGCGATCCTGCCCCCGGCGACGAGACCCGCGTCGAACTGCCGCATCGCGAGATCTTTCAGGCGATCGAGCCCGGCGCCCGGCTGCTGCTCGATGATGGCAAGCTGGTCCTGCGCGTGACCGAGCATGACGCCGATCGGATCGAGACATTGGTCGAGGTCGGCGGCCCCTTGAGCAACAACAAGGGGCTGAACGTGCCCGACGTGGTGTTGCCGATGGCCGCGCTCACCAACAAGGATCGCTCCGACCTCGCCTTCGCGATCGATGCCGGGGTGGACTGGATTGCGCTATCCTTCGTGCAGCGGCCCGAGGACCTGGCCGAGGCGCGCAAGCTCATCGGCGGCAAGGCCGCGCTCCTCGCCAAGATCGAAAAGCCTGCCGCGATCGATCGCCTCGAGGAAATCGTCGAGATGTGCGACGCGGTGATGGTCGCGCGCGGCGACCTGGGGGTCGAGCTGCCGCCGCAGGACGTGCCGCCGCTGCAGAAGCGGATCGTCGAAACATCGCGCCGGCTCGGTCGCCCGGTGGTGGTCGCGACGCAGATGCTCGAATCGATGATCACCTCCCCCTCGCCCACCCGCGCCGAGGTGTCGGACGTCGCCACCGCGATCTACGACGGCGCGGATGCGATCATGCTGTCGGCGGAAAGCGCGGCGGGCAGCTGGCCGGTCGAATCGGTCGCGATGATGAACGCCATCGGCGAGTCGGTCGAGCGTGACCCGGCCTATGCCGAGCGCATCCGCTTCACCGTCACTCGCCCCGACCCGACCACCGCCGATGCGCTGGCAGAGGCCGCGAAGAGCATCGCCAACACCGTTTCGGCCAAGGCGATCATTTGCTTTACCACGTCGGGTTCGACCGCGCGCCGGATCGCGCGCGAACGCCCGTCGGTGCCGGTGCTGGTGCTGACGCCGAAGCTGGAGACCGCACGCCGCCTGGGTCTTCTCTGGGGCACGCACGCGGTGCACACACGCGACGTCGATTCGTTCGAGGAAATGGTGGCGAAAGCAAAGCGCATGGCGCTGCGCCACGGCATGGTGAAGCCGGGCGACCGCGTGATCATCACCGCTGGCATCCCCTTCCGCACGCCCGGCGCCACCAACGTGCTGCACGTCGTCGGCATCCTGGGCGATGAATTGAAGGGGTTCGGCTGAGGCGCCGCCCGCGCCTCAGCTGATCAGTTCAGGAAACCGTGCCGCGCCAGGTCAGCGCGCAGCGTCGCGGCATCCGTGAACGGCACGGCATGCATGCCAACTGCCTGCGCGCCCGCGACATTGTCGTGCCGGTCGTCGACGAACAGCGCCTCGTGCGGCGCCAGCCCGAATCGATCCAGCGCCAGCTCGTAGATCGCGGCTTCCGGCTTCACCAGCCGCTCGGCGCCCGACACCACGATGTCGCGAAAGCGATCAAACATCGCCGCTTCCTGCGCGCGAAAGGGCTGAAAGAATTCGTCGGAAAAATTGGTGATCGCAAACAGCGGCACCCCGGCGGCGTCCAGCTCGGCGACCAGCGCGGGCATGCCGGCAACCGGCCCCGGAATCTGTTCCGAGAACCGCGGCCCCCATTGGGCGATCAGCTCCGCATGCTGCGGAAAGCGCGCGGACAGCTCCGCCGACGTCTCCGCAAAGGGACGGCCGGCGTCATGCTGGAAATGCCACTCCTTGGAGCAGACATCGCGCAGGAATACGTCCAGCGCCTCATCATCGCTGATGAGGCGCCGGTAGAGGACCTTGGGGTCCCAGTCGTACAGGACGTTGCCGATGTCGAAGACAACGGCAATCGGCCGCATCAAGATCAGCCCTGGCGAGCCTTGAAGCGACGGTTCGTCTTGTTGATGACATAGGTCCGGCCGCGACGACGGATGACGCGGTTGTCGCGATGGCGGTCCTTGAGCGACTTCAGGCTATTGCGGATCTTCATGGCGGATTCGCTTCTACTTTTTATGCGTGATCGGAAAGGGTGCGCGCCTAGTGGCAGCCCTCTTGCAAGTCAAGACGGAGCCGCCAAGAGAGGTAGGCGTTGAGTATCCGTAACAAAGGCTGGAGGAAGAGTCATGGGCCGTTTTCTGATCGTGGCAAGCGTGGCGGCGGCGCTCGCCGGATGCGCCACCGGGCCGTCGCGCTTTCCCGTTCAGGCCACGCGCTTCCATTTCAACGCGATGACCGATCGCGGCACCATCGCCGTGGAGCCACTGACCGGCACCGGCACCGCCAGCCTTGAGTATAAGACCTATGCCGCCGCGGTGCAGACCGAGCTGCTGCGCCTCGGCTACACCATCCCCGCCCCCGGCGCGACGCCCGATTTCCTTGCCACCGTCTCGTTCAGCCGCGCCGCGCGCCCCCTGCCGCCGCGCCGCTCGCCCGTGTCGATCGGCCTTGGCGGCGGCGGGATCAGCGGCGGGCGCGGCGGCGGCGTCGGGCTTGGCGGCGGCGTCAACTTCCCCGTCGGCGGCTCGGGCGTGGGCGAAGGCGTGGTCACCGAATTGTCCGTGCGCATTCGGCAGGGCGCCGACGCCGTCTGGGAAGGTCAGGCTCAGTCGCTGACCGACGTCACCGCGCCCGATGCCGATGCCGGCGCGGTCGCCGCCCGGCTTGCCCGCGCGCTCTTCACCGACTTCCCCGGCGAGAGCGGCCGCACTATCGAGGTGCCATGACTCTCAGCATCAACGCCGCCTTTGACAGCGGCAACATCCGTCTGGTCGCAATCGAGGGCGACCGTGTCGATCTGGAGATCGTCAAGGATCACCAGTCCGACTTTTACCAATGGTTCTATTTCCGCGCCGCCGGGCTCGCCGACGGGCGGAAGACCTTTCGCATCCTGAACGCCGGCGGCTCGGCCTATCCCTTCGGCTGGCCCGGCTACCGCACCCGCGCCTCCACCGATCGCAAGGCATGGCACACGGTTGAGACCCGCTATGCCGATGGCGTGCTCGAATTCGATTGGCCGGGCGACACAGACGACAGCGACGCGCAGGTCGTCTGGTTCGCCTATTTCGCGCCCTACACGATGGAGCAGCACGCCGATCTGATCGCGCGCATCGCCGCGCGGCCGGGTGTCACTCACCGTGAGCTCGGCACCACGCTCGACGGCCAAGCGATCGATTGTTTCGACATCGGAACCGGCTCCAAGTCGGTCTGGCTCTACGCGCGTCAGCATCCCGGCGAATCGATGGCCGAATGGTGGATGGAAGGCGCGCTCGACTGGCTGACCAGCCCGGCCGCCGCCCCGCTCCTTGCGGCCGCCACCGTCCATGTCGTACCCAATATGAACCCCGACGGCACGCGCCGCGGCCATTTGCGCACCAACGCCGCCGGCGTGAACCTCAATCGCGAGTGGCATGAGCCGACGCCCGCGCGCAGCCCCGAGGTGCTCGCTGTCCGCAATGCGATGGACGAAACCGGCGTCACCTTCGCCATGGACGTCCACGGCGACGAGGCGATCGCGGCGAACTTCATCGCGGGTTTCGAAGGCGTGCCCTCCTGGACCGAGCGGCGCGGCAATCTGTTCACCGAATTCGGTCAGCGGCTGGCGGCGCATACCCCCGACTTCCAAACCGCGCTCGGCTACGAAAAGTCACAGCCCGGCCGTGCCAATCTGTCCATGTCGACCAACCAGCTCGCCGAGCGGTTCGGCGCGGTCAGCGTCACGCTGGAAATGCCGTTCAAGGATCATGACGCCAATCCCGACCCTCGCTTCGCCTGGTCGCCCGAGCGGTCGGCGAAGCTCGGCGTCTCCTGCCTTGAAGTGCTCAGCGAGATGATCGGGGACATTTGATGGATATGCGCGAGGGCGGTCTCGACGATCCACGATTGATCGCCCTCGTCACGCATCACCAGACGGAGGCGCGCGCCACCACGCCGCAGGACAATGCGCATGCGATGGGCACGGATGGCTTGCGACACACCGACATTAGTTTCTGGGGCGCATGGGAGGGCGACGACCTGCTCGGCATCGGCGCGCTGCGCCAGCTGTCGCCCACGCATGGCGAGATCAAATCGATGCGCACCGCGCCTGACCACCTGCGCCGCGGCGTGGGTCGCGCAATCCTGGAGCACCTCATCGCGCTCGCCCGCACGCGGGGCTATGAGCGGGTAAGTCTCGAAACCGGCACCGCCGCGATGTTCGCGCCCGCCAACCGAATGTACGAGCGCACCGGCTTCGTCGACGGTCCCGTCTTTGGCGGCTATCCCGAAAGCCCGCACAATCGCTTCATGACGCTGCCGCTCGGCTGATCGCCGCACCAGCGCCAGGCGCGGCTCACCGTGCGCGCCGCGCTCCAACAAAGGCGCCGCCCACGACCATCAGCGCCGCCACCGCACATGCCGCCGCGATCAGCCCCGCCACCTGGCCACCCGCCGCATAGATCGCTGCCAGCGCCCACAGGAACACGGCGGCATAGGGCAGATTACCACGGCCGCGCACCAGCGCCACGGCCGCGATAAGACCGCCGACAACGACGACCGCCGCCCCGATCAGCGCCGCCCCCGCGACGCCCTCGACGCCGTGAAAGCGTAGCGCGGCAGCGATGTTCACCGTTGTCGCCACGGTCAGCCACGCCGTCAGTGCGCTCAGCGGCAGATAGACGAGCCACCGCTCCCCGCTGGACAGCTGCGCATCGGACACCGCGCTATAGATCACCAGCAGGCACACCAAGGTCCAAGCGATGATCACCACCGAGATCGCGCTCAGTCCATAGACCTGCGTATAGGCGGCCCAGATCGCATTGCCGAGAAACGCCCCCGCCGCCGGCCAGCGCACCTGCTGCACCAACCCATCGCCACGCTGCGCCGGCAACAGCTGGTAGATCGCAAAGGCCAGCGACCCTGCATAAAGCGCGCCCCAGATCGAAAACGCCCATCCCGCCGGCGTGATCAGCGTCCGCACGCTGTCCGATCGTGCTCCGATCGGCGCACCGATGCCGAGCTGCGGCAACAAGGGGGTCAGGATCTGCAGCACCGCAGCGACCAACACCGCAATCATCGCGGCATTGATCGAGCCACCAAAGTCGTTACGCATGCGTGTCGTCATTTCTGTCCAACGCACGTGGTCGCCGCCTGTTGCACCGTCGGCATCCGTCACGTTGCCAAACTGCGCCTCGCCACCTTCTCTGCCACGGGCTACCCTTCAGCACCTGGCCCCGGCAGGGGCGATTCGGGAGAGGCTTGTGATCGATCCATCGCTGCGCGACCGCGCCGTTCAGCTCTACGACGCCTTCACCCACGAACATCGCGATCGCCGCACCCTGCTACGGCAGATGACCGCGCTTGCCGGCTCTGCGGTTGCGGCCGAGGCGCTGATCGCCGGCATCGCCGCCTCCCCCGCCGCTGCCACCATCATCGACCCCGCCGACAAGCGGATCCGCGCAGAAATGCGCACCGGCGCCCAGGCCGGAAAGCCCGCGCGCGCCTATCAGGTGGTGCCAAAGCAGGCCGCCAGCCCGCTCGGTGTCGTGCTCGTCATCCACGAAAATCGCGGTCTCACCCCGCATATCCAGGATGTCGCACGCCGCGTTGCGCTCGCCGGCTTCGTCGCCGTCGCGCCGGATCTGCTCGCCCCGCAGGGCGACACCCCGGCGGACGAGGACAAGGCACGCGATCTCATCGGCACCGTCGATTACGATCTCGCGCTTGCGCAAGCGCGCGGCTTCGCCGCCGACGCGCGCAAGCTGCCGCGCACCACGGGCAAGGTCGGCATGGTCGGCTTCTGCTGGGGCGGCGCGTTCGTGAACCGCATGGCGGTGGCCGGCGGCATCGATGCCGGCGTTTCCTATTACGGCCCCGCACCCGCCCCGTCGGAGGCTGCCAAGGTCCAGATCCCTTTGATGCTCCATTACGCCGAAAAGGACACGCGCGTGGCGCAGACCGGCGAGCCATGGGTCGCCGCGCTGAAGGCCGCGGGGAAGTCGGTCGAAGCGTTCACCTATCCCGGCGTCGATCACGCCTTCAACAACGATACCTCGGCCGCACGCTACAACAAGGCGGCGGCGGATCTCGCCTGGGGTCGCACCATCGCCTTCCTTCATCGCAACCTGCACGGTTGAGACCGTTCATCGCCGGGAGCCTGCCATGGCCGAGTTGATCTTCTACACCAATCCGATGTCGCGCGGTCGGATCGCCCGTTGGATGCTGGAGGAAATCGCCGCACCTTACGAGACCCGCATCGTCGATTGGTCGGCCAAGCCGGACGAGTTCCTCGCCGCCAACCCGATGGGCAAGGTGCCGACGATCGTGCACGATGATCAGGTGATCACCGAAACCGGCGCGATCATCGCCTATCTGGCCGAGGCTTTCCCCGAGGCTGGCCTCGCCCCCACGCCGGCCGAGCGCGCGCCCTATCTGCGCTGGATGTTCTTTGCCGCCGGCCCGCTCGAGGCCGCCACGACCGATCGCTCGCTCGGCGTCGCGCCCACGGCCGAGCAGCAGGGCATGGTCGGCTATGGCAGCCTCGACCGCGTCGTCACCGCGCTGGAAAGCGCCGTGTCGGCAAACACCTACATCGCCGGCAATCGCTTCACCGCCGCCGATGTCTATGTCGGCAGCCATATCGATTGGGGCCTGCAATTCGGCTCCTTGCCGCAGCGCACGGCCTTCGACGACTATCTCGCCCGCATCAAGGATCGCCCCGCCGCCGTCCGCGCCCGCGAGATCGACGACGCGCTGATCGCGGCGGCTTCTAGCTAACGATCGGTCGGCGCGCCTCTCGGCCAGCAGCCGTTCAGCCATCTCATGCGTTTAGGCGCCGATGGCCTATGCTGCTGCGACCGCCGATCCACGTTGGACCCGCGAGCGCCTGCTGTCGGCGCTTGGCGCCGTCCTGTTGCAGGCGATCCTTGGCTATGCCCTGATCACCGGGCTCAACGTGCGTTTCGCGACCAGCGTGCAGGAAACGCTCAAGCTGTTCTCGGTCGACCCGCCGCCGCCGAAGCCCCGCACCATAGCCGAGCCGCGCGCCGCCAAGACGCGGGCGGAGGGCGAGGCATCCGCGCGCAACATCCGCAGCCGCGCAACCGAGGTGGCCGCCCCCGAACCGATCGTGGTGACGCCCCCTCCGCCGCCGCCGGTGATCGCCGCGACGAAACCCTTTGTGGAAAACGACCCCACCTCCGGCTCCGCACCCGTGCGCGGCCCCGGCACGGGCGCCGGCGGTAGCGGTGACGGGTTCGGCAGCGGCGGGCGCGGCGATGGCGATGGCAGCGGCGGCTATGGCGACGAAATCGGCCCCGAGTTTCTGCGCGGCCGCCTCCGCACCGGCGACCTGCCCGAATCGGTGTTCGTCACCGGCTTCAGCGGCACCGTTGGCGTGCGCTACATGGTGGCGGTGAACGGGCGCGTGCCGACTTGCGAGATCACCCGCTCCAGCGGCAATGCGGCGGTCGACGCCACCACCTGCCGCCTGATCCGCGAGCGCTTCCGCTTCCGCCCCTCGCTCGACGGCCGCGGGCGCCCGGTACAATCGTGGATCGTCGAGAACCACAGCTGGGAAGTGGAAGCCGATAGCGAAGAGGTCGTCGAAACAATGCGCCGCCGCCGCACGCGCTTATGGTGAGCCGGGCGGCTACCAGTCGCCCCAGCCCTGTGCGCCGCCCACATGCTCCGCGATCCGCCGCCTTGTCGCGGGTGTCGCGCCGTCGGGCAGCGCATCGGCCGCGAACCAGCCCATCTCGGCGATCTCGCGCGGGTCGGCGATCACGAGCGACGCCGGATCGTCCACCGCGCAGGCAAAGACGATCACATGATCGTCCTTTCCTTCGCCTCGATTGTGGAACACGCCTTGTACCCGCTGCACCGCCACGTGGGCCAGGCCGACCTCTTCGTGCAGCTCGCGCCGGATCGCCAACTCGGCGCTTTCGCCTTTGTCGACGCCGCCGCCCGGCAGATACCAGCCCGCGACATAATGATGGCGCACCAGCGCGATCCGACCCGCTGGATCGACCAGCAGCGCGCGCACGCCAAAGGTGCGCGGCTTTGCCACTTTCCAGTAGAGCCGCATGGCACGCCCGGCGATCCGATAGCGCCAGGCGACCATTTTCAGCTGCCCAGCGAGACGCTCAGGAAGGCCGGTACCGGCCCGTTCCACTCGCCCGGCACGCTGACCTCGCGGTCATGCTCCACCGGATCGCGCCGGCGGCGATACTCGCCCGCATCCCGGCTCCGCTCGCGCTCGCGCTCGCGTCCGCGCTCCCGACCCACGCTTCGATCGGCCGAGCGGTCGCGGGCACGCTCGGGTGCCCGCTCCTCGGCCTGCGGCTCGTCCGCGGTCGGACGCGCGCGGCGTGCACGCTCGGGCTTGGGCTCGTCCGCCAGCACAACCTCGCGCCGCTCGATCTTCTGCCCGGTCAGCTTCTCGATATTCTCGATATTCTCGGCATCGTCGGGCGCCACCAGCGTGTACGCCGTGCCCGTCGCTCCGCCGCGTCCGGTGCGGCCGATCCGATGGACGTAATCGTCGGGGTGCCACGGCGCGTCGAAATTGAAGACGTGGCTCACGCCCTTGATGTCCAGCCCGCGCGCGGCGACGTCCGACGCGACCAGGATGTTGATCTCGCCCTTCTTGAACCGGCCGAGCTCGGCGATCCGCGCCGGCTGCTCCATGTCGCCATGGATCTCGCCCGAGGCGAAGCCATGCTTCTTCAGGCTCTTGTTCAGCTCGCGCACCGCCGTCTTGCGGTTGCAGAAGATGATCGCGGTGCTCACCGCCTCCTCGCGCAGCAGGTGCCGCAGCGTGCGCCGCTTCTCGAACGCCTGCCCCTTCACCGGCACCACCCATTGCGCGATGTTGACGTTGGTCGTCGCCGGCCGCGCCACTTCGATCGTCTTGGGGTTGCTCAGGAACTTGTCCGCCAGCTTCTTGATCGGCGGCGGCATGGTCGCGGAAAACAGCAGGGTCTGGCGCTGCTTGGGCAGCTTGGTGCAAATTTCCTCGATGTCGGGGATGAAGCCCATGTCGAGCATCCGATCAGCCTCGTCGATCACCAGCATGTTGCAGCCGTTGAGCAGGATCTTGCCACGGCTGAACAGGTCCATAAGGCGGCCGGGCGTCGCGATCAGCACGTCGACGCCCTTTTCCAGCGCCTTTACCTGATCGCCCATCTGCACGCCGCCGATCAGCAGCGCCATGGAGAGCTTGTGATACTTGCCGTAGATCTCAAAGTTCTCGGCAACCTGCGCGGCCAGTTCGCGCGTCGGCTCCAGGATCAGGCTGCGCGGCATCAGCGCGCGCGCCCGGCCATGCGCCAGAATGTCGATCATCGGCAGCACGAACGACGCCGTCTTGCCCGTTCCCGTCTGCGCCACGCCGATGATGTCGCGCATCATCAGCACGCTGGGGATCGCCGACGCCTGGATCGGTGTCGGGTCGGTATATCCGGTATCGCCGACGGCGCGGAGAAGTTCTTCTGAAAGGCCGAGGTCGGCGAAGCTCATGGCAATCCTGAAAAGAAGGCGCGTCGATCCGGCCCTTTTACGAGCCCGGCGAGACGCGATTGTGGTGCAATTGTCAAGGTAAACGGCGCTGAACGCCGCTTTTTACGGTTATTTCTTCTCGACCAGCGTGCGGAACCGCGCGATTTTGCAATAACCGCCCGATCGGGTGCGCAGCGCATCCCGCTTGGCGCAGATCATGCCGTCCTTGGACCGCTTCAGATAGAAGCCCCGATAAAAGTTCAGCGACGGGCAATCGTCGTCCAGCTTCGCGCGCAACCGGCGGCCATCGGTGGCGACCAGATCGACATCACCCTGCGGCGAGACAACCGCACTGGCGAGCACGTTTGCGGGCACGCACTTGGGCGCCTTTTTCTCTTCCCAGTCGATCGCCGGCTGGGCGCGCGACAGCCGGGGCGACGGCAGGCGGGGAATACGGATCACGATCCGCTCGCGATACGACATCTGCGCATAACGCACCGCTGGCTCGCTGGCGGAAATCACCAGCGGCGCGGCCAATAGCAGCGAGAGAATGGGGTAAGCGCGAACGGGCATCGTGATGGGGGCACGAAATGCCGCGAATAGTTTGAACAACGAATGAATTGCGGCGATTATCGGGCAATGACCCCGCAGCAGACCCGCTTGCTCGACGCACTCGCTCCGCTTCTTCCCGCCCGCGCCATCGTCACCGATCGTGATCTGATCGCACCGTGGGAAACCGACTGGCGCGATCGCTGGCATGGCGTGTCGCCGATCCTCCTTGAGCCCGGCTCGGGGGCGGAGGTGCAGGCGATCGTCGCGGCGGCGGCGCGAGAGCGCGTGCCGCTGGTCGCGCAGGGCGGCAACACCTCCATGGTCGGCGGCGCGACCCCGCCCGCATCGGGCGAGGGCGTGATCCTGTCGCTCCGGCGGCTGAACCGCATCCGCTCGGTCGATCCCGATGCCGGGCTCGCGATCGCCGAGGCCGGCGTCATCCTTGCCGATCTGCACGCCGCCGCCGCCGATCACGGCCGCCGCTTCCCACTCACGCTCGGCAGCCGCGGTTCGGCGACGATCGGCGGCCTCGTTTCCACCAACGCCGGCGGGACGCAGGTGCTGCGCTGGGGGACGATGCGCGGCCTTGTCGCCGGGGTCGAGGCGGTGCTGGCTGACGGCAGCCTCTACGAAGGGCTTGCCGCGCTGAAAAAGGATAATCGCGGCTATGACCTCAATCAGCTGCTGATCGGCGCGGAGGGCACGCTGGGCATCGTCACCGCCGCCACGCTGCGCCTTGCACCCGCAATCCATGCACGCACCGTCGCCTGGATCGGCCTCGCCACGCTCGACGCGGCACTGCGCCTGCTCCGCCGCTTCGAGGCCGCCGGCAATGCGGTCGAAAGCTTCGAACTGCTGCCCGACGAATCGCTCCAGGCGGTGCTCACCCATATTCCCGACACGCGCGCGCCGCTGGCTGGTAAGCACCCGTGGCACGTTCTGGTCGAGGCGGTCAGCAGCGACCCTGCCGCCCCCGCCCCTGCCGCTTTCATCGAGCGCGTGCTCGAAGCAGCGTTGGCCGACGGCATCGTCAGCGACGCGGCGATCGCCGCGAGCGAGACACAGGCGGAGGCATTCTGGCGCATCCGCGATTCGATCTCGGATGCCGAGCGCGCCACCGGCCCGGCCGCACAGCACGACATTTCGGTGCCGGTGGAAGCGATGCCGCGCTTTCTGATCAAGGCGGCTGCCGCCTGCGACGCGCGGTTCCCCGGCACGCGCGCCAGCGGCTTCGGGCATCTCGGCGACGGCAACGTTCACTTCCACGTCCGCGCGCCCGCCGGCGTCGATCGCGCGCAATGGCTGGCCGAGGAGGCGCCCGGTGTCACCCGCTTCGTCGACGATCTCGTCGTCGCCGCCGGCGGCTCGATCTCGGCCGAGCACGGCATCGGCCAGATGAAGCTGCACGAGCTCGAACGTCTCTCGCCCCCGCCGCGCATGGCGGCGCTGCGTGCGATCAAACGCGCGCTCGATCCCGCCGGCATCTTCAATCCCGGGAAGCTTGTCGCGCTTGCGCCGGAAGGCGTGGGCGAATAGTGCGCCCGAACCCGGGCGGCGGGCGCCGCTCCTTGTCCGTATCTGGAGAGATTTGATGGCCAGCGCGCCGCAGCAGCAGCTTCCGCTTTTCTACAACGGTCTTGAGCCGCTCTCGAGCGAGTTGCATGCCGACTACAAGATCCGCCCCGCCGAGTCCGCGCCTTTCCTCGCGACGCAGCACGCCATCCCCGTCACCATCGACGAATTCGCGCTGGTGCAGCGGCACCTGCCGATCGTCTTCTCGGCCGGCGACGATTCGGTGCCGATCGCGCTAATGGGCCTGAACGAAGGCGTGAACGTCTTTGTCGACGAAGACGGCAAGCTGATCGACAACACCTTCTACGTTCCGGCCTACATCCGCCGCTATCCCTATCTCCTCGCCCGTCTGCGTCCCGACGCCGAGGAGCTGTCCTTGTGCTTCGACCCGACGTCGGACACGATCGGCCAGTTCGACGAGGGCCAGCCGCTGTTCGAGAACGGCCAGCCGTCCGAGGTGACCAAGAACATTCTCGCCTTCAACGAGCAGTTCGAGCAGGCCGGCGCCCGCACCCAGCAGTTCATGAACGAGCTGCGCGAGACCGAGCTGCTGATGGACGGCGAAGTCTCGATCCAGCACGAAGGCTATGAGCAGCCCTTCGTCTATCGCGGCTTCCAGATGATCAACGAGGAAAAGCTGCAGAACCTGCGCGGCGATCAGCTGCGCAAGATGGTGCAGAGCGGCATGCTCCCGCTCCTCTACGCCCACCTCTTCTCGCTCTCGCTGATGCGCGAAGTGTTCGCGCGCCAGGTGCGCCTGGGTCGCATGCCCAGCAACACCATGCCGGCCTGATCACCACGCCGATCGCCGCATGAGAAAAGGCGCCGTCCCCACGCGGGCGGCGCCTTTTTCTTGCCCGTTTACGCCGGCGAAGCGCGCGGAAGAATTGCCGCGCCCGGCCGCGGATTGCAGCCCGTCGCGCAGCTTTATCGGTTTATCCGTAGAGGCTTGAAACCGTTTGCACGCGCATTACGTTATGCAGGTACGGTTTCCGTGTTCCCCCCTTTCGCGGAACCGTATGGCACACCTTCCAGGTGTGTCTCCTCCCTGAACCTTGGCCACCTCGGGCCTCGCCCGAGGTGGTTTTTTTGTACCGCTATTCCGCCGCCAGCGCGGTTGGCTGGTCCAGCCCCTCTTCCTCCAGCACATCGATGATCGTCCGCACGAGCGCCGTTACCCGGTCAAAGCCGATGCCGGGGCGATCGAGCCGATCGTCGAGGTACAGCGATCGATCGAGTTCGAGCTGGATGCCATGCACCTGTCGCTGCGGGCAGGCGTGCCGTTCAAGGATATGCCCGCCGGCATACGGCACGTTCAGGCTGTGCGCATAACCAGCGCTCGCCACCGCCCCCGTCACCCGCTCGACGAACCGCCCCGCGGCGGACCGGCCGAAGCGATCGCCCACGACGATCCGGGTGCGACTGCCGGCGATCGGCGGCATGGAGTGTACATCCAGCAGGATCGCCACGCCGAACCGGGCATGCGCCGCCTCCAGCGCGCCCGCCAGCGCCGCATGATAGGGCCGGTGCGCGTCGGCGATCCGCGCCGCCACCTCGTCCCCGCGCAACCGCCGCCGCCACAGCTCGCCCGACGCGATCGTTCGCCGCGGCACCAGGCCAAGCCCGCTGCGCACCTTGGCGCTCAGGTGCCCCGCCGGCGCGCCATCGTCCAGTCGCGGGTCGCGATCATGTTCGCCGCGGTTGAGGTCGATCCACGCGCGCGCGGTGCGCTGCACCAGCGCCGTCTCGTTCCGCCGCGCGGCCAGCATCACCTGGTCGACATAGCGATCCTCCAGCACCGTCAGCGCCTGCATCGACACGCGCGCCGCCTCCGCCAGCGCCGCCGGATACTCCCGGCCCGCATGCGGCACCGACAGCACAACCGGGCTTTCGGGAGGCAACGCGCCGATCAGGTCAAAGGACGAAGCCATGGTCGATCAGCCTATGAACTAAGTCCCCCCGCCGCAATCGGATACCGCTTTCGCCGGGCTCGGCTGGAAAACGTTAAAGGGTTTGCGCATAAGGTCGCGTCTGAACGCAAGGACTTACGAATGATCCGAATCTTGCTGGCAGAAGACGACCAGGTGATGCGCGAATATCTCGCACGCGCGCTGGAAAAGTCCGGCTATGCGGTAACCGCCGTTGATCGCGGCACGGCCGCATTGCCGCTGATCGAACAGGAGGAATTCGATCTCCTGCTGACCGACATCGTGATGCCGGAAATGGACGGCATCGAGCTGGCGCAGCGCGCCGGCGAGTTGCGCCCCAAGTTGCGCGTCATGTTCATCACTGGCTTTGCCGCCGTCACGCTGAAGGCAGGCAAGGCGATGCCGCAGGCGCGCGTCCTCTCCAAACCCTTCCACCTGCGCGATCTTGTGATGGAGGTCGATCGCATGTTCGAGATCGGGGAATTCGAGGAATTGCGTTAAAGGGCTTGCGCGGGTCGGCAGGCCCGGCTAATGGCGCCGCTCCCGGAGGGCGTGTAGCTCAGTGGTAGAGCACTGTGTTGACATCGCAGGGGTCGCAAGTTCAATCCTTGCCACGCCCACCACGAAAAACCCCGGCGGTCTTCGGACCGCCGGGGTTTTTCCGTTTCTGGCCTAAGCCCATGCGCCGCCACGACCACATAGCGCGACGATCCGCCGCGGCTCAGGGCGCCTGCACCACCCCCCGACGCACTCCGTCGGCAAGCTGCGCGCGGAGGGCCGCAAGCGTCGCATCGCTGACCCGCGGCCGCTCCGCCACCTGCTTCCCCTTACGCAGCCGTGCCCGCTCCTTCTCCGGTGGATCGACGCGCCGCACGCGCACCGCCGCGACGCCGGTGTGCCGGATGCCCAGCTGCTCCGCCGCCCCGCGCGACAGATCCAGGATGCGCCCTCGCGCAAACGGTCCGCGATCGTTGATCCGCACCAGGATCGTCCGGCCGGTGTCCAGCGCCGTCACCTCGACATAGGTCGGCAGCGGCAGTGTCGTATGTGCACCGGTGATCCATTTTGGACGGAAGCGCTCACCCAGCGCCACCTGGTTGCCGCTCTCCGCCCCATACCAGCTGGCATAGCCCAGCACGTCGAAGCTCGGGTCGGCCGCCGGCCGATAGGTGGTACCACGCACGCGATAGGGCTTGCCGATCACCACTGGCGTGTCGCTGACCGGGCGGTAGCGCGTGGTGCCACAACCGGCGAGCGCAAGCGCCACCCCGGCCGCAAGCGCCGCGCGCCGGTATGTCCTGCCTTCGATCCTCATGACGCCAAGTCTAGCGGCGCAGCTGAGCGGACGGAACCGGGGGAGCGCGGGAATAAAGGACGCGAGCCTGATACGCGCCCGCCTGCCGAGCGGCGCTCAGGCAATCCTACGTATCTTGCGTGGGTCGGTCCGGTTCTGGTGCGACCGATTGTTCACCGCTTGCCCCCGATTATGCCACCACAAGATCAATGAATTGCTAAGGGAAGGATGAGTGGGAGAGTTTTTCGAAGCACGCGCGGCGGCGCTGATCGACCAACCACGGCAGGCGCTCCACCATCGCGAGCGCGCGGTGGCCGAGCGCCGCGCGGCGGGACGCGCGATCGACCCACGCGCCCAGGCGGCGCATCTCGAACTCGCGCACCAGCATGATCTTGCCCAGGCGCTCGCCTGGCACGATGCCGAGCGGCCCCGCCGCGTCGCGGTTGCGGTTCATCCGGGCAGCCGCGCGCAGACGCTGGACCTCTCTCTCGCGCTGCCGCTGCGCGTCGCCTATCCGTGCATAGCGAAAAGGGGCAACGCCTGACCGGCGTCACCCCTTGCGCTTCTTTCTAACGGTCGTCGGGGCGACGCGCCCGCAGGCCCGCCGCCGATCCGTCGATCAGAGCTTTTCCGTCAGTTCCGGCACGACCTTGAACAGGTCGCCGACCAGGCCGATGTCCGCCACCTGGAAGATCGGTGCGTCCTCGTCCTTGTTGATCGCGATGATCGTCTTGGAGTCCTTCATGCCGGCAAGGTGCTGGATCGCGCCGGAAATGCCGACCGCGATATACACTTCCGGGGCGACGATCTTGCCGGTCTGACCGACCTGATAGTCGTTCGGCACGAAGCCCGCGTCCACCGCCGCGCGGCTTGCACCGACGCCAGCACCCAGCTTGTCGGCCAACGGCTCGATGATCTTGGTGAAATTCTCGCCGTTCTGCAGCGCGCGGCCGCCCGAGACGATGATCTTCGCGCTGGTCAGCTCCGGACGCTCGCTCTTGGCGATTTCCTGGCCTTCGAAGGTCGACAGGCCCTTGTCGCCGGTCGAGGCAACCGCCTCGACGGTGCCCGAGCCACCCTCGGTTGCTGCCTTCTCGAAGGCCGTCGTGCGCACGGTCAGAACCTTCTTCGCATCCGACGTCTGCACGGTCGCGATCGCGTTGCCGGCATAGATCGGGCGCGTGAACGTGTCCTCGCTCTCGACCGACAGCACTTCGGAAATCTGCATCACGTCGAGCAACGCGGCGACGCGCGGCGCGATGTTCTTCGCCGAGGTGGTGGCCGGCGCGACGAACGCGTCGTGATGGCCCATCAGCTCGACGACCAGCGGCGCGACGTTTTCGGCCAGCGTATGTGCGAACGCATCATCGTCAGCCACGTGGACCTTGCCGACACCAGCAATCTTGGCAGCTTCCTGCGCGACGCCGTCGACGCCCTTGCCGGCGACCAGCAGGTGCACTTCGCCCAGCTTCGACGCGGCGGTCACCGCGGCGAGCGTGGCATCCTTGACGGTCGATCCGTCATGTTCGACCCAAACCAGAGTCTTCATCTTGAACCTCTTTCCTCTCCCCGTCGGGGCCGCTGTGACGCGGCGCCCGGAACGGGATCAGTGACCGGCGTTGCGCTTACTTCGCGACGCCCATCGCCTTGAGCTTCATCACCAGCTCGTCGACATCGGCTACCTTGACGCCGGCTTGGCGCTTGCCCGGCTCGACGACCTTCACCGTCTTGACCCGGGGGCTTGTGTCGACGCCGAAATCGGCCGCCGTTTTGGTGGCGAGCGGCTTCGACTTGGCCTTCATGATGTTCGGCAGCGAGGCGTAGCGCGGCTCGTTCAGGCGAAGATCGGTGGTGATGATCGCCGGCAGCTTGAAGTTGTCCGTCTCCAGACCGCCATCGACTTCGCGCGTCACCTTGACGCTGTCACCCGACACTTCGACCTTGGACGCGAACGTCCCCTGGCCCCAGCCGAGCAGGCCGGCGAGCATCTGGCCGGTCTGGTTGTTGTCGTCGTCGATCGCCTGCTTGCCCAGGATCACCAGCTGCGGCTGTTCCTCGTCGGCCACCGCCTTCAGGATCTTGGCGACGGCGAGCGGCTCGACCTTGTCGTCGGAGGTGACGAGGATCGCGCGATCCGCACCCATGGCAAGCGCGGTACGCAGCGTTTCCTGCGCCTTCTGCTCGCCGATCGAGACAACCACGATCTCGGTCGCCACGCCCTTTTCCTTCAGGCGGATGGCTTCCTCGACCGCGATCTCGTCAAACGGGTTCATGCTCATCTTGACGTTGGCCAGATCGACCCCCGTCCCGTCCGCCTTCACGCGGGGCTTTACGTTATAGTCAAGCACGCGCTTGACCGGCACCAGAACCTTCATTCCACTCTCCCAAGCGTCACCCCGGCATGCGCCGGGGTCTCCCGGTTGCGTCGCGCTCCATGTCGGGGAGATGCCGGCCGAAACCGGCATGACGATGGAGAACGATCAGTCGAAACTTACGCCGCCTTCTTCACCTCGGCGACGATCTTCTGCGCGGCATCGCCCAGGTCGTTCGCAGGAACGATGGCGAGGCCCGAATTGGCGAGAATTTCCTTGCCCTTCTCGACGTTCGTACCTTCCAGCCGAACAACCAGCGGCACCGAAAGGTTCACTTCCTTCGCCGCGGCGACGATGCCGTCGGCGATGATGTCGCACTTCATGATGCCGCCGAAGATGTTGACCAGAATGCCCTTCACGTTCGGATCGGCAAGAATGATCTTGAACGCCGCGGTCACCTTCTCCTTCGAAGCGCCGCCGCCGACGTCGAGGAAGTTCGCCGGGAACATGCCGTTCAGCTTGATGATGTCCATCGTCGCCATGGCAAGGCCGGCGCCGTTCACCATGCAGCCGATGTCGCCATCCAGCTTGATGTAGGCAAGGTCATACTTCGATGCTTCGAGCTCGGCGGGATCTTCCTCCGTCTCGTCGCGCAGCTCCATCAGATCCTTGTGGCGAAACATGGCGTTGCCGTCGAAGCCGACCTTGGCATCGAGCACCATCAGCTTGCCGTCATCGGTGACGGCGAGCGGGTTGATTTCGATCTGCTCGGCATCGGTGCCGAGGAATGCGTCGTACAGCTTGGCGGCGACGTTTGCCGCCTGCTTGGCGAGATCGCCGGAGAGGCCCAGCGCGGCAGCAACCGCGCGACCGTGATGCGGCTGGAAACCCGATGCCGGATCGATGTCGATCGAATGGATCTTCTCGGGCGTGTCATGCGCCACCGTCTCGATGTCCATGCCGCCCTCGGTCGACGCGACCATCGAGATACGGCTGGTTGCGCGATTGACGAGCAGCGCGAGGTAGAATTCCTTGGCGATGTCGACGCCGTCGGTGACGTACAGGCGGTTCACCTGCTTGCCGGCCTCGCCGGTCTGCACCGTCACCAGCGTGTTTCCGAGCATCTCGGTCGCCGCGTGGCGCACCTCGTCCTCGGTCTTGGCCAGGCGGACTCCACCCTTCGCCTCCGGGCTCAGCTCCTTGAACTTGCCCTTGCCGCGGCCACCGGCGTGGATCTGCGCCTTCACGACATACAGCGGCCCCGGCAGCTTCTTCGACGCTTCCACCGCTTCCTCGACGCTGAGCGCCGCAAAGCCCGCGGGAACAGGGACGCCGAACTTCGCCAGCAGTTCCTTGGCCTGATATTCGTGAATGTTCATGCCTTGGCTCGCCTTACCATAACCGAAAACATCGCAGCCTTAAGCACAGGGGGGCCGGCGAATCCAGCCTTAGCGTGCGCTTTGTCGCCCGGTGCGCCCCGATAGGCAGCATCGCGGATGATAACGCGTCGCAGCTACAACAAGCAAAGCGGCCAACGTTGCCCTAGCCCCGGTTGCCGCTTTGTTCTATCCGGGCCATGTGCCGCTTCCTTACCCTGCCCTGCACGCCAGCCACACCGGCATCTGGATCGCCCGCGATGGCGAGGTGCGCGCCGTCTCGCGCGGCGAGGCGATCCGCATGGCTGCGGATACGCCGATGATCCTGATGAACGCGCCGCTGATCGGCCAACGGCTGGGCTATGCCGATCTGTCGGGTCTCGACCTCCTGGAGCTCTACGCCTTTCTGCGCCCCGCGCGCTTCATGGTGCCGACGCCCAAGGGGCTGGCGGCCGTCACCGGGCTCGATCTGCCCGCGGACGACGCCGCAATCGCTCCCTTCCTGCTCGCCGCGGCGGAGCGGATGCTGGCGATCCCCCAAGGCGACTGGCCCGAACGCGAGGGCGCCTGGACCGCCGCGCAATCGCTCTTTCGCCTGCGCTGGTCCTGGGCGCCGCTGCTGGTCGACCGGCTGAAGAAGCCGGCGCAGAACGAACGCTGGCTGTTCTCCAAGCTGCCCGAATGGGACGAGGCCGCCCCCCGCCCCGCCCCGCGCACGATCACGCTTGATCCGGCCGAGACGCAGGCGCAGCTTGCCCATCTCGTCGGCAACGCAGCGGAGGCGCGCCCCGGCCAGCGCGCCTATGCTGCTGCCGCCGCCGACGCCTTCGCCCCGCGCGCTGGCCGCGAGATGCCCAATCTGGTGCTGGCCGAGGCGGGAACCGGCATCGGCAAGACGCTGGGCTATCTCGCCCCCGCCAGCCTGTGGTCGCACGCCGCCGGCGGGCCGGTGTGGGTGTCGACCTATACCAAAGCGCTGCAACGCCAGCTCGGCCATGAAACCCGCCGCGTCTATCCCAACGAGGCGGTCCGCCGCGAAAAGGTCGTCACCCGCAAGGGTCGCGAGAATTACCTGTGCCTCCTCAACCTGGAGGATGCGCTGCAAGGCGGGTTCGCCGGCCGCGCCGCGGTGCTGGCGCAACTGGTCGCGCGCTGGGCCGCCTATACCGCGGACGGCGACATGGTGGGCGGCGACCTGCCCGGCTGGCTCCCCACCCTGTTCCGCCGCAACGGCTCCACCGCGCTGACCGATCGACGCGGCGAATGCGTCTACGCCGGCTGCCCGCACTACCGGAAATGCTTCATCGAGCGCGCGGCGCGCGCCTCGGCGGAGGCAGACATCGTCATCGCCAATCACGCGTTGGTGATGGTCAACGCCGCGCGCGGCCGCGAGCTGTCGACGCGCCCGACGCGCTATGTGTTCGACGAGGGGCATCACCTGTTCGACGCCGCCGATTCGATGTTCGCCACCGCGCTGACCGGACAGGAGACGATCGAGCTGCGCCGCTGGATCGTCGGGCCGGAAGCGGGCAGTCGCGGGCGCCGCCGCGGGCTTGCCGCGCGGCTGTCGGACGTCGCCAGCTATGACGAGGCGGGCGGCGAGGCGATCGCCGATGCCGTGAAGGCGGCGCAAAGCCTCGCGGCCGACGGCTGGCTCCAGCGCGTCGCTGAAGGCGCGCCGTTCGGCCCGATCGAGACGCTGCTCGCCAGCGTGCGCGGCCTCACCTACGCCCGCGCCGAAGGGACCGAGGACGCCGGCTATGCGCTCGAGACCGAGCTCGCCGAGCCATCGCCCGAACTGATCGAGGCTGCCGCCCCCGCCGCCGAGGCGCTCGACTCGCTTTATCGCCCGCTGGTTGCACTGGGAAAGCGGCTGGAGGCGGTGCTGACGGACGCGCCCGACTGGCTCGACGGCCCGGCGCGCGCGCGCGTCGAGGGCGCGATCGCCTCGCTCGGCTGGCGCGCCGAAACCGTGGCATCGTGGCTGTCGCTGATCGGCCGCGTCGGTGGCCCGGCCAGCGCCGACTTCGTCGACTGGCTCGCGGTCGATCGCGTCGAGGGGCGCGAGTTCGACATCGGCCTCCACCGCCACTGGCTCGATCCGACGCGCCCCTTTGCCGAAATCGTGCTCAAGCCTGCGCATGGCGCGCTCGTCACCTCGGCGACGCTGACGGCCGGCGGCAGCTGGGAGACCGCCGAAGCACGCGTCGGCGCCCCGCATCTGCTCCGCCCCGCCACCCGCTTTCAGGCCGAAAGCCCGTTCGATTATGCCGCGCGCGCCGAGGTGCTGGTCGTGACCGACGTGAAACGCGGCGACATTCCCGCACTAAGCAACGCCTATGGCCGCCTGATCGAGGCGGCGGGCGGCGGCACCCTCGGGCTGTTCACCGCGATCCGTCGCCTGCGCGGTGTCCATGCCCGCATCGCCGACCGCCTGGCGCGCGCCGGCCTGCCGCTGATGGCGCAGCATGTCGATCCGATCGACACCGGCACGTTGGTCGACATCTTCCGCGACGATCCGCACGCTTCGCTGCTCGGCACCGATGCGTTGCGCGACGGGGTGGACGTGCCCGGCCATTCGCTGCGGCTGGTGGTGATGGAGGGCGTGCCCTGGCCCAAGCCGACCGTGCTCCACGCCGCGCGCCGCCTCGCAGGGGGCGGCAGCGCCTATGACGATCGCATCGTGCGCGCGCGCATGGCGCAGGCGTTCGGCCGCCTGATCCGCTCCGCCGACGATCGCGGCGTCTTTGTTCTCCTCTCCGCCGCCACACCGTCGCGCCTGCTCGACGCCTTTCCGCCCGGCGTCCCAATCGCGCGGGTGCCGCTCGACGAAGCTATCCTTCGGGTATCTTCCCGGCTTTCATCACACGCCACCTTCGGGCATGAGGCGGCTCCCGCACCTTGACGGAGAGCAAGCTTGAAGACGTTGACGCTGCTGCGCCACGCAAAATCGGGCTGGGATGATACGGTTGCGCGCGATTTCGATCGCCCGCTGAACGCCAAGGGGCGCAAGGCCGCGCAGGTGGTCGGCGCGCACCTGCGCAAGCTTGATCTCGATTTCGATCACATCGTCGCCTCCCCCGCCGAGCGCGTGAAGCAGACGATCGAGGACGTCGCCGCCGGCTACGGCCGCACCATCGCGCCCGCCTGGGACAAGCGGCTGTATCTCGCCTCCGCCGCCACCTTGCTCGACGTGGCGCGCGAATCACCGGCCGAGGCGCAGCACCTGCTGATGATCGGCCACAATCCGGGGCTGGAGGATTTCGTGCTGCTGCTGATGGGCAGCGGCGATCCCGCACTGGTGCGCGAGGCGGAGCTGAAATACCCCACCGCGACGGTGGCGGAACTCACCTTCGATATCGACCATTGGGCCGATCTCGCCCCCGCTGCCGGCACGCTGACGCGCTTCATTCGCCCGCGCGATCTCGATCCCGCGCTCGGCCCCTCCGAAGACTGATCCTTCCCGCGTCGGCCGGCGCGCGTCAGCGCCCCTGCGCCCGCCATTTCCGAACGGTGCGCTCGATGATCTCGTCCTCGTAGCCGACGTCGCGCCACAATTGCGAAAAGATCGGGTCGGCCGATGCGGGGCGCTTCGCCTCCTCCAGCCGGTCGAACGACACGCGGATTGGGATCGCCACGCCCTCGCCGCAGATGATGCATTCCTGATTGCGCAGCGCCGGAATCGAATCAAGGAAGCCGCGCGCACCTTCCGGCATCGCGGCGCGGACGAACGCCTGGTCGCGATCGTTGTTGAGCCGCATGGAGATGATCGTGCCGCATTGCGACAGCACGCCTTCGGCAAGGTCCGACGGCCGCTGCGTGATGAGGCCCAGCGACACGCCGTATTTGCGTCCTTCTTTCGCGATCCGGCTCAGGATGCGCCCCACCGACGATCCGTCTTCGTCGCGCGGAATATAGCGGTGCGCCTCCTCGCACACGAGCAAGATCGGCCGCTGCGGCTCGTTGCGTGACCAGATCGCGAAATCGAACACCATGCGGCTCAGCACCGCCACCACCACGGAGGTGATCTCGTTCGGCACGCCCGACACGTCGATGATCGAGATCGGCCGCCCATCGCCCGGCAGGCGGAAGACGCGCCGGATGAACTCGCCCATCGTATCCGCCACCAGCATGCCCGAGAACATGAAGCCGTAGCGTGGGTCGGCCTTGATCTCGTCGATCTTGCTCTTCAGCCTGAGGTAGGGCGCCGTGTTCGACGCCTTGTCCATCTTCCCCATTTCCAGCTGGAGAAGGTTGGTCAGGTCGCTCAGCAGATACGGCACCGGCGCATCGACCGTCAGCTTGGGGATTTCGCTCCCCACCCGGCTCTTGGCGCGGGCGGCGAGCAGGCATTTGGCCAGGATATCGGCATCCACCTGCCGCTCGGCACCCTGCGTCGTCAGGAACACCTCGCAATGTTCCTCGAAATTCATCAGCCAATACGGCATCTGCAGGTTGGACACGTCGTAGATAGCGCCATTGTTGCGAAACGCCGCGGCATATTCGCCGTGCGGATCGACCATCACGATGTGCCCCTGTGGCGCCATTTCGCAGATCCGGTGCAGGATCAGCGCAGCGGAGGTCGACTTGCCCGTGCCGGTCGAACCGAGCAGCGCGAAATGCTTGCCCAGCATGGCGTCGACATACAGCGCCGCCCGGATGTCGCTGGTCGGATAGACGTGCCCGATCTCGACGTGCGCGCGCCCTTCGGCGGCATAGACCTCGCGCAGATCGCCGCTGGAGATGGGATACACCTCGGCGCCCGGCGTCGGATAGCGCGTCACGCCGCGCCGGAATTGATAAAGCTTGCCCGTCAGCTTTTCCTCGTCGCCCTCGCCGAGAAAATCGACCGCGGCGGCGATCCGCCCGGTGCTCAGGTCCTCCAGCCGCAACGCGCGGATGTTGGCGATCAGCCACGACGTGCCGACGCGCACCTTGATCTGGCCGCCCACCTGGCCGCCCGACGCGATCACTGGATCGGCATGGGCGGAGAGCGCCGCCAGCGCGGCGGGATCCAGCAGCACCTGGCTGCACGAGCCGGCAATCTCGGTCACGACCCCGATCGGCTCCAGATCGGCCACGCGGCGGCTGTCGCCCGCAACCGCAGCGATTGCCTGCTCGAACGCCTGCTGCGTCGGCATTTCACTCATCGGGGCTTCCTGCGCGCTTTCCCATCGCGCTTGGTTTAAAACGGAAGCGTAAACATTGCGTGAGCGCAAGTTCGGACGGTTAGAGAGGCACTTACACCCGCTGCGCCAGCCGTCCCGCGCCCCAGCCGAGCAGCACCGACAGCGCCACCACGGTAAGACCATAGGGCAGCGCATTGCGATCCGCCGCCTGCGCGACATAGCGTTCGAAGCCCGCCTTCTGCACGTCGATCTCGCGCACCGCTGCCGCCAGCACCTTGCCGTCGCGGATCAGAAAGGTTTCCGCGGTGAACTGCCCCACCGGCACGCGCGCCGGAATGCTGACGCGGGCGCGGTACAGCACGCCCTCCGTGATCTCCACGGCATTGGGCGCCTCATGGTACAGCCCGGCGCGCTGGCGCAGGTCGACGAGCCCGCGGGCGAAGCGGTCCTGCACCGTCGGCGTCGCGGAAGACGCCGGCGACAATTGCAGGCTGTCGAGCCCCAATTCGTAGATCGCGCGCGTGCGATCGTCGACAATTCGGTCGATCGGCCGGGACGAGGCGATGGCGTAGAAGCTGGGCGCCGAACGATAGCTCAGCGCCTCCGCATTCACCCAGACGCCGGCCAGCTTCTCCTTTTCGCGCACGGTGATCGACTGCACCGGCCCTTTCACCACCACGACGAGGTCGGTGCGCCGTTCGTCGTCGGGCAGCCGCCCGCCGGGATACAGGATCGCGCCGAACAGCAGCAGCTCCGCGCCGGTGAAGGAGTACGCGATGCGGATCTCGCGCTGCGACACGTCGGGCACCAGCACCGGCTTCGCCTGCGCCAGCAGCAGCGGCGACAGGAGCGCAAGCGCCAGCCGCTTCACGACAGCTCCACCGAATAGATTTCGTCGGGCCGCCAGCCCAGCCCGATCGCCACCCGCCCGGCGAGCAGCAGCACCAGCACCGCCAGGGCAAGGCGCAGGTATTCGGGCCGCGCCTTGGCCGCGAAACGCGCGCCGACCTGCGCGCCGACCACCGATCCGATCAGCAGCAGGCCCGCCAGCACGATGTCCACCGCCTTGGTCGTCAGCGCATGCACCATCGTGGCGCTCGCGGTGACGAACAGGATCTGGAACAGCGACGTGCCCACCACCACCTGCGTCGCCATGCCGAGCAGATAGATCATCACCGGCACCAGCACGAAACCGCCACCGACGCCCAGCAGCATGGTCATGATCCCGGTCGCGAAGCCGAGCAGGAACGGCGCCAGCGGCGAGATATACAGGCCCGATCCGTAGAAGCGCATACGGAACGGCAAGGAGGCGACCAGCGGATGGTGGCGCCGCCGCCGCGCCGGCGCCGGCCGCCGGCCGCGCGTCACCGCAATCGCCTGCAGCGATTCCTTCAGCATCAGCCCGCCGACCGACGCCAGCAGCAGCACGTAGGTGATGGCAATCGTTGTATCGATCTGCCCCGTCGCCTGGAGCAGCCGGAACAGCCAGGCGCCGAACAGCGAGCCGACGATGCCGCCTGCGACCAGCACGCCGCCCATCTTCACGTCCACGCCGCCGCGCCGGAAATAGGCCATCACGCCCGACACGCTCGCACCGGTCACCTGGCTCGACGCGGAAGCTGCGGCCACCGTCGGCGGAATGCCGTACACGATCAGCAGCGGCGTGGTGATGAACCCGCCGCCCACCCCGAACATGCCCGACAGAAGGCCGACCCCACCGCCGAGCGCGATGATCACGAGCGCGTTGACCGACAGGTTCGCGATCGGAAGGTACAGGTCCATGGCGTGTCGATATGCCCTTCGACCGCCGGGCGAAAGCGCCTCTGATCAGAAATCGGTGCCGATCGACAGCGCCGGGCCGGATGTCGGCGTCGCATTCCCCGCCAGCCGCGCGCGCCATTCCAGCGACAGCCGAACCGCCGCGCCGCCGCTGCCCAGCGGCACCACCGCACTCGCGCTCGGCCCCGCATCGAGCCGCGTCGCGCCCCGTTGCGCCGCGCCCCACGCGCCCAGACCCAGCTCGATCCGCGCCGCGCCGGAGCGCGCGACGACCCGCGACACCCGCACCGCGCCATCGGCATACCCTTCGGTCCCGTCACGCGCGATCACGCCGGCCTGGCCATAGCCGTCCAGCGTCAGCCCGGCCGCCAGCGGCACGGGGCCGAGCCCCGCGACCACGCCCAGCGCCGGGCCGCCGCGCGCATTGTCGATGCCGATCCGCTGCTCGGCAACGACGTGCACCGGCAGCCGCGTCGGCTGCCAGTCGAGCCCGATCGCCGCCTCGCGCTGCCGGCTGCGCAGCGCCGTGGAGAACCGCCCGGCCAGCGCCAGCCGCGTCTCGGGCAGCAGCAGATAGGTCAGACGCGCGCCCGCCTGGCTACCGCCCAGTTGCGGCACAAAGGGCGCCGCTTGCCCACCCCGCACGATCAGCCAGCCGCTGCCGTGCAGCCGCGCCGCGACCGCCCCATGGCCCAGCGGCGCACCCGGCGCGGCGATCGGCGCAGCCACAGCCAGGGGCACGCCCCCTCGCGCCGTCGCCTGTTCGCTCGATCCCACCGAAGGCGGCACATCCACCCTCGTCGGCACCAGCATCGCCCCCGCCGCCATCACCTCGGCAGGCTGGCGCGCCGCATGACGAGCCGCATGAAACGATGGCTGGCGCGCCAGCGCCTCGCGGGCAGGCATTGCCGAAGCGTGCGGCGCTTCACCCCGGGGCACCACGCGCGCCGAGGCTTCGCGCTCCAGCACGGCGACCGGCGCCAGCGCTTCCGCCAGCGCGAGCGTGCCGTCGGCCGGCCATAGCTGAACGACGCGCATCCCGATCCACAGCGCGATTAGGCTGCCGAGGAAGCGGAACGGCCGCCCACTCCCGCTCACCGCCACGCTCACGCGCCGGTCGCCTCGCCGGGAAAGACATGCGTTGTCTTGTCCCAGCGCGGCGCCGCCCCGCCCAGCATGCGCGCATAGCGCCCCGTCGCGCGGATCGCGGCAAACATCGCGATCATGTTGCCCACCACCGCGCGCGGCACGGACCAGATCGCCTCGCGCCAGCCGTAGGCGCGGCCGGTGGAGGTCGCCCGCCACGCCAGCCGCCAGACCAGCAGCACCGCGTTGATCGACAGCGCCATGGCCAGCCCCTGCCCCATCGCCGGCATCGCCACGCCCGTCACCACATGCAGCACCGCCGACAGCCCCCAGCCGACCGCCGCCAGATAGGCCGCCGCCAGCACGACCACGGCGAGCGGCGCGCGCCGGTCGCGCATCCGCATCCAGTGATCGGCAAGGTGCGTCGCGCGCGCCCACCCGATCCGGTCCCAGCCGGCCAGCGCGATGCCGGTCATCCACCGGCTCTTCTGGCGCACCGCCGCCATGACGGTGGACGGAAAGAAGGCGCGCACCGCGACCAGATCGCCCGCCGCATCCTCGATCCGCGCGAAACAGGCCGAATAGCCCAGCGCCCCCGCGCGCAGCCCCAGTTCGTAATCCTCGGTCAGGCTCGTCTCGTCGAATGGCGCACCATAGGTCCGCGCCAGCGCGTCCAGCACCTCCACCGCAATGGCGCATCCCACGCCCGATAGCGGCAGCCCGGCGCCCACGGCTGCGCGCAGCACCATCTGGCGTCCGTGCGAATCGGCAAATTCGTCGGCATAATGGCCCGACACCAGCCGTGCCTCGCGATCGATCAGCGGCAACACGGGGATCTGCACCAGCGGATGACGGTCGATCAGCGCGGCAAAGACGCGCAGCTCGGACCCATGCACCACATCCTCCGCATCGTGCAGCACCACGCCGCGCGTCCGCCCGCCGGTGGCGGCGTCGTCGCGCGCCAACGCCCGCCACATGGAGTTCAGATTGTCGGCCTTGGTGGTCGGCCCCGGCCGCTCGCCGATCACCAGCCGCACGCGCGCATCTCGCTCCGCCACGCCCGCGACCGCATCGATCGTCGCGCGATCGTTGGGATAGCAGCCGACATAGATGCGGTAGGGCGCGTCACCATAGCGCGCGAGCGCGGTACGCAGCATCGCCCCGATCACCAGCGCCTCGTCCCACGCCGGCACGAAAACGGCGAATACCGGCGTTGCCGTTGGCACCGACAAGCTGCCGATCGGCCGCCGTGTGCTGCCGTGGCGCAGCCGATGGCCCATCCATGCAAGATCGACCAAGAGATCGTCCAAGCCGCCGACAAGAAAGCCGACAGCCGCAAACAACATGAACTCGCGCACGATTGCGTCGAGCCACGCTAAAACAAGCGCCCCCATCGCCAAACACTCCCCCTTGGTCCGGCGGAGCAATTCTTTCCTTATCGCGCGGGCCGAAACAATCTTTTATTAACCATTTGGCCGATGCGGGATCATTTTGGTGAAATCGGGCGAACCAAATCGGTCGGAGCGCGTTCGCCCGTCTAGTCCCACCCCCCTTTCGGGACTGGTGCCGGAACCCAAGCCAGGCACCGGCCGCGTCGGACCACCATCCGGCGCGGCCGCTCCGGAGTGGCCATCATCGCAGCGCCTGCCGCGGACAGGCAAACGGGCCGGGCGATTGTCTCGCCCGGCCCGCTGCTGCACGATGGCTGCTTACCAGTAGAAGTTGCGGATCACGTCCAGCACGATGCCGCGGCGGTAATCCACCAGGATCACGTCATTGTAATGCCGCACCCAGCGGGCGTTGGCACGCGCCGGCGGCAGGCGATAACGCCACGGATCGTTGATCCAATACCGCTGGCCGTAATAGTTCGGCGCGATCCGCACGCCCGGTCGGAAGGTGTTGTAGCGGAACGGCGCACGCCAGTTGCCGCGGGCGTACAATGCCCGATTCTGCGTGCGATAGGACTGCCAGTCGTTGCGGCCCCAGCGGCGATCGCGATCGCCCCAGTCGCGCCGATCGCGGCGCACGTCGCGGCGGGCATCGCGCAGGTCCTCGCGATATTCGCGCCGCGCATCACGCAGGTCGCGTCGCTCGCCCTCGACCCGGCGCCAATCGCCGCGGCGCCTCGCGCACGTCGCGGCGCTCCTCGCGGATATCCTGCCGGTCGCGGCGAAGCTCGCCATAAGATTGCGCCGAAGCGACGCCCGGGATCACCGTGGCGGCCATCAGCGCGGAAAGGATCAACTTACGCATGGTCGTAAAACCTCCATCCTCCAAACGCTGCACCGAACACCGGGTGCCGCGCCGTGATGAAGATATGCCGCGATTCGCCTGAACCGGCCGGGAATGAGTCAGTCAGCCGCCAGACAGGATCGTGACGCGCTCGTCACGTCCGTCCGCGCGGGCCAGATCAGGTCAGGCCAGATCAGGGGCGCCCGCTGCCGCCCGGCCCGCCGCCAGCACCCGCCGCGCCGACCGTGCCGATGTTGCCGAACAGGTCGGCAAAGAAGCCGCGCTCGCGGCCCAGCGTCGGCGTGGTGCGCTTGGCGGGGCTGATCGACGCCACCTGCTCGGCGCCCGAGCGACGGATCGCGGAAACGTTGCCGGCCTGGTCGAAACTGATCTGCACCGTCACCTGCTCGCGCACCTTTGGGGTGTTGAACGCATAGTTCCGGCTATCGCGCGAGATGTAATACCAGTCGCCCTGGTTGAACTGGCTGGCAAAGCTCGGCTGGCCCAGCGTCGCCAGCACCGACTGGCGATTATCCACCCCCGGCTGCACCGCGTTCAGCAGATCCGCGTCGACCACATAGCCCTGGTGCGAGCGCAGCGGCGCGCAGGCCGATGCGGCAACCGCCAGGGTTGCGGCGATCAGGAGGGGAAAACGCATGGCTACTCCGCTAACGGCGTGGGGGCAAAAGGGACCGAGCCGTGCGGCGCGCCGTTGCGCCGCCGGCCAATCCCCTCAATATGCGGGGCAGACACGCGACACAAGCAGGACAGGCAAACACGATCTTGGGACTATTCGACCGTTTCCGCCGCCGCGACCGGGAGGCTGCGGCTCCCCTCTACGCCGCCGTGGTGGCAAAGGCGCGCGAGCCGCATTGGTATCTTGATGGCCAGGTGCCCGATACGCTCGACGGGCGCTTCGACATGGTGGCCGCCGTGCTCGCCATGGTGATGCTGCGGATCGAGGCCGAGCCGCCGGAGGACATGACGGCCGCCGCGCTCGCCACCGATCTGACCGAGCGGTTCGTCGACGACATGGACGCACAGGTCCGCCAGATCGGCTTTGGCGACATCGTGGTGGGCAAGCACGTCGGCCGGATGATGGGCATGCTCGGCGGTCGCCTCGGCGCCTATCGCGCGGCGATGGAAACCAGCGACCTCAGCGAACCGTTGATCCGCAACATCTGGCGCGGCGAGGCGCCGCCGCCGGCCGCGTCGAGCCACGTTAGCGACGCGCTGCAGCGCTTCCACGCCGCGCTCCGCTCCGTGCCGCTCGCGGCCTTGCGCGAAGGACAGCTTGCATGACCCCCGAATTCTCCCGCCCCCTGCGCATCGACACCATCGGCGAAGGCGACCGGCATGAAGTGATCGAGGCGAACGAGGCCGAGCGCAAGGCGCTGGCCGGGCGCTTCGGCCTCATCGCCATCGAGCATCTGACCGGCACCTTCACCGTGCGCCGCGAGGCCACCGGCATCCTTGTCACCGGCACCGTTGCCGCCGCCGCGACGCAAGCGTGCTCGATCACCGGCGATCCCCTGCCCGCGAGGATCAACGAGGAGGCGCGGCTGCGCTTCGTCGACGACCTCGGCGGCGGCGAGGAAGTCGAACTGGACGATGCCGACATCGACGTCCTTCCGCTCGAAGGCGCCGCGATAGACTTGGGCGAAGTCGCCGCCGAAACGCTGGTGCTGGCGCTCGCCCCCTTCCCCCGCGGCCCCAATGCCGAAGCCGCGCTGAAGGAAGCCGGCGTGCTCAGCGAAGGCGAAGCCGGCCCGTTCGGCGCGCTCACCGGCCTGAAGGACAAGCTCGCGAAGAAATAACGCCGCGCTTACCCCCTCATCCCGGACTCGATCCGGGATCCATGGCGCCGCAAATGCCGAACGCGGGCATCAGAACGCTCACCCGACCACGGGCGCGTCCCCACGGCAGCGCCGGGCGCCTCGCGCCCGGCCGCCCTCACCGCCCGCCGCGCACCTTGCTCAGCGTCGTGCCCGCGGTGATCTGCTCCACATCGGTCTTGAGGTGCAGCAGCCGCACGCCCTTCTCGCCCGCCGCGCGCGCCAGCGCCGGCGCGAAATCCGCCGTGGCCTCCACCGTCTCGGCCCACGCGCCATAAGCGCGCGCCAGCGCCGCAAAGTCCGGGTTCACGAGGCTGGTCGCCGATTGGCGGTGCGGGAACTCGCGCTCCTGGTGCATCCGGATCGTGCCATAGGCGCCGTTGTCCACCACGATCACCAGCATGTCGCAGCCATGCTGCACCGCCGTCGCCAGTTCCTGCCCGTTCATCAGGAAGTCGCCGTCACCCGCCACCGCAACCACGGTGCGCTCCGGCCGGCGCAGCGTCGCAGCCACCGCCGCCGGCACGCCATAGCCCATCGCGCCAGCAGTGGGCGCCAGTTGCGTGCCCGGCCCGGCATAGCGCCAATAGCGATGCCACCAGCCCGAGAAATTGCCTGCGCCGTTGCAGATGATCGTATCCGCCGGCAGCGTCTCGCGCATCGCCACCACGCAGGGCCCGAGGTCCAGCGCCACGCCGTCGCGCTCCTTGGGCGTCGACCAGGCGCAATAATCGTCATGCGCCTCCAGATCGTGCGAGCGGCGCGGCCCGTCGACCAGCGCCAGCGCCTCGCCGAACTCGCTCATCGAGGCGCAGATCGCCAGATCGGTGCGATACGTCATGTTCAGCTCGGCCGGATCGGGGTGCACATGCACCAGCCGCTGCCCCGGATGCTCGGGCGTGATCAGCGTATAGCCATCGGTCGTCGCCTCGCCCAGCCGCGCGCCCAGCACCAGCAGCAGGTCCGCCGCCTTCACCCGCTCGACCAGCAGCGGGTTGGGGCCATAGCCCAGGTTGCCGGCATAGGCCGGGCAGTCGTTGGGCACCGCATCCTGCCGGCGGAACGCAGCGACCAGCGGCACGCCAGCACGATCGGCCCAGGCGGCGACATCCTGCCCCGCCGCCGCGTCCCAGCCTGCCCCGCCGATGATCGCCACCGGCCGCTCTGCGGTCGCCAACAGGTCGGCCAGCTGCTCCATCGCATCCGGATCGGGCGCCTGCCCCACCCGCTCGACGCGCGGGCGATCGGTCGCCACCACCTCGTCGAGCAGCATGTCCTCGGGCAACGCCAGCACCACCGGGCCCGGCCGCCCGTTCATCGCCGTGGCGTAAGCGCGCGCGACATATTCCGGAATGCGCCGCGCATCGTCGATCCGCGCCGCCCATTTGGCGATCGGGCCGAACATTGCGGCGAAATCGACCTCCTGGAAGGCCTCACGGTCGCGCGTCCCGCGATCGACGTCGCCAATGAACAGGATCATCGGCTGCGAATCCTGCATCGCGACATGTACGCCGATCGACGCATTGGTCGCCCCTGGCCCGCGCGTGACGAACGCCACACCCGGCCGATGCGTCAGCGCGCCATCGGCGCACGCCATGAACCCGACGCCGCCTTCCTGCCGGCAGGTCACCACATCGATCGCCGGCACGTCGACCAAAGCATCCAGCACGGCAAGAAAGCTCTCGCCCGGCACGGTGAAGATACGGTCGCAGCCTTGCGCGACAAGCTGGTCGACCAGAATCCGGCCGCCGGTACGGGTGGGTGTCTCCATGTCGGTCATGTGTAGAGCCGCGCCGGCGCAAGGCAAACCGCGATTGTCGCTACCGCGCAGCCAACCCCTTGCTAAGCCGATCGCCTTAGACGATCCTCACCCGCAAAAGATTACCGGCAAAAGATCAAAGGAGAGGATCATGGCGGATTTCGAGCTGGTCACCGATGGCCTGCGCTTTCCCGAAGGCCCGGTGATGATGCCCGACGGCACCATTGCCCTGGTCGAGATCGAGCCCGGCCGCATCACGCGCGTTCACCCCGATGGCCGCAAGGAGACGATTGCCGAGCCCGGCGGCGGCCCCAACGGCCTCGCGCTCGGCCCCGATGGCATGCTCTATTGCTGCAACAACGGCGGGTTCGACTGGCACGAGAATAACGGCATGCTCGCCCCCGGCGGCATCGCCAGCAACTATTCGGGCGGCCGGATCGAGCGGATCGACCCCGCGACCGGCAAGGTCGAGATCCTCTACAAATCGGGCGACCACGGCTGCGTGCTGCGCGGCCCCAACGATCTGGTGTTCGACAGCCACGGCGGCTTCTGGTTCACCGATCACGGCAAGATGGATCACAAGAAGCGTGTCCACGATGTCGTCGGCATCTTCTATGCCAAGGCGGACGGCAGCTATCTCGAAGAAGTCGTTTTCCCCTCCAACAACCCCAATGGCTGCGGTCTCTCCCCCGACGGCAAATGGCTCTACGCCGCCGAAACCTACACCTGCCGGCTGATGAAGTTCGCCGTCACCGCGCCGGGCAAGGTCGACGCAACCGCCGGCGTCGGCGGCCCCGGCATCCCCGTCTATCGCCCGGCCGGCTGGAAGTTCTTCGATTCGCTCGCGGTCGAGGCATCGGGCAACGTCTGCGTCGCCACGATCGGCGAGCCCGGCATCAGCGTCGTCTCCCCAGACGGCGACCTCGTCGAGTTCGTCGCGACGGACGACATCTTCACGACCAACATCTGCTTCGGCGGCGACGACATGCAGGACGCCTATCTCACCCTCTCGGGCACCGGCCGCCTGGTAAAAACCCGCTGGAACCGCCCTGGGCTCAAGCTCGAATATTGAAAGGTCAGCGAGGCCCCATCCACCGCCCCGGCAACGGCGGCGGTGGGCCTGCCGGAACCGATGAAGGCGGCACTGCCGATTGCCCCTTCGCGTCGTTCAGATCCTCCTTGGCCATGCCAAGATCTACAGCAATGTGCGGTACTTGGGTGTGGACGTAGTAGATGCTCTGAAACTGGCCGAACGCTCGGAGGTCTGAGCAGGAACAGCAATCGGTCACGCGCAGCGCCGCTGCCGGGCTCCGGAACCAGACCTTCGGTTAGCGTCGACCAGCCGCTCGGGCTATCATCGCGCGCACGACTAGGATGTGGAACGGTTGGATTGCGCGAAGGTACAGGCGGCCGAGCCGATTGTGCGTGCGGGCCGCGGTGGTGGCGATCAGCATCGAACCATTCGGTCTGGCTTGGCGCAGGAGCGACAGCCGAAAATCGAGGTGGCGGTCGTTTTCCCCGAGCATGATGTCATCGGCGCTCTCGCTCAAAACGGGGAAGAAGTCGATGTAAGCTTGATCCGGTCGCGCGCGGCGCAACTCGCCGGACGTTCGCACGCCAAACGGCGTAACGGCGGCGTCGCGCACCGCCATCAGCGCCTTGAACCAGAGCGGCGGCGCCCCGAGCGCCCGCTCGGCGATCGCCCGCATCGTTGCATCATTTGCCGGCGCCTCGACGCCGTAGCTGTCCAGCAGGTCCGCACCCGCGTACCAGCCGCTGATCGAACTGGCAGTTGCGGGCTCGACGCGCTCGACTTTCCAACCGCCGAGCACGTCAGGCGCCGGACTGGGCGAACAGGGCCGCGATCTGATGGAAAGGGCCGAGATGGACGACCTGCCGGTCGAGCAGCCCCGCCTCTACCATCGGCAGCGCGTCGACCGCCTCGTGAACTGCCTCCGCTGAAGGCGACTCGTAAATCAGGGTAATTACCTGCGAATCCTTGGAAAAGTAGAACTCGCGCAGCTCGTCACCGACATACGATGCCCAGACTGCCTCGACCTCCGGCACCATGTGCCGCTTGAAGTCGTCAGGGTTCTTGCCGCGAGCCGGGGTGAGCAGGACGAGGAACTTCATGGACGATCTCCGAACAAAATGGGATCAGGCAGCAAAGCTCGTCGAGCGCGAAAGCGCATCCCACGCCTCGATCTCGTCGCGCATGACGTCGAGCTTCTGTTTGACCAGGCCGAGCGCGTCTTCGCCGAGGAACAGGCGCACCGGCGTGTTCTCCGCCTCGATCAGCGCCAGCAGCGCCTGAGCGGCTCGAGCCGGATCGCCCGGCTGGTTGCCACTCTTGGCGTGCCGTGCGGCGCGGATCGGGTCCATCACCGAATCATAGTCGGCGATGCTGCGCGGCGTGCGATCCATCGAGCGGCCTGCCCAGTTGGTTCGGAACTGTCCGGGTGCGAGCGCGGTGACCCGGATGCCGAACTCAGCGACCTCCTTGCCGAGCGCCTCGGAGATGCCCTCAAGCGCGAACTTGCTGCCACAGTAGAGGCTGATCCCCGGCATGGTGATGAAGCCGCCCATTGAGGTCACGTTGACGATGTGCCCCCGCCGGCGCTCACGCATGCCAGGTAGCACGGCCTTCATCATCGCCACCGGTCCGAACACGTTGGCGGCGAACTGGCGCTGGAGATCGTCGATGGATGACTCCTCGAGCACGCCCTCGTGACCGTAGCCTGCATTATTCACCAGCACGTCGATGCCACCCGCCCGCCGCTCCGCGGCGGCGACAGCGGCGGGAATGGCATCATACTCGGTGACGTCGAGCACCAGCGGGAACGCCCGGTCGCGCGCCGAAGCGGCGAAGGCTTCGGCGTCGGTTTCACGCCGCACTGTTCCTACGACCCGATGGCCGGCGGCAAGCGCGCCCTCGGCAAAGGCGTAGCCAAGGCCGGAGCTGACCCCGGTGATGAGAAAGGTCTTCTGGGTCGGGGCACCCATGGTCTAGCTCCGAGATGACAAATCTAGTATATCATGATATAGATTAAGCTATGAGAGAGAGCAAGAGCGATAGATCATCGGCGCGGGGTGAACCGGTACGCCTGCGCGTGATCGAAGCGGCGGAGCGGCTGCTGCGCCAAGACAAGGCGGAGTTCTCGATGCGTGAGCTCGCGGCGGAGGCCGGGGTCAGCTTCGCGACGCCGTTCAACCAGTTCGGCAGCAAGGCGGCGATCATGCACGCGATCTCCGCCCGGCGGGTCGAGCTGATGGATGCGCGCTTCAGGAAGGCCGCGCCGCCCGGCGACGCTCCCGACCGCATGCTCGTGGCAGTCGATACGGCGGCCTCGGTCATGCTTGAGGAGCCGGTAGTGAACCGATCGGTGATGGGGTGGATCGGCACCGCCAGCCCGGCGCCTGGCACGGCTTTGGCACGCTCGGAGGCCTTCTGGTCGCTGGCGCTCGCTGCTGGCGATGGACTCGCGCCCGCGGCACGCAAGCAGGCGCTGCTAACGCTTCCTCGGCAGCTCGCCTTCGGCTTTCGCGGCGTTCTCTCGTTCTGGACCGCCGGCGAGCTCGCCGATGATGATCTCGCCGCGCACGCGCGTGAGATGGCTATGGCGATCCTGCTGGGCGTGGTGGACGGGCAGCGGCAGTCAAACGGCAACCCCGCGCAGCAAGAACCCGAATGAGACCGGAAAGCGAACCACAGGCCGGTCGCTCCGCGATGCGTTTAGGAGCCGTTGCTTCTCAGTCTAACAGAGCGCCCCGACCTTGACGGCGTCTCTACTTCAGGCAGACGCATGCCAAGCGGCCCGATGCCGCCTCCCCCAACCGGCAGCTACACGCGCCTGCCGATCTTCCCGTATCAACCCGGAACCAGTCGTTGAACGCTGTTAAGCAGCCGTGACTTGAAGCCGATTGTGTTGATCAAGCGGGCCAGCTGAGTTTCCCTTTAACAGCCGCTTGTTGATGTCGCGATTGCCGCAATCGGATGCTCCGATCACCAGACGCAATTGGCCCGGGCAATCGATCATCGGCTTGGATCGGATCAGCAACTAAGTCGTTTCTCGCGCGCGCCTAACCATTCCGCGGAGCAGTTTGCGACGGCGCGCCATGCCGAGACGCTGGTCTTGCTACATGGAACGACCGTCACGCGCGATCGGTGTGATCGCGCGTGACGGTGGTCGATCAGAAGCGCAGGCGCAGGCCAGTGCTGATCGTCTCCTGGTGGTCGTCGCGGCCGGTCTGGGCGGAGGCGGTGCTGAACAGGTCCAGCCCGCCGGTCAGGCGATAGCTGATCCCGGCCGAGGCAGTACCGACGAGGCGCGCACGCGCCGCGCCGATCGCTTCGAGCCCGAGCGGCCCGCCAGCGTAGCTCGCCAGCGCATCGGTGCGGCGTCCCTCGATCTGGTAGCGCGCGCCAAGCGCGACGAACGGCCTGAGCGGCGCACTCGAAGCGTCGCTGCGCGCCAGCATCACCCCGCCGTCGATGAAGCCCGCAACGTGGCGGTCGCGTGCGACGTTGAGCGCGAACGCGCCGCCGGTCTCGGTCACGCCATCGCGCGTGGTGCGCAGATAGGTGACCCCGGCGCGCGGCCGCAGCGACCAATCGGTGCCCATGTCGAGCGCGTAGCTGATCGAGAGATCCGCGACCCAGCTGTGGAGATCGTAGCTGGCGATCGCGCGCGCGGTGCCCGGCAGCGTGCGCGTGGTGCGCGCCTCGCCGCCGTCGTACAGCACCGAGGCGGTGAGCCCGACGCCGTTCGCGGCGTAGCGCGCGTGCACGCCCGCAACGAAGCCGTCGCTCTCGGTCTCCGCCCCCAGCGCGCCGATCGTCTGGCGCGTGTCGAGATAGCCGCCGAACGCGCCGACTGCGAAGCTCGTGTCGCCATAGCCGATCCCGCCGAGGAAGCCGTAGCCGCGCGTGCGCGCCTTGGCCGTGCCCTCCGCCTGATCGGCGCCAAGCGTGTGCCACTGGCCAACGCCCTGGCCGAAGGTGAACAGCCCCGGGTCTTCGCGCAGCGTAGCGAAGGCGGGGCCGCGCGCCGCGCCGGCGAGCGTTAGCGCATTGTCGACCCCCGCCTGCGTCGCCGAGGCATAGGGCTCGGGCGTCAGCTGCGCGAAGGCGCGCGCGTTCGACGTGCCATCGGCATTGAGCAGCGCGGGAAGCGCGGCGAACAGCGTGCTCGTCGCCGGCTGCGCCTGCAGCGTGGTATTGGCATAAGCGATCGAGCGCGCGACCTGCGGGGTGAAGCCCGCGCCGCCGAGGAACTGGCCGAGCAGCTGGATACGATCGGCGCGCTGGACAACGAAGCCGAACAGGCTGTCGGGCTTCACCACCGTCGTATAGCTGCCGGTGATCCCCCCGCTCGCCACCACCAGGTCGTACGACGTGCCGGGGCGGATCGTGCCGAGCGGGGCGAGCTGCAGCGTCGCGCCCGAGGCGATCGTCACCGCACCCGTCACCTGCAGCCGGTCCGCGCCCGTGGAAGCGACCTCGAACAGCGACAGCGAGCCCGCGCCGAGCGCGACGTTGCCGGTGACGCTCATCGTACCGACGCCCGTTCCGCCGGGGCTGAGCGTGCCGGCGACCGCGAGATTGCCGGTGACGCTGCCTGCCGAGCCGAAGGTCGCACCCTGCGCGACGGTGATCTGGCTGGCGCTGAGCGTCGAGCCCGCAAGACCGACGAGTCGACCACCCGACACGTCGACCATATTGAGCGCCGCCGTGCCCGACAGCGTCGCGAACCCGCCGCTCTGCGCGTAGCGTTCGACGTTGGCGATGCCGGCGAAGGCCACCGGTGCCGTGGCGCTGCCGCCCGATACTGCGATCGTGTCGGCCCCGGCGCCGCCATCGACACTGCCGGCGAAGCCACCGGCAATCGTGAAGCGATCGTCGCGCGCGCCGAACTGGACCTGCCCGGCGGTGAGCGCGGCGTCCGCGCCGACGGCAAGGTCGGTGCCCGCGGTGATGCGCTGATAGGCCTGCGTGCCGGCGAGCGTCAGCGTACCGCTGCCCTCGGTGGCGAGCAGCTCGAAGCCGGTCAGCGTGCCGCTCGCGAGCGTGCGGTTGCCGGCGAGTTCGAGCGTCGCGGCGTCGGTGCCTGCGCCGCCAGCAACGGTGCCGGCGAGCGTGCTGCCCGCCGCGAGCCGCAAGCTGTCGTCGCCCGCGCCGAGATCGACCGCGCCGGTGAGTGTGCCGCCATTGGCGACCGTCAGCGCCTGCGCGCCGTCGCCGAAGCCGAGCGCGGTGCCCGGCGAGCCGAGCGTGCCGGTGATCGTCAGCGCCCCGCCCGCGAGCGCCACCTGCTCGAACCCGGTGACGATGCCGCCGAGCGTGACGGGTGTGGTGCCGGTGAACGCCAGCGTGTCGCTGCCCGCGCCGCCATCGGCGTTGCCGACGAAGCGGCCCGCGACCGTGAAGCGATCGTCGCGCGCGCCGAACTGGACCTGACCCGCGGTGAGCGATGCGCCGCTATCGATCGCGAGATCGGTGCCCGCGGCGACGCGCTGATAGGCCTGCGTACCGGCGAGCGTCAGCGTGCCGCTGCCCTCGGTCGTGAGTAGTTCGAAGCCGGCGAGTTGGTCGCCCGCGAGCGTGCGGTTGCCGGCGAGCGCGAGCGTCGCGCTGTCGGTGCCCGCGCCGCCAAGCACGGTGCCGTTGAGGATGCTGCCCGCGGCGAGCCGCAGCGTGTCGTCCCCGCTGCCGAGATCGATCGTGCCGGCAAGGGTGCCGCCCGATGCGACCGTCAGCGCCTGCGCGCCGTCGCTAAAGGCGAGCGTGGTGCCCGTCGTGCCCAGCGTGCCCGTTACCGTCAGCGCGTTGCCGGCGAGCGAGAGCCGCTCGAAGCCGGTGATCGCGCCGTCGATCGTGACGCCGATTGTGAGGGGGGCGGTATCGGCAAAGGCGATCGTGTCGCTGCCTGCGCCGCCATCGGCATTGCCGGCGAAATTGCCTGCGATCGTGAAGCGATCGTCGCGCGCACCGAACTGGACCTGGCCCGCGGTGAGCGACGCGCCGGTGCCGACGGTGAGATCGGTGCCCGCAACGATGCGCTGATAGCCTTGCGTGCCGGCGAGCATCAGCGTGCCGCTGCCCTCGGTGGTGAGCAGCTCGAAGCCGGTCAGCGTGCCGCTCGCGAGCGTGCGATCACCGGCGAGTTCGAGCGTCGCATTGTCGGTGCCCGCGCCGCCCGCGACGGTGCCGGCGAGGATGCCGCCCGCCGCGAGCCGCAGGCTGTCGTCGCCCGCGCCGAGATCGATCGCCCCGGCAAGCGTGCCGCCCGGCGCGACGGTCAGCGCCTGCGCGCCGTCACCGAAGGTGAGGCCCGCGCCATTGCTGCCGAGCGTGCCCGTGATCGTCAGCGCGCCGCCGGCGAGCGACACCTGCTCGAAGCCGATCGCGGTGCCGGCGAGCAGCACCGGGCCGCTCGCGGTAAAGGCCAGCGTGTCGCTGCCCGAGCCGCCGGCGTAGCTGCCGCCCGCGCGGCCTGCGCCCAGCGCCAGCGTGTCGTCGCCGCCGCCGAGCGAAACCGCGGCGAGATCGCCGTCGACCGCCAGCGTCTCGCGCGCATCGCTGCCGGTCACCTGGCCGACGGTGAACCCGCCGAGCGCGAGGGTGAGCCCGCTGCCGGCAAGCGCGATCTGCTCGAACGACTGGTCGAGCGCGAGTAACAGCGTGCCGTTGCCCTCCGCCGCCAATTGCTCGAACCCGCTACGCTGGCCGATTCCGCTGCGGTCGCCCGCCAGCACCACGCGATAAAGGTCGCGCCCCGTGCCGCCATCGACGACGCCTGCACTGCTGCCGGCATAATCGACAAATATGTCGTTGCCGCTGCCCAGCAGCACCACACCGCCGATCGTCCCGCGATTGTCGATGCGGTCGTTGCCGCCGGCGAGATCGACCCCGCCGGTGATCGTGCCGCGATTGTCGAGCGTCTCGTCGGCGTCGCTGCCGGTGACGGTGATCGCCCCCGCACTGCTCAGCGTCTGCCCCGCCGCGACGCTGATCGTTCCGCCCATCACGCCGATCGTGTCGAAGCGGAAAGTACCCGAATAGGCAACGTCGCCTTCGCCGATCTGCAAAAAGCGTTCGAAATTGACGAACTGGTCGCCGTTGACCGCGCCGCCGCCGGTCGCGTCGATGACGAGGCTGTCGCTGCCGATCCCGGCGTCGACCGTGCCGACCAGGCCTGCGCTGGCGCGCTGCACAAAGATGTCGTCGCCCCGCCCGAGGAACACGTCGCCCTCGATCCGGCCGCTGTTCTCGATCCGGTCGTCGCCTGCGCCAAGCGCGATCGAGCCGATGATCGTGCCGGTGTTGACGATGCGATCGCTGCCCGTTCCGGTCGTCTGGACCGCACCGGCGAGATAGGGCGCGCCGGCGATCGCGCCGAGCTGGTCGTCCGCCGCCAGGGCGGTGCCCGCGCCGCCGCGGATCGTGCCCGTGTTGACGAGATCAAGCACGGCGTCGAGCGCGATCAGCGCCACCGAGCGCGTGCCCGTCGCCTCGATCGTGCCGTCGTTGGTGACACTGGCGGTGACGCCCACGGCGTTGCGCCCGCTCAGCCACAGTGCCGCGGCAGGATCGCTGAAGCTGATCGTCTCGCCGTCGGGGAAGGTGAAGCTGTCGACCGTGCCGCCGCCGTTGGCGCTGATCGTGCCCGTGTTGGCGACACCGATCGTGCCGCTGCCGGCCGCGTCAAAATAGTCGTAGAGTTCGACGTAGGCGGCGAGCGCCGCTTCGTCGGTCGCGATGATCGTGCCACTGTTGGTGAGCGTCACATTGCCCGTGCCGCCGTTCGACACGTCGATGGTGATCGCCACCGCGCTCTCGCCGTTGGTGATCGTGCCGCTGTTGGTGAGCGCGGCGGTGAGCAAGGCCGGCGTTTCGACCGGCGGGAAGCTCTGATATTGCTGGAGACCGATCGAAATGCCGCCGTCGATCGCACCGCTGTTGCCGGCGGTGATCGCACTGGCGTTATAGCCCTGCAGGACGACGGCGGTCTGCTCGCGATCGTTGGCGATCGTGCCGCCATTGTCGAACGCGAGCGTATCGATCGTGTCGAGGCTCACCGCCTGGCCGGCGAGGCTCGCGCTGCCGATCGTGCCCGTGTTGGTGAAGCTCCTCACCCGGCCCTCGACGCCGCCGTCGATCGTACCCTGGTTCTCGAGCGCGATCGGCGTGGTGAGGCCGACGACGGTCGGGTCGCTGCCATAGGTCGGATAGGCGAGCACCGCGCCGGTGATCGCCGCGGTGTTGATGATCGTGCCGTCGCCCGACAGCGCGACGTCGCGCGCGAACGGCGCGGGCGCGGCGATCGTCACCACCGTGTCGCTGCCGAGCGCGCGCACACCTTCGACCTCGAAATTGGTGGCAGAAAGCGCGCCGAGCGTGACGGTGCCGCTCGTCCGGCGCGCCTGGATCAGCGTGTCGATTCCCGCCCCGCCGTCAATCGTGCCGCTGACACCGGTTGTCTCGCCGAACGCGACGAACGTGTCCTGGCCGCTTCCAAAGGTGAGATTGCCGGTGAGCGTGCCGCCATCGGCGATGTAGCTGGTCGAGCCGTAGGAATAGCTATAGGCGCCAATGTCGCCGATGATCGCGCCGCGGTTAACAATCGCGCCGCCATCGATCGTGATCGCGGTAGTGCCGCGGATGGTGCCGGCCGCTTCGTTGACGATTGATCCATCGTAACCGCCGACGATGGCTGTGCCCAAGACGCTTTCGATCATTCCGCTGTTGGTGATCCGCATCACACCGAAGCCGATCTGCAGCGCGGTGCTGTCAGCCCGAATAGTTCCGCTGTTGCCAAGCGTAACCAGATTAGTCAGTCCGGTCGCACCGGCCCCAGATGCCGTGATCGTGCCCGCATTGGTCACATTGCGTACGCCGGTCACCGCGGTACCGCCGCCCGTAACGGTGATTGTGCTGTTGTTGGCAAGCGTGTCAGCTGTAAGAACGGCCGTGGCAGCATAATAGGTGCTGGGCGCGTTGGTGACGGAGATCGTGCCATTGTTCGTGAGATCAGCGGTGCCGCCAAAAATCGCGGCCAGGCCGTAGGCGAAGCTCTGCGATCCGACCGTCAGCGCAAGATCGCCGTTGTTGACGATCGCAAGATCGCGCGCCGGCCCGGCGAGCCCCTCGGTCAGCTGCGCGACGGTCAGGATTGTCGCATCGAGAAGCGTGCGATCGGCGGTCGAGATCGCGCCGTTCAGCGTCACGCTGCCGTTGCCGGCGAGCCCGATCGAGCTCGCGATCGGCTGCGGCGCGGTCAGCGTCAGCGCGGCATCGTTCGACAGTTCGTAGGCGAGTGCCTCGAACCCGTCGGTGAGCGCGAGCGTCGCGCTGCCATCGGCAGTGACGCGCGTGCGCAGCGTGTCATAGCCGTCACCCGCATCGACCCCGCCGGTTGCCCCGGCGAGCGGGCGCGCAGGATCGCCGCCCAGCGTCACCACCAGTTCGTCGTTGCCGCCGCCCAGCCGGATCGCACCCGCAACACTGCCGCCATCGTCGACGAACAGGTCGTTGCCGTAATCGTAAAGGAATGGCGAGGTGAGATCGACGGTGCCGACGATCGTGCCGGCGTTGACGATGCGGCCCGAACTGCCGCTGCTGGCGATCGCCAGCGTGCCGCCGCTGATCCGCCCGCCCGCCGCGTTGCTGAGCGTCGCGCCGCTCAGCGTCACGCCCGTGGTGGTGCCGGTGATCGTCCCGCTGTTGGTCAGCCGTCCGCCGAGCAGCGCGACACCGGTGGTCGCGCCCGCGATCGTCCCGCTGTTGGTCGAGGCCGTCGCGCCGCCGGCGTAGAAGCTGGCGCCGATCCCGCCGGTCGAGCGGATTGTGCCGCTGTTGTTGAGCGCGCCGAAGCCGTTGACCGAGGCGGCGGTGCCGCTCGCGGTGATGCTTCCGCTGTTGGTCAGTTGGCGCGACGCGCGCACGCCCGCGCCGCCGAGCGAGGTGATCGTGCCGCTGTTCGTCACCGTCTCGGGCGATCCGACCGCATACTCGCTAAGCGTCGCGGAGCCGGCGTTGGCGAAGGTCGCGGTGATCGAGCCGCGATTGTCGAAGGTGAGCCCGGAGCCGCTGGAACCGAAGCTGGTCATCACCGCCGCGCCGCCCGTTACCAGCGCCGTCTCGTTGACCACGGTACCGCTGCCCGACAGCGCGACGCCGTTGCCCGTGGTGAAGCCGGTGGCGAGCGTCGCGACGGCGTTGTTCGACAGGTCGAGCCCGAGCAGCTCGAAATTGGTCGGCAGCACGGTGCGCGTGATCGTCGTGTCGGCGTCGATCCCGATCGCCAGCGTGTCGGTGCCTGCGCCGCCGTCGATCGCGCCGGTGATCGAGGAGACGCGCCCGCTCGCCGCGTCGAAGCGCGCGCGCAGCGTGTCGTCGCCCGCGCCGAGCGCGAGGCTGCCGTTGATCGTGCCGGTGCGCGTGTCGATCGTGCTGCCCTGCCCCGATGGCGCGGTCGACACGACCGAGCCGTTGATCGTACCGGCATTGGTGAGGTTGAGCGTGCCGGTGGTGCGGATCGCGGTCGCGCTGCCGCCGATCGTCGCGCCCGCCGCGTTGCTGATCGTCACGAAGCCGCCGCCGCTGACCGTCGCGGGCGTGCCGCTCGACACGATCGAGCCGGTGTTGACGATGTTGAGTCCCGCCTGGGTCGAGGCGATCGCCGCTCGGCTCGTGCCGTCGATCGTCCCGGCATTGTCGACGTAGGAGACGGTTCCCGCGATTCCGCCGGTGATCCGCCCGGCCGCGCGATTGTTCACCGACAGACCCCCGGAGCCGGTCTGTTCGGCGAGGATCGCCTCGCCCGCGGTGCCCGCGACCGTCCCGGTGTTGTTGATCGTCGCGCCGACCAAGCCGGCGGTGTTGGCGGGGCTGCGACGCACGAGGATGCCCTGCGCGCCCGAGACGGTGCCGCCCGCCGTGACGTTGATCGTCGCACTCGACGAGGGATAAACGGTGTATGTCGTGCCGGGCGTACAATAGATTGGCGAGGCGCCGGCATAGGGATCGGTGCAGACTTCGGTGCGCGGATCGCCCGTCGTCACGAACACGCCCGCCTTGGCGCCGCCGCCATCGACCAGCCCCGCAATGCGCAGCGCATTGCCCTGGCCCAGCGTGGTGATCGCCGCCGCGGCCGCGCCCGGCTGCACGCTTGCCCCGCGCGCGACGACCACGGTGGTATCGCCGGTCGCGACGGTCAGCCCGTCGGCATCCGTGCCGGTGCAGTTGATGGTCCCGCCGGGGATGGTCGGATCGGGGGTGCATTCTGCGGTCGCGGGGCTGGCCAGAACGACTGCCAGCGTGAAGGCACTCGCGCCCAGGCCATAGCGGCCCATCCGGCGTCCACGCGGCGCAATAATCCCAGCCATGAAATTCCCCCTAGATCAGCATCTTCTTGTGCGACGCTCCGCGATCTGTCGAGTGGGCAAAGCCGATTTCCGTTCGGGAGAACGTTGCTGTAACCGGAGGGACCGTCACAGCTCAGCCTGAACAAAGGACCGCTTCGGACATCGCGCGCGAGCTCGCCGCCGTTTGCGTGCGGATCGAACAGCTGGGGACATCCGCCTGCTACGCGAAGTGCCGCGCGACGGCTGAGCCGTGGCATAAAGCGGATTGAGTGGGCAACAATCGGTCGGGAAAGTTGTGGCGGAGAGGGTGGGAAGCCCTGATCCGCACCTCGATACACCTGCATGTCGTGCGATTTCAGGGCCATCGGGTAGCAGATTGTCGCAGTGAAGTGGAGCATCACGATCCGCATTCAG